>Ga0153915_10000628_pt1 | contig 32775 bp, 34 predicted proteins | sample Opewatmetagenome_2_FD_107003 | JGI IMG/M metagenome (GOLD analysis project Ga0153915, IMG submission 107003) | Freshwater wetland microbial communities from Ohio, USA - Open water 3 Core 3 Depth 3 metaG | ecosystem: Environmental > Aquatic > Freshwater > Wetlands | place: USA: Ohio, Lake Erie... | reverse complement strand
TCAGCTTTTGAGACCTGATAATACATTTTGCTCTTTGTCGTTAACTCAAGTGCGCAGATTTTCACCCCTTCTGTTTTAAGCTTCTTAACTACCTCAAGAGGATCCTTTACATATTTCCAACTGACACTTTCAGTAGAACCGAGAGCGGTTTTGAGGATTTCTTTTCTCCCTGCTGATATCGGTTTATCTTCTGAATGAGTCCCCGGTTTGTGAGGATAAGGAGTATAACCGCATAAAAAAAGTTTTTCAATCATGGTCCCATCAGATGTCCTGAATATTGAGCCGACATTATAATTGCTTCGGATGCTGTTCAATAATACATAAACAGGAAGTTTTTTCACTTTGTGGAGACTTTCCAGCGTCTGTCTTTTTAGAGAGATTTCGTCGTGCGTAAGTTTTTTCATAACTTAATTATATTTTGCTGCAAGCTGACCACAGGCAGCGGCAATATCCTCTCCCTGGGTAAAACGCACAATTACGGTTACGTTTTTATCTCTAAGCCTTTGAACAAAGGCATCAATCCTTCTACGCGCCGTCGGTTCGAGTGTTGCTGAAAACCCGGTTGGATTCATATGTTTCAAAGAGTTGAATGGAATAACATTGATTTTAGAAGGGATCTGACTGCACAGCTTTATAAGTGCCCGAAGATCTTTATCGCTGTCATTGATACCTTTCAGCATAACATATTCGAATGTCATTCTCGTCCCTGTTCTATGAGTGTAATATTTCATTGCCTTAATGTTCTGCTGCAGAGGATATTTTTTATTTATGGGCATTAATTGAGTTCGTGTATCTTCAAAGCAGGAATGAAGAGAAAAAGCCAGTTTTACATTTAATCCGGTATCCGCCAGTTCAATAATTTTTGGAGCGATGCCTGCAGTTGATAAAGTAATTTTTTTAAGACTGATCCCTGTAGTTAATTCATCTCCGAATATCTCAAGAGATTTTAGTGTTTCCTTATAATTCAGAAGCGGTTCGCCCATTCCCATATAAACAATGTTTGTAATTTTATCCTTACCGTAATCCTTTACCGCATTTTTATATTGATCGAAAATTTCCCCTGCGGTCAGGTTTCTTTTATATCCCATTAAACCAGTTGCACAGAATTTACAGTCAAGAGGACAGCCTGCCTGGGTTGAAATACATAGCGTCGTTCTTTTCTTCTCGGGTATAATTACAGATTCAATTATTTTATTGTCCTTTGTTGCAAAAATGAATTTCTTTGTACCTGTTTCAGCTGATGTTTTTGTACCTGTAAGATTAAGTGTATCTATTTCGGTGGATTCATTTAAAGTATTACGTAGATTCTTGGGAAGATTCTTCATTTCGGAAAAATCATCTGCCAGGAAATTATACATCCAGTTGAAGACTTGTTCAGCTCTGAATTTTGGTTCACCGTTCTGAATAAAATAATCCCTTAATTCATTTAAAGTCATCCCTTTTAATCTTATTTTGTAGGCTGCTGTTTTAACTTCTGCAGTAACGATATTTTCATTTTCCTTCATTTAACAAATATAAGAATATAGCTTCTCCCATAAAATTGAAATTGCAGCGCCTTTGAAGAAAAATCTTTTTAAACAGGTTATAAAATATTTATTTATGTGGTGTCATCCTGGAGGAATCGTAAGAGTCCGGTTATTGGTTTTATTCTAAATATTATACCCTCTGTTTCAAAGTTTTGCAATAGTCAATTTTTATCAAATTTTGCCGGTTGTGTTATATATAAAACATTGCTATAGATACAGGATTAAACTATTTTGGTTGTCGAAATTTTGAACAATTATTCTTAAACCTAAAATCAGGGAAGAAAAAATGAATTTTGATCTCTCAGATGATCATAAAATGATCATGGAATCAGCTCGCGAATTTGCTCAGGCTGAAATTGCTCCATCTGCAGTTGAAAGGGATATAAAAGCTGAATTTCCGGCAGAAATAATTAAGAAGCTGGGAGAACTCGGTTTTTTAGGGATGATGGTTCCACCGGAATATGGCGGTGCCGGACTTGATACTATTAGTTATGTGCTCGCAATGATTGAAGTGTCTAAGATCGACGCCAGCGTTGGTGTGATCATGTCTGTTAATAACTCTCTCGTTTGTTATGGACTTGAAGAGTACGGCTCGGATTATATTAAAGAGAAGTACCTTCTTCCTCTGGCCAAGGGAGAAAAGCTCGGATGTTTTGCGCTCTCTGAACCGGAGGCGGGCAGTGATGCAACCAAACAAAAAACCACAGCCGATAAAGAAGGTAACTGCTATGTTCTTAACGGGATTAAGAACTGGATAACTAATGGCGTCAGTTCCGACATCGCACTTGTAATGGCGACTACTGATAAGTCGAAAGGTCATAAAGGAATATCTACTCTGCTGGTTGAAAAAGGAACTCCCGGTTTTGATCACGGGAAAAAAGAAGACAAGCTTGGGATCAGAAGTTCCGATACTTGCTCGCTTACTTTTGAAAATTGCAGGGTGCCTGCTGAAAATCTGGTCTGGGAAGAGGGTAAAGGATTTAACTTTGCAATGAATACGCTGAACGGCGGCAGAATAGGTATAGCTGCCCAGGCAATTGGTATAGCCGAAGCGTCACTCGAAGCCGCTCTTAAATACTCCCAGGAAAGAAAAGCTTTTGGTGAACCTATTTCCAAATTTCAGGCGATTCAGTTCAAACTTTCAGATATGGCGACTAAAGTTGAGTGTGCAAAGATGCTTACATTCCGTGCCGCTGCACTTAAAGATGCTCATAAGTCCTATTGGAAAGAAGCCGCTATGGCAAAACTTTATTCTTCAACAATAGCTGTTGAAAATGCGCTAGATGCAATACAGATTCATGGCGGTTATGGTTATGTAAGAGAATATCTCGTTGAGAGGTATCTTCGTGATGCTAAAATTACTGAAATATATGAGGGAACCTCGGAGATTCAGAAGATTGTTATTGCACGCGCACTTTTGAATTTAAAATGAGATTTGAAAAATATATTTTAAGACTGTAAACTGCTAAAAGCATTTGTGTATTTTATCCCGGGAGAAATCACGGGAAGTAATAAAACAGGATGATGAAAATTCTTTTCATTTTTTTGTTTGTATCACTCTTAGCATCAGCTCAGACTGATATGCAAAGATGGGGGAAGGAAGATATTTCGTATCAGAGTAAACCTGTCACTACCGGGAAAAATTCCGGGAATGAATCTGCTTCTATAACCGATCTAATGGTTTCGTCTTTTATACACGCTTACAGGATTCTTATTTCAGATGTTGATGGAGATAACTGTGCTTTTAGTCCTGCTTGCTCTTCGTTCTTTGTTGAGTCCGTTAAAGAGACAAATATTTTTCAGGGGACGCTAATGTTTGCTGACAGGCTGACAAGAGATACAGATTTTATCGGACGTGAATCTCAATATCCTCTTGCATTAAACGGGAGATTTTATGACCTACCATCAAATTATAAATTGAATACCCTGGAAATAAAATATATTCCTCCTTTCGCAGTTGTAAAGGATGAATGAACAAATCCCATCTTATATTATTTTTTCTTTTTTTTATTCCCTTTCAATGGAACAAAGCACAAAATAAAATCGACTTTCACTCATCGGACAATATTAAGCTCTTTGCCGATTATCTGTTCTGCACAAAGGATTATTTACGAGCATCCGATGAGTATATTAATTACCTTTCAAAAGTTTACAGTGATTCCATTGAATTCAAATCTGCCCTTGCATTTCAGAAAACCGGTTCCTTCGATGAAGCACTTCGGAGTTTTAAAAAGATCCCTCTCGAATCTGCTTTCTATCTAAGTTCAATAGAGGAATTTTACCGGACTTTATTCTTAAAAAAAGATTTTACTGGTTTGCGAAAGATTTATTCTCAGGATCGTACAACAGATGGTAGCTACTCATTTTTAACAAGACTCGACAGACTTTCGCTTCTTTTTTCCGAAGATAGCCTGCCGGATGAAGAAAATTTTATTTCTCCTTTCCCGCAGAATGAAAGAAGCTTTATAAAAAAATTTTATAAATTTAAAACAAGTCCTCCCTATAAAAGTCCTGCGCTCGCTTCTATTTTATCAACACTTATTCCCGGTCTTGGTAAAGTATACACTGAAAATTACGGGGATGCTCTGTTTGCTGCCCTGCTAACCGGAGTATGCGGTTATATTGCTTACACGGATTTTAATGCAGACCACAAAGTAAGAGGCTGGATTTTCACAGGAGCAGCAGCTTTCTTTTATACAGGAAATATATATGGGTCAGCTGCTGCTGCACAAATTTATAATGCTAAAATAAAATTTAAGTTCGAAACGGAATTGAACGATTTCCTCGATGTATTTCATTATCTGTCTGGAGTATATAACTTTTGTAAATGAAAGTTTGCTCTTATAAATATTTCGTCATTTTATTTCTGATGAATCCTTCCTTGTTGATATGCCAGGAAACTCTTGAGCAGCAGTATCAGTATTCGCTTAATCTGTTCAACAAAGAAAGATATTTTGATGCGGTTACTGAACTCAAAAGATTAAATTTTTTCGATAAAACAAAAATCTATGCTTATCAGTCAAATATGTTAATCGGCAAGGCTTATAAGGAAGGGGGAAAATTTTCCGATGCACTTCGATATTTTACACTTGCTGAGATCAATGCCCGGAATGATTCGGATCTTTTTGATGCAAAGATATTTTCGGTAAGAGTAAATATATTAAGGAGAACAACAGATCAGGCTTTTCGTATTTTGGATAGGCTTCAATTTGATGGAAAATTTACGAATAGAAAAAATGAAATTTATTACTGGCGGGGCTGGACTTATATTTTTGCAAACGATTGGCTGAATGCTGCAGAACAATTTAGCAAAATTGATGTTAATCATCCTTTAGAAACACTTTGTGATAAAACTAATGCTGAAATGTATAATGTAACTGAGGCTAAGGTACTATCTTATATTATTCCAGGTGCCGGGCAATTTTATACGGGTCATTATTTAAGCGGATTGCTTTCTCTGGGATGGAATGTCCTCTGGGGTTACTTAACTGTTAAAGCATTTGTTGATCAAAGAATATTTGATGGGTTTGTCGTCGGCAACTTTCTGTGGCTGAGATTTTATGTAGGGAATGTTCAAAACGCTGAGAAATTTGCGAATGAAGAAAACCTTAATATCGTAAACCATACATTATTATACTTACAGCAGCAGTATCAGGGAGAAAAGCCCTGAAAGAATTAAGCATCCCATTGTTATTCTTTATCACTTCCTTTCCATTTCTTATTTATTTATCCTTTTTTATCTATATATCTGTCGTGATCATTTAAATTATTGGATATTAAACGAAATTCATTTTAAATTGAAACATGTGATTTATTCACATTAAGAGAGAATCTCTTTTAATTCAAATCGATGGAGGATTAATGAAAAGAGGTATGGCAGTTGGTTGCGCTGTAGGGGGATCTATTCTTTTGATTATTATTATACTGGTAATCTGGGGAATAAATGCTTACAACAACCTGGTTACTTTAAATGAAACTGTAAACCAGAGCTGGAGCCAGGTGCAAAACCAGTATCAGCGCAGGGCAGATTTAATACCTAATCTTGTTAATACCGTAAAAGGTTACGCAAATTTTGAACGGGGAGTTTTGACGGATGTAACTGAAGCACGAGCCAAAGTAAGCCAGATGACTGTTACGCCGGAAGTTCTTAATGACCCTCAGGCATTTCAGAAATTTCAGCAGCTTCAGGGGCAGTTAACCGGCGCATTATCAAGATTACTGGTGACGGTGGAGAATTATCCCGAACTTAAAGCTAATGAGAATTTTCTCCAACTGCAGGCGCAACTGGAAGGAACTGAAAACAGGATAGCAGTCGAAAGGAGAAGGTTTAACGAAACTGTACAGAATTACAATACAACTATCAAGAGATTCCCTACTTCAGCTTTAGCTGGTGTATTCGGATTCAACCAAAAGCAGTATTTTCAGGCAGTGCAGGGAGCAGAGACTCCTCCTAAAGTACAGTTTTAGTTCTTATGAAAAAAGTATTCCTCTTTCTGTTATTAATCCCGGTTGTTTACTCCCAGCCGGAGATTCCTCAGCTGCGTAACTGGGCGAATGATTTTACAAGCACTTTGAATGAAAGTCAGTTAAGCTCTTTAAATTATAAGCTGAAAACTTTTCAGGATTCAACTACTAATCAGGTTATTTTCCTGATGATCCCTACTTTAAATGATTACCCGCTTGAATATTATTCTATGGATGTCGCAGAGAAAAACAAAATAGGGACAAAAGAACATGATAACGGAGTACTATTACTTGTAGTAAAAAATGACAGGAAAATACGAATTGAGGTCGGTTATGGTCTTGAAGGATCTTTACCTGATGCCTTGGCAAGCTCAATTATAAGAAATGTTATCAAGCCGTTTTTTAGGAACGAGCAATATTATCAGGGGATAGATGTCGGGTTGAACGCTATCATTTCTGCTGTGAAAGGTGAATATGTTGCCGTAAAAAATAATGAGGATACAAAGAATAAATCACCCATCGCTACAATACTATTCATAATCTTTTTCATTATTATATTTTTTCTCAGAGGAGGAAGGAGAGGATTAGGAGGATTGATTACATACGGTGGTATGGGAGGCTTTGGAGGATTCAGCAGTGGTTCACGCGGTGGAGGCGGAGGATTTGGTGGTGGTGGATTTGGTGGCTTCAGCGGAGGCGGTGGTTCATTCGGAGGCGGCGGTGCAAGCGGCGGATGGTAGAATTTTATGGTTCAATATTATAACTTCATTGATGTTTAGTAACTCTTTTATTAAAATTGTTAAATTATAATTCATTTTTTATTAAATCATTCCGGGGAAATCCATTTAGGTATTTCAATAAGGAGAATTTCAAATGGCAATAATGATAACTGAAGAATGTATAAACTGTGGTGCCTGTGAACCTGAATGTCCTAATACTGCAATATATGAGGGCGGGGCCCAATGGGAACTTGCCGGTAAATCTTATAGTGAGGGAGATGCAGCACCCAGTGGTTCTCAGGGATTTTTCTCCAATGATTTTTTCTATATTGTTCCGGATAAATGTACAGAATGCAAGGGCTTTCACGATGAACCCCAGTGCGCTGCAGTTTGTCCCGTTGATTGCTGCATTCCGGATCCTAATCACGTTGAAGATAGTGATGCTCTCCTTAAGAAAAAGGAATACCTGGATCAACTGGGAAGATAACCTGCGTTAAGATTTCATAAAGGAAATATATATCGATTATTTGTGTTATAAATCACAGATTTTCACCAATTCCGAGAAACAACATTTTATCATTCTCTTTTCTGAAAAGCTCCCATTATAAAATTAAATCATGAGATTTCTGTTTTAGCTTCATTTCTAAAGATATCGCTTCCAACCTATGATGAATTTTCCCGACATTCCAATGGCATACTTTTAGCCTCTTTTATAGCACAATTAAGATATTTATTCATATAAAAAATAGAGATAAAAGGAGATTTTAATGGCTTATAGTATAAATGAAGAATGTATTAATTGCGGAGCTTGTGAGCCGGAATGCCCGAATAATGCCATCTATGAAGGCGGACACGAATGGGAAATGCAGGGTAAAACTTATGGTGAAGGTGCAGCAGCACCATCGGGAAAATCCGGATTTTATTCAAATGATTATTTCTATATCGTCCCGGATAAATGTACTGAATGCGTAGGATTTCATGATGAACCGCAGTGCATTTCAGTTTGCCCCGTTGATAGTGTTCATAAATTGGAAGAATAGTTCTTAGAATTTATTATGTGGCAGGGGAGGAGCCGATAACCCGGGGAAGTTGCCAGGGGAGATTTGAAATACTGGGAACCTGGGGAGTTGTTGTCAGGGGAGAGCTGACAAATTCCTGTTTGGGGAAGACCCAGGGGAGTTTTACTGTGGGGGTTACACCAGGTAAAAAGATATCTTCGGGGACAGAAAAGGGCACCCTATATAGGTGCCCTTTTTCCGTTTAAATATTCGATTAAATCCTTCTTAAAAAAATTCTCACAATCGTCTCAGAACCGTTCTAACAAGTCTATACCAGGTGTACCGCAAGTCATTATCCATCTAAAACTGGATGGCCGAAAGACTGTATGATTTAAAAGAACAGGAATTTGGGGGATAGAAAATAAACGGGACATAATTAATTTCCCGATAAAAAGTTCTCACCTACCCTTCGTCAATACAACCCAATACCAAAATATCAAGACTACAGTCATAAAATCATAGGACACTTTTGATCATTGATTTAAATTTCCTTTTACCTTTAAGAATTCTTATTTATCTTTAAAATTAAACAGTCATAAAAAACAGAGATAAAAAATGAAAATCGGTAAATATACCGTGCATATTATTGATTCGGGTTATTTTGGTTTGGATGGGGGTGCGATGTTTGGTGTTGTTCCTAAACCATTATGGGAAAAAACTAATCCCGCGGATGAACAAAACAGGATCAAACTCGCTGCCCGTAACCTTCTATTGGTATCCGATTCGAAAAAAATTCTTTTTGATACAGGAATGGGAAATAAATGGAGTGAGAAGAATAAAAAAATATATGCGGTAGACCACGTCTCAAGCTCTCTCGAAAGATCCCTTTCCGGATTAAATTTAACCAGGGGGGATATAACTGATGTTATTATAACTCATCTTCATTTTGATCACTCGGGAGGCTGCACAGTTTATAATAATAGTAAACTTGAACCGGCATTTCCGAACGCAACATATTATATCCAGAAACAGCAGTATCAATGGGCAGTAAATCCTTCTGAAAAAGATCAGGGAAGTTTTTTTAAGGACGATTTTGTACCCCTAAAAGAGGAAGGTGTTTTGCTACAGATTGAAGGTGAAAAAAAGTTTGATGATGAAATCGATTTGATTGTTGTACACGGACATACCTTCGGGCAGCAGCTGTTGAAGATATCAGATTTATCAAATACCCTTTTTTATTGTTGTGATCTGTTTCCTACTGTATCGCATATTCCTATTCCATATATGATGGGATATGATATTCAACCGCTTATCACAGTCGAAGAAAAGAAAAAACTTCTTAAAACAGCACTGGATGAAGATTGGAAATTGTTCTTTGCACACGATCCGGAAATTGCTTATGCTACTTTAAAATCGACCGATAAAGGAATCAGAGTAAAGGATAGGTTTAATTCATTTTGATGGACGGATTTCAAAAAGTTTGCAGAGTCTCTGATCTGGTCAACAATTCAGGGAAAAGATTCATCATTGATGACGTAGACATTGCTGTTTTTAAGTATGACGGTACTGTATATGCTTTAAGCAATGTTTGCCCTCATCAGCATTCCCCTTTGATCTATGACGGATTCCTTGAAGACGGCTGTATTGTTTGTCCGGCGCACGGATGGATGTTTAATCTGCTGACGGGAAAAACTCCGGCAGGTCAAAAAGGATTAAATTCATTTGAAGTTAAAATTGAAAATGAAATGGTATTCGTTAAAGTATATCAAAAAGTTATGAACTGGTAAGAACTAAGAATTTTATGATGAAATAGTATAGTCAACTCTATAAAATGAAATTAAACAATGAAATAGTAATAGAAAAAGCGAGGAAGATAGGATTCGATCTTGTTGGTTTTGCAAAAACCGAAGTATTAAGTGAAGAAAACGGGCATCTCGAAGACTGGATTAAGCATGGTTACCAGGGGGGAATGAAATACATGGAAAGAAATTTTGAAAAAAGAAAAGATATCCGGAATGTTTTCCCGGAAGCTAAAAGCATAATCTCACTGGGTTTAAATTATTTTACTCCTCATAAACATTCTCAGAATAAAATTGAAGGAAAGATATCTCGGTATGCCTGGGGTAAAGACTATCATTTGATTATTCGGGAAAAGCTTAATATTCTGGAAAATGAATTGAAAGAAGCAGATCCCGGTTATAAGTCTCTTTCTTATGTAGATACAGGACCGGTGATGGATAAAACATGGGCTGTAAGGTCAGGTCTCGGATGGCTGGGAAAACATACTAATGTTATAAATCCCGGAATTGGGAGCTGGTTTTTTATATCCAGCATAATTACAAATTATGAATTCAGTTATTCGGAATTAGTTTCTGATCACTGCGGAACGTGTACAGCTTGTATTGAAGCATGTCCAACGAATGCTATTGTCGATGAGTATGTCCTTGATTCCGGCAAATGCATTTCATATTTAACCATAGAAAATAAAGATGAAATTCCCGTTTCCTTTAAAGGAAAATTTGATAACTGGATTTTCGGATGCGATATATGTCAGGATGTGTGCCCATGGAATGTTAAATTCAGTGAAGTCTGCACTTTGGAGGAATTTAATCCTGCCCGGGGAAACACCGGTATTACTTTGAATGATGTTGCTGAAATGGATGATGAATCTTTTAAACTCAGATTTAAAGAAAGTCCGGTAAAAAGGACGAAGCTTTCGGGCTTAAAAAGGAACGCTACTTTTCTATCAGAGGAATAAATTTTTAAAAACTAACCTCAATAATTATTAAGTTTGGTCTTCAGATTATTAAATTCAGAAACTTTTTAATCATTTTTTAATCTAATATAGACTTGATTATACAGTTATTACGGAGCGGAAATGTCTGAAAAAGAAAAAAATCATTTTAAAATAATCATTATAGGATCAGGCCCGGCAGGGTTTACAGCGGCCCTTTATACTGCAAGAGCCAATCTTAATCCCCTTATATTTGAGGGAATGCAGCCGGGAGGACAATTAACAATTACTACTGAAGTAGAAAATTATCCCGGATTTGAAAAAGGAATAATGGGTCCGGAATTAATGGATGTAATGCGTAGTCAGGCGCATCGCTTTGGTGCAAAATCTCTTTATCAGGAAATTACCGAAGTTGACTTTTCGAAACGACCTTTTATTTTAAAATCTTATGACGAAGTTTTTACTGCAGATGCAGTTATAGTTGCTACAGGTGCCTCAGCCAGACTGCTTGGGCTTGAAAGTGAAAAGAGGTATATGGGCTATGGTGTGTCTGCCTGCGCTACTTGTGATGGATTCTTTTTTAGGGAATTAAAAGTGTTGGTGGTTGGCGGAGGTGATACAGCAATGGAAGAAGCAAACTTCCTTACTAAGTTTGCATCCGAAGTAACTATCATTCATAGAAGAGATGAGTTTCGTGCTTCCAAAATTATGCTCGATAGGGCAAAGAAAAATCCAAGAATTAAATTTCTTACAAATAAAATTGTTAAAGAGGTTGTTGGAAAGCAAGAAAACGGGAAAAAAGTTATGACGGGTGTTTTACTTCAGGATACAAAAGATTCATCTGTCACTCAGGTTACAGCCGATGGATTATTTATTGGTATTGGTCATAAACCAAATACGGAACTCTTCAAGGGTATTCTTGATCTGGACGAAACAGGCTATTTGAAAGTTAAAAGTGGTTCAACCTGTACTAATATCCCGGGAATCTTTGCTGCCGGGGATGTCGCAGATAAAACTTACAGGCAGGCAGTTACTGCTGCAGGTTCAGGTTGTATGGCTGCATTAGATGCTGAACGCTGGTTGGAAGCACAGGAAACCTGAATATTTCTGAAATGTAATCGTCTTAATCAAATTCTTAAATTAATTGCTGACTGTAAAACGGTCGGCAATTTTTTTATTATGATTCGTAATTTTCTGTTTACTCTGGATAACTGCAGAATTGAATATAAATAGTATTTTTAATTCAATTTAGTTTATTTAGTTTTGAGACGGAATTGAAACAAAAAGCAGGATAAAATCATTCAAACTCTCACTGTATCTGAAATAACCAAACAAATTAAGCTGATTCTCGAGGAAGAATTCTCACAGGTTTCTGTTATAGGTGAAATCTCAGGTTTTAAATCTCACATATCCGGGCATTGGTATTTTAATTTGAAAGACGCAGATGCTTTAATTGGCTGTGCGATGTGGAGAGGTTTTAACAATTATGTGTTCTTTACCCCGCAGGACGGAATGAAAGTAATACTCTCGGGTAAAATTTCAGTATATCCGCCACGCGGTAATTATCAAATTGATGTTCGTTCTATGAAACCTGCCGGGGTTGGGGAACTCCAGTCTGCTTTTGAATTGCTGAAGCAAAAGTTAAACGCAGAAGGATTATTCGCTGCTGAACATAAAAAAAGTATTCCGCAATTTCCTAAAAAAATCGGAATTGTTACTGCAATAGATGGTGCTGCCTTTAAAGATATGTTAAGTGTTGCCGAAAGACGGTTTCCCCTGGTTGAACTTGTAATTGCTCCTGCCAGGGTACAGGGAAGCGGTGCCGCGGAGAGTGTAGTTCGAAGCATAAGAATTCTGAATGAAGAACAGGATATAGATGTCATTATTGTAGCTCGGGGTGGTGGTTCCATTGAAGACCTGTGGGCTTTTAATGAAGAAATAGTAGCCCGGGCTGTTTATAATTCGCGTATTCCTGTAATAAGCGGAGTCGGGCACGAAATAGATTTTACAATAACAGATTTTACTGCCGATTTACGGGCTCCTACACCTTCAGCGGCAATGGAATTGGCTACTCCTGATAAAAATGAAATTTTTGCCTTTATAGATGATTTTTCCTATAATACTTCATTAAAAATTGAAGAATACGTCGGCAGACTCAAAAGAAAATTCAGTTCAATTCTTAAATCGTACGGCTTCAGAGTTCCATTAGATATAATCAGAAATAGATCGCAGTTAATCGATAGCCTGCTGTATAAACTGCTTCAAAAAACCGACCAGAGAATATTAAATTATAATCATAAAATATCGCTGCTGACAAAAATTATTGAATCGAATAATATTAGGAAAATACTTGATAGAGGCTTTACTCTTGTGAGACAGGAAGATAAATATATTAAAAGAAGGATGCAGTTTAATCTTAATACCGATACAGAACTGATTTTCTCAGATGGCAGCGTAAACTTTAATCCGGGTAAAAAATAATGGGCAAGAAAAAAGACAATGATTTTGAACAGGATCTCAGGAGACTTGAAGAAATTTCAGGTTTGCTCGAAAGTGATTCAGTGAGCCTTGAGGAGGCATTGAGTTTATATGAAGAAGGAATTCAGCTTTCACGTAATTGTATTGCAGCTTTAAAAAAAGCCGAATTAAAAATTACCGAGTTAAAAAAGAACCTCGATGAATTGAATCTTGAAGAAGATGTGTAGGATGAATAAGCGTATGGAGAAGTAAGAATGGCTGATGAATCAAAATACCCGGTTTTATCTAAAATAAATTATCCGGAGGATATCCGGAAACTGGAAATTCACGATCTTAAAATTTTGTGCAATGATATTCGTGAATATTTAATAGATGTTATATCGGAAGTTGGCGGTCATTTCGGAGGGGGACTCGGGACAGTTGAACTTGCCGTTGCGGTTCATAAGGTTTTTAATACTCACCACGATCTCGTAATATGGGATACCGGGCACCAGGCATACCCTCATAAAATTTTAACCGGAAGAAAAGATAAACTGAATACAATCAGACAGTTGAATGGCATCAGCGGATTTTTGAAAAGATCTGAAAGTGAGTATGATGTTTTTGGAGCCGGACACGCAACCACTTCTGTTTCCGCAGCACTTGGAATGGCTCTTGCCAGAGATCTGAAAAATGAGAAGAGAAAAATTGTCGCAATTATCGGCGATGGCGCAATGACCGGCGGTATGGCTTACGAAGCCATGAATAATTCCGGCATCTATAAGCCGGATCTGATCGTTGTTTTTAATGATAACCGTATGTCTATTGCTCCTAATGTATGGCAGATTTCCAATTATTTTACGGAAATGATTGCTCATCCGGATTATAATAAATTCAAAGGTCAGATCTGGGAGTTGACAGGAAAACTCGATCAATTCGGTGACAGGCTAAGAAAGATTGCCTCCCGGCTTGAAGGTGGTATAAAAGCAGTAATTACTCCGGGTATGCTTTTCGAAGCTCTGGGATTTAGGTATTTCGGACCGGTAAATGGTCATAATCTTCACCAATTGATCCGGATTTTTGAACAGGTAAAGGACTTTAAGGGCCCTATCCTTGTACATGCGATTACACAAAAGGGAAAAGGATATAAACCTGCAGAAGGTGATAAACAAAAACTGCATGCTTCAACTCCATTTGATAAGTTGACCGGAAAAGCTTTTAAACAGAATGGTACTGCTCCGTCATATACCTCGATATTCGGACACGCACTCACTGAAATAGTTAGACAGAATAAAAATGTTGTTGGAATTACAGCGGCAATGCCTGACGGAACAGGCCTTGATATTCTTCAAAAAGAATTTCCTCAGAATTATTTTGATGTGGGTATCGCTGAAGAACATGGTGTTACTTTTGCTGCAGGATTGGCAACACAGGGTATCATTCCTGTTGTAACAGTTTATTCAACTTTTTTACAAAGAGCATTTGATCAGATTATTCATGATGTCGGAATTCAGAAACTCCACGTCGTTTTTGCAATGGATAGAGCTGGCTTGGTAGGTGCCGATGGACCAACGCACCACGGTGCATATGATCTGACTTATTTAAGACTGGTTCCCGGGATGGTTATTATGGCTCCTAAAGATGAATCAGAGTTGAGAGATATGCTCTATACTGCAGTACAATATAAGGGCGGTCCTATCGCATTAAGATATCCAAGAGGTTCGGCAATCGGAGTGGAAATGAAAAAAGGTTTCGATGAACTTCCGATTGGTAAAGCAGAAAAATTAATCCCTGGTGATGACGCTGCTCTGCTGGCTGTAGGCGCAATGGTAAACTATGCATTAAAAGCTTCTCAAAAACTGGCTTCTGAAGGAGTAAATTGTGAAGTTGTAAATATGAGATTTATAAAACCTCTTGATACCGGGATGCTTGATTATATTGCAGCTAAACATTCTAAAATCGTTACACTTGAGGAGAGCACCCTGGTAGGTGGTTTCGGGAGCGCCGTACTGGAATATTTTAATGAGAAAAATTATAAAAATGATATTTTAAGAATGGGTCTTCCCGATCATTTCGTTGAGCACGGGACCCAAAAGGAATTGCACCATCTGCTGAAAATTGATCCTGAAGGTATTGTTGAGAGGGTGACAATCTTTTGTAAAAATACCAACATTAACAAAGAGATACCAATTTGAGTGAAAAAACCAAAGTAGCTATCATTGGGTTGGGGGGTATCGTCCAGCTTGTGCACCTTCCGAATCTTGTCAAAATGGACAACGTCCGGGTAACCGCTGTTGCTGAGATAAACAAAAACAGGCTCAATACAATTGCCGATAAATTTAATATTGAAGAGAGATATTCGGATTATAAAGAATTGCTGGCTAAAAGTGATGCAAATGCTGTAATTATTGCTACCCCTACTCATCTTCACAAAGAAACCGCAATCGCATCACTTAAAGCTAAAAAAGATGTACTTATTGAAAAACCTTTGGAAAGAACGTATGCCGACGCCAAACCGATAATAGATGCAGCAAGGAAATCGAAGAATAAAATTATGGTTGGTATGAACCTGCGCTATCGCCCTGATGCAATGATTTTACGAAGCCTGATTAGCTCAGGTGAAATCGGGGAACCGTTTTATATTAAATGCGGATGGATAAGGAGACAGAGCAGCAGCGAGAAGTGGTTTACCCGGAAAGAAGACTCTGGAGGGGGAGTAATAATAGATTTGAGTATACTCCTTCTTGATTTATCATTGTGGCTGCTTGATTATCCTTCTGTCGAAACTGTCTCCACTCATAACTTTTCAACAAATACCAAAACTGTTGAGGACAGTTCGATAAGTTTGCTTAGATGCAAAAATAATGCGTTAATAACTATGGAAACCAGCTGGTCCCTGCCGCTGGAAAAAGATCTCTTCTATATGAACGTTTACGGAACGAAAGGGAATGCTTCTTTAAATCCTTTCCGAATAAATAAGAAAATTGAAGAGCAGTTTATGGATCTTACTCCTTCACAAACGGAAAGCGCTCTTAATTTATTTAAAAAATCTTATATGAATGAACTGAAAAGCTTTATTGGTGCAGTACGTGGACTCAATCCCGTTTTTTCCCCTGCAGCAGAAGCACTCTCCAGAATGAAAGTTATTGATGCAATGTATCAGTCAGCTGCGAAAAAATCAGAAGTACGTATCAGATAAAAGAATATGAAGCATAAAATACTTTTAGTCGATGACGAAAAAGATATTGTTGAATTTCTCGAATATAACCTTGTTCAGGAAGGCTTTGAGGTGATTACAGCTTATGACGGAATGGAAGCATTGCACAAGTTGAATCAAAAACCAGATTTAGTAATTCTTGATATAATGATGCCGAACATTGATGGTTTTGAGGTTTGTAGACGAATCAGAGAAAATAAGGCATATTCTGAAATACCCGTTATATTTCTGACAGCGAAAGGTGCCGAGACCGATGAGATAAAGGGACTTGAACTCGGCGCAAGTGATTTTATTAAAAAGCCGATCTCTCCGAATAAATTAATTGCAAGGGTGAACTCAAATCTTAGAAAATCACAGATACCGGGAAAATCGCTCCCTGCAGTTATAAAAATCGGCCCCTTAGAGATCGATAGGGAACAATACATTGTTAAAATCAATCAGGTAGATACTGTATTTCCTAGAAAAGAATTTGAACTACTCTACTTCCTGGCGAATAATCCGGGGAAGGTATTCAACAGGGATGTTTTATTGAGGACAGTATGGGGAACTGATGTTTACGTGGTTGACAGAACGGTTGATGTTCATATTCGTAAGATCAGGGAGAAACTTAATAATTATGCTGATCTTATAGAAACTATTAAAGGTGTAGGATACAGATTTAAAAGTGTGGAATAAATTTAAAACCCACCTAAATTCGGCAGCGGCATTCCTTCCTGAGTTTTTAATATTTGATGCTGTTTTCATAGTAATAGTTATACTTACTGTAAAATCGCAGTCAAATATTATTCTTCTCATTTTATTAATTATTGTTCTTAACCTGTTTTTTCTTAACCTTGCAGGAAGCAAACGTCTCAAGGAACTTGAGGAAATTAAGACCGTTATTGCTAATATCAGGAATAATAAATATGAAACAGCAGAGGAAATTCATCTCGGCAGTAATCTTGGAGGAATCCAGGAGGAAATAAAAGAAATGTTTAACCGGGTAAAGAATGATTTCGAGTATTTGAAACGACTGGAAAGAATAAGATCGGAATTCCTTGGGAATGTGTCCCATGAACTACGTACACCCATATTTTCTATACAGGGATATATAGAAACCCTTTTGAATGGGGCGGTAGATGATCCGAAGGTAAATATGAATTTTTTAATCAAAGCAAATCAGCATACCATTAATCTTAATAATCTTTTAAATGACCTTATTGATATTTCTATGATTGAATCAGGTGAAATGCGTATGAGTTTCAGGTATTTTAATGTAAAGGAATATCTTGAGAAAATTGTAAGTGATTTAACTCCTCTTGCAGAGGGGAAAAAAATAAAGCTTATTCTCGAACCTGTTAGAGAAAAACTTCAATTGTACGGAGATAAAACTAAATTAAAACAGGTTTTGGATAACCTGATAACAAACGCCATTAAATATACTGACGAAGGTTCTGTAACAGTAAGAGTTGAAGAAGCTGAGGACTATGGAAAAATAATTGTTACCGATACGGGGATAGGGATTAAAGAAGAGAATATTTCAAGAATTTTCGAAAGATTCTATAGAGTTGATAAAGCCCGCTCCCGTGAAGTCGGAGGAACCGGACTTGGTCTGGCAATAGCTAAACATATTGTTGAAGCTCACGGTTCCAAAGTTGTAGTTAAAAGTGAACCGGGTGTAGGGAGCGAATTTTCCTTCAAACTTAAAAAATGACCTCGATTTACTTGCCTTTTTTAACATTTTAGACCCAATAAGTTTAAAAATTAGGTCATAATAACGTTTATAAATGCCGATACTTATTTTTATCATTGCTCTTTTAATTTAGCTGGAATTGACATATAAATCATAAATTATTAAATTTATAGCCTAAATTTTTTTAGAAAGGTCAGGTAAATGTTCGCTGTTGTAAATATCGCAGGCCAGCAGTTCAAGGTTGAGGAAAAAGGGAAATATTACGTCCCGAGATTAAATGAAGAACCTGATTCAGAAGTATCCTTTAATGAAGTTCTTCTTTATTCCGATGATAAAGATGTAAAGGTTGGTTCTCCTTATTTAAAAAAATTAAAAGTAACTGCTAAGGTTCTTCAGCACATTAAGGACGATAAAGTAATTGTGTTTAAAAAGAAAAGAAGAACGAACTACCAGAAAAAAAACGGACATAGACAGCAGCTTACCAGGATTGAAATTACCAGCATAGGTTAACAGAAGGAGATTTAATTATGGCACATAAAAAAGGTCAGGGTTCTTCCCGTAACGGAAGAGATAGTAATGCACAAAGATTGGGCGTAAAAAGGTTTGGTGGTGAACGCGTACTTGCCGGTAATATATTAGTTAGACAAAGAGGTACAAAATTCCATCCCGGTCTGAATGTTAAAAAAGGCGGTGATGATACTTTATTTGCCGTTGAAGATGGAATTGTTAAATTTGAAACTAAACGCGGTGACAGGCAATTTATCAGTGTCCACCCTGCTTGAGTATATTTTGAAAAATAAAAACCCTCTGTTAAAGAGGGTTTTTTGTTTTAAACAGATTTACAAATTGGATCAGAATCCTAATCTTTCCATATCTGCGACAAGAGATTTAACAGCTGAGACTGAATTATTCAGTAAATTTTTTTCCTGATCATCTAAAGCAAATTCAACTACTCTTTCAACTCCTTTTGCTCCGAGAACTGCCGGAACACCAACATAATATCCATGTATACCAAACTCTCCGTTCAAATATGCACAAACCGGAAGGACTCTTTTCTCATCTCTCAATATCGCTTCAGCCATTGCAACAGCCGCAGCGGCAGGTGAATAAAATGCTGATCCTGTTTTTAATAGTTTTACTACTTCACCGCCTGCCATTTTTGTCCTTTCAACAATTTTATCCATTACTTCTTTGGCCTTTGATTTATCATTATATTTTCTTTCAAGAAGTTCCATAGCAGGAATCCCGTTAACATTTGCATAACGGATAATTGGTACCATCGTGTCGCCATGTCCGCCGAGAACCATAGTGTTTATATCTTTTACTGAAACTCCAAGCTCCCAGGCAATGAAGGTAGCAAATCTGGATGAATCTAAAACTCCTGCTTGTCCCAATACTTTGTGATAGTCAAATCCTGTTACCTTTTTAAACAACGTGACCATCGCATCAAGTGGATTTGATATTATTATTGATATGGCATTGGGTGCAAATTTCTTCACATTTTCGGCAACTGTTTTCATTATTTTAGCATTGGTAGTAAGCAGATCATCTCTGCTCATTCCCGGCTTCCTCGGTAAACCGGCGGTAATGATGAATAAGTCAGAATTTTCTATGTCTTTATAATCATTTGTGCCTTTAATATTAACATCAAACCCGTCAACTCTTGCCGCCTCTCCAATATCCAGAGTCTTTCCCTGAGGCAGATCCTCAACGATGTCGTACATAACAATATCACCTAATCTTTTTAAGGCTATTAATTGAGCTAAAACTCCTCCGATCTGTCCGCCGCCGATTAAAGCAATTTTTTTCCTTCCCATAACTATTCCTCTTAAATAATATGAATATAAAAATTCCAGAAAATCTGAAACTACAATTAGGAACAAAAATAAATATGTATAGTTCCATATGCAAAGCTTAAAGGATATTATTTGTTTTTATATATTAACTTTTACGGATTGTCAGCAATTTTTTAAAATTTAGTTAAACGACAGCGCTAATGCGACTGATGGCTTAACGGAGAATTCGGAATTCATAATGTGTTTTGTGGAGTACCCGTAATAATGGGGAAAAACGGAGTGGAACAAATTATCGAATTTGAACTTGAGGAGGCAGAATTAAAGGCATTAAGTATATCTGTGGAAACAATAGCAGACGTAATACATCGGTTAATTTACATTTAGGACTAAGACTGTTTCAGTCCCCTCGGGGGTAATGTTGTACTTTAGATCATCCATATACACCCGCATCAGGTATAAACCCCTTCCCGAATCTTTAAGCAAATTTTCTGGATCGGTAGGATCTGGAACACTCTCCGGCTGAAAACCCACTCCTTCATCTTTAACAATAACGTTGAGTTTACCATCAATAACTTTTGCCAGAATTTTTACAAGCTTGTTTTTATCACATTTGTTGCCATGGATTATCGCATTCGTGGTTGCTTCAGTAACTGCTAACAGCAATGCCGATAACTTGTCATCATCCAGACCGAGATCTTTTGAAAAATAATTAATAAATTCTTCAACTGTGATTAGATTATTTGGATCACTTTCTATTTCAAGGTAGTATTTTTCTTCTGCCAAATTATTTCCAGTATTTAATTTTGCAAAATATGAAAAATTTATTTCATTCCAATCAAAAATTCCAATTTACTTCAAGATTCAGGTTTGCCTGTTCATGTTCTTTTTGGTCTACGGTTATAAATTCGTACCACCCGTAAATCCGCAGATAAATTGTATTCTGAATTAACCAGAGAATTTCTGTTAAGGGTCCTATGCTCAGATAATCAGAATCTTTAACCTTGTTTTTCCCCTGGTAGTTAAACGTTATAAGTGAGAAGATCCTGCTGCCTAAACCAAAATTTATACCAGAATAACCAAAGATAAGTTTCGGTTCCGCATATATTTCTTGCAGATACCTTGTGGGTTTTTCGGCAAAGGCTGTCCAGTCCAATTCCCCTTGCTGGGAAAGTTTTACGTAACCATAATTTTTTAAGGAGATTCTTTTACTTAACTTAACTGTGCTGGAGTCAGTTGCTGTAAACTGACGAAATGAAAAGCTTCGGAGATTAGGTACGAGATCCCGAAAATCATAAACTGTATAATTGGCTGAAACCTCAAAACCGTTTATAGAAGTCACATTTTTTCCATGATAATCCCCTCCGGCAGATAACTTGAGAATACGGTTAATATTATTATTTGAGCTTTTCTCAGAAAAAATATAAACTACATGACTCTGTGTACCCTCCGTATTTAAAAATATATTAAAAAACGGTGTAAGAACACGGATATACCTCAGACGGATTATTGATAAAAGTTCATCCCTGTCGTCAAAATTCTCTGCGCTTGGTGTATCATATCTTAATTTATTCTGGTATATACTGAACGAAAGGATATCATTGGTAGAAATATTCCAGAATCCCTCCAGTGCAATGACTGCTCTTTCAGAATTATTGTTTTTCTGATCCTCCTGATCCTGTCTTTCATCAAAAAAAATAGAACCGGTATTAAGGAAATTTTTTGTAATATGTTTTTCATCTCTTTCGGAGTAATCCAATCTTAATTTTCCTGAAAAAGACGAGGTTATGTAGTTAATATCTGATTCCAGCTCATACTTCAGCTCTTCAATTCTTGTATCAAATACTGAGCTCGATAAAACCTGGTTCGGGTGGTACCTTGTATCCCTGTCGATTGTTCTCCAGTTCAGATTCCCGATAAGATTTAACCCGAAATTGTTTATAAAATTATTATAGATTAATCCGTCCTGTAAAAGATATGCGGTTTCATTCCTGCTCTGAATGTTATTTGTAATATCATATTCTTTTGCAATTACCGAATCAGCAGAATAATAAAAATCTTTTCTGTTTTCAGTATATCCGGTAGTTATATAATTGCTGACATTTTCGTTAAAAACATTATTTGCAAGAAGACTGAAATACCGGTTTGTGTTCTTCCGTGGAGAAATATCTTCATTGTTGAATCTGAGTCTGGAAGATAAGGTGAAATTGGAAATTTCAAGGCTATCCAGTAATCCTTCCCCGCCGTAAATGAAACCGTTATCAATTTCACCAATTTGCCTGTTATTCGAATATCCGAAGAAAGGGGAGATATGTAATTTGATTCCTGGAGTTAATTCGCTGTATAGTAACGCATTCGAAACCGAAGCCTGGTTAATTTCAATTTTTCTGTTATCCGAAAGGATTGTATTATTTCCGGAAACTCCGAATTTTAATAAAGGAGTGACCTGGTAACCTCCGGAAACCGAGAAGAATTGTTCATCACGAATGCTTCTGTCATAAGATTTAATAAAAGTTGAGTTATAATTTTCGTTTAAGTCAAAAGAAAATCTATCGAATATCTGGTTATAAAAAAGTTTGGAAGTGAGATAATAGGTGTTAAGCTGTTTATCAAATTTTGTGGATAACAGGTTGAGAGGATTTTGTATCAGAATCAGCTGTAAGCTGTCGGTATCGGATTGCCCGTTTATAATACCGGTTATCGGTAAACAAATAAGAATTAAAAGATAAAATCGTTTCAAAGGAAGAGTAAAAGTTTTTCTGATAATGTAATTTAAAGTATTAGTATCTTTTTAAAAAGTATTTGGTACTATGAAAAAAAATATTATTCCGGCAGCAGCATAAAATTATAGAGTTGTGAAATACTGTTTGGATCTGAATCGTTAACGGTATAAGTACTTACCCTCCAGTAATAGTTTACATTATAATCAATATAATTCCCGTCAAAATCAACACTGATTGTATCATTTATCGTATTGGTAGAAATCTCTTTACTCCAGAATTCACCAAAATAAGGATTTGTCTGTAGTGAAACTTTATATGTTGCAGGGATGGAAAGAGCCTTAAATTTAAATGTTACAAAGTTTGTCCTGACATTCCCGATTGGCGATATCACTTCCGGTATTGGTAAAATTAAATCGTGAACTTCGCTGCTCGGATCGCTGATAAGATTACCTTTGTCAACTGCTTTAATTTTATAGTAGTATGGTGTTAGTAACGATAGATTTAAGGTATCCGGATAATTAGAATTAGTTGAAAATCCTACAAAGTTGGTTGTATCGGAGCTAAATCCTGGCACAGTGCTCCGGTAAATTTTGAATCCTGCAATATCGGTTTCAAATCCAGGATCCCATGTTAAGTAAATATAAATATCTCCAATCCAGTTACGGGCATTTATCGTCAAAAAACGCGGAGTTAACGGTGGATAAATATTTTTTGGTACAGCACTTACTACAGATGAAGGTTCACTTTCATTGTTTTCGATGTCCAGAGCAGTTATGCGATAGTAGTATCTTGTGGTATAATTTAGTGAATCGTCTAAATAATAATTCTGGTCACTGAAATCTGTTAAAACGAAATTTGTGCTGTCGGTGCTTCTGTAAATATTGTATCCTTTTAAATCCGGTTCAACATTTGCATGCCATACTATTTCGATTTCACCATCATAGGCAGAATATATTTTCACATTTGTGGGCACAGCTGGTGGTAAATTATCACCTGTAATACTTGAAGTGGTATCACGCTGACAGCCGGATATCCATAAAAGTATGACAGCCGGGATCAGGATTTTTAGCAAAATTTTCAAACTTCACCTTAATATAAAAAGAAAAATAGGTGCTACATCGATAACAATAAAGTCTTAAAATACCTGACTATTGAGAAAGACTGAGATAAAATTATGCGTTGAGCTTATTAAAAGGATCTATTGATTGTTTGTTTAATCTTTAAATTATTCAAGAGTGACAGGATATACCTGAGCATTGACTTCCTTATTGTTTAAATTGACAAAATGTCTCTTTTTGGATAACTTTGGCATTCAAAATTTATCCAAAAGTATGATTGAGCAATATATTCCTGTTTTTTTAGTTCTTGGATTCGCTGTTTTTTTCGCCGTGGCTGTGGCACTGTCTTCAGGTATTTTTGGACCTCAGAGACCTACAACCGAAAAACTGTCTACATATGAAAGCGGAATGAAACCCGTTGGAACAACCAGGGAAAGAATTTCGGTTAAATATTACCTGGTAGCGATGTTTTTTATCATCTTCGATCTCGAGGTTATTTTTATTTATCCCTGGGCAGTGGAATTTAAGAGGCTCTTCGGTGAAATAGGATCTCCGGTTTTTATTTCAATGTTAATTTTTTTGATTGTGCTTGAATTGGGATATTTATATGCATATAGGAAAGGTGGATTTAAATGGGATTAGAAGCCAGATTAAAATCTGAAGGATTTATAACATCAACTGTGGATGCTGTAGTTGCCTGGGCACGTGAAAATTCGGTATGGCCGATGCCGATGGGTATCTCGTGCTGTGCGATAGAAATGATGGCCTCAGGCGACCCGAGATATGATATAGCAAGATTCGGATCAGAAGTAATGAGATTTACCCCGCGCCAGTGTGATTTGATGATAGTTGCCGGGACCGTAACTTATAAGATGGCTCATGTTGTTAGAAAGATTTATGACCAAATGCCCGATCCTAAATGGGTGATCGCAATGGGTGCTTGTACTTCATCAGGTGGAATGTACAGATCTTATAATGTTGTTCAGGGAATCGATCAGTTTCTTCCTGTCGATATTTATCTCGCAGGGTGCCCGCCCCGTCCTGATAATCTTTTAAATGCCTTAATGCAGATTCAGAACAAAATAGGAAAGACTAAAGCAAGAGATTTTCAGGATAAAAAGCTCCCTGATTTAACCGTCTTATAGAATAACTGATTATGAATTTAAGAGAACTTATTCCTCAGAAACTTCAGGAAAAATTTCCACAGGTAAAATTTAAGTTTGTCGATTACCGGGGAGATTTATCTGTTCAGTTTGATAAAGAACATATAATAAATATTGGACGATTCTTAAAAGAAGATCCTGAACTGGAATTCCGTTTATGCGAAGATGTTACTGCAATCGATTGGGCTGAAAGGAAAAATCGGTTTACAGTTGTATATCATATTTTTTCAATGAAGCATAATTTCCGGCTAAGATTAAAAGTCCCGCTTATAGGGAATGAGGAATCTGATTATGATATAGATTCCGTTACGGTCGTCTGGAAAGGTGCCAACTGGATGGAGAGAGAAACTTATGATATGTTCGGAATAAAATTTAATAATCATCCTGATTTAAGAAGAATGTATATGCCTGAAGATTTTCAGTATTACCCGTTGAGAAAGGATTTTCCCTTAATGGGTATTCCTGGAAGTCTTCCTCTGCCGAAAAAAGAATGAGAGATTATGCCTAAACTGACAAAAGACGAAGTTCATCCTAAAATAATTGAAGCATTGCTGGGTGCTGATTCCGATATAAGCGTGGATGATGCACTTGAAAATGAAATGATTCTGAATATGGGTCCGCAGCATCCTGCTACACATGGGGTGCTTCGCGTTCTTCTCAGGCTTGATGGTGAAACAGTTATAGCAAGTGTTCCCGAACTCGGGTACCTTCATCGGGGATATGAAAAGATGGCTGAGAATATGAATTATTTTGAATTCATACCTCATACAGACAGACTTGATTATCTTTCCCCGATGGCTAATAATGTTGCCTGGGTTCTTGCAGTCGAAAAATTAGCCGGCATCGAAGCCCCTCCCCGTGCTCAATATATAAGAATGATGATCGCAGAGCTTGCTCGTATTGCATCTCATTTGGTGGCGATCGGTTCCCTTGCAATGGATGTCGGAGCATTGACTGTATTCCTGTGGACATTGCGTGAAAGGGAAAAAATCCTCGATATATGGGATATACTCTGCGGTGCAAGGTTTACTAACAGTTATACCAGAATAGGCGGAGTTGCTAATGATGCACAACCTGAAGCCCTTGCAAAGGTGAAATGGTTTATCGATCAGTTTGAAGAGAACCTTGACGAATGTGAAAGATTGGTAAATACAAACAGAATTTTTATCGAACGGCTCGACGGTGCAGGTGTTATAACAGGCGAGGATGCAATTGAGATGGGTATGACAGGACCAAGTTTGAGAGGAAGTGGTGTTGAATTTGACCTTCGCCGCAATTCTCCGTACCTGTACTATAATGATTTTGATTTTAAAGTGGTGACTTACCCCGACGGTGATTCACTCTCAAGATATTTTGTCCGTGCAGATGAAGCAAGGGAAAGTGCAAAAATTGTAAAACAGATTCTCGATAAAATGCCTCAGGGGGAAGTTCTGCTTAATCAGCCTAAAAAAGTTCTTCCTCATAAGACTGAGATTTATACAAAGATGGAGGAACTTATACACGATTTTATGATTGTTAATTTCGGTATTCAGCCCCCCGTAGGAGATATTTATCATGCAATTGAAGGTTCAAAAGGTGAACTCGGATTTTATCTTGTCAGTAAAGGCGAAGGTCGTCCCTGGCGATGCAAGATCCGCAGCCCTTCAATGGTAAATCTTCAGTCATTACCGCATTTGATTAAAGGTCAGATGATATCAGATGTGGTTGCTATTATTGGAAGTATCGACCCTATAATGGGTGAGGCCGATAAATGAAAAAATACGGAATTTTCATAGAATACCGATTTATAATATTTAAACTCAACCGAAAGACAATGATTATTTAATATTGAATTTAACAAAAGACAGCTGACGTATTACAAATGACCAGTTTTAAATTCTCTGAAGAAAATATTAGAAAAATTGATGAAATACTGAAGAAGTATCCTTCTAAAAAACCAGCTGTAATGCCGGTCCTTTACATTGCACAAGAACAGAACGGATATATTTCAGATGAAGTAATAAGAGAGATTACCCGGATTCTTGAGATAACTCCGGAAGAAATCCTTGGGGTAATTACTTTTTATACTATGTACCATCAGAAACCTGTGGGTAAATACCATATACAGGTTTGCACGAATGTCAGTTGTATGCTGAGAGGCGGTTATGAACTATATGACAGGGTGAAAGAGAAACTGGGAATTGATCATATGCAGGTAACTGATGATAAAATTTTCTCGGTGGAAGAAGTGGAATGCATGGGTTCCTGCGGTACTGCACCAATGATTGCTGTCAATGAAGATTATTATGAGAATCTTACAAAAGCTAAAGTCGATGAAATACTTGATTCACTAAAGAATAAGAATTAAATGGAAAAAATTGTCCTTCCCGATATAAAAGATCTCCATTTACTCGATGTTTATTTAAAAAACGGCGGATTTAACGCAGCCCGAAAAGCCCTTAATCAATCTCCCGGGGATATAATTGATCAGGTGAAGAAATCAGGATTAAGAGGCAGAGGAGGTGCTGCCTTCTTTGCAGGCTTGAAGTGGAGCTTCATGCCCAGGACAACCGATAAACCGAAATATTTGTGTGTTAACGGTGATGAGAGTGAGCCCGGTTCATTTAAAGACCGGCAGATATTTGAATGTAATCCATACCAGTTAATAGAAGGAATAATAATTACCAGCTATGCAATAGGTGCAAAGGTTACTTATATCTATATCCGCGGCGAATACCATAAATGGATACGATTGATGCAAACAGCACTTGATAATGCTTATGCTGGGGGCTTTGTCGGTGAAAGGATGAATGAAACCTTCGGTACGGATTTTACTTGCGAAATTTATATCCATAAAGGGGCAGGTGCTTATATCTGTGGTGAGGAATCTGCACTGATGAATTCAATAGAAGGGAAAAGAGGTTACCCCAGAGTTAAGCCGCCTTTCCCCGCTCAGTTCGGTTTGTGGGGTTGTCCCACAACAATCAATAACGTGGAAACAATTACTAATGTACCTCCGATAATTGACAGAGGCTGGGAATGGTTCAGTAAAATTGGCGAACCAAAACATCCCGGTACTATATTATACGGATTGAGCGGACATATAAATAAACCCGGCGTCTATGAACTTCCATCCGGTACACTGCTCACCGATTTGATTTATAATTACGGTGCAGGAGTTCCGGGGAATAAAAAAGTATTATGCGTGATTCCCGGAGGTTCCTCAATGCCTCCAATAAGGGGGGATCAGATAGATGGTGTGAAGATGGATGCGGAATCGCTTAAACTGGTTGGTTCATCAATAGGTACGGGCGGAGTTATTGTAATGGATGAAGATACAGATCTGGTTAAGGTACTGGCAAGAATTGCAAAATTTTATTATCATGAAAGCTGCGGTCAATGTACCCCATGTCGTGAAGGCACGGGGTGGATGCTGAAAATTCTTAATAGGATCCTGAAAGGTGAAGGATCAAAAAGTGATATCGATCTTTTAATTTCTATTGCCGGTAATATCGAAGGAAATACAATCTGCGCACTTGGTGAAGCAGCTGCCTGGCCTGTAAAACATATGGTTCAGAGATTCAGAGAATATTTTGAAGCAAGAGTAAAAGATGAAGTGGTTTTGCCTGTAGCAAATAAAGTGCACTCCATGCGGCATACGACAATACCCGTAGAAGATATCAAACATTAAGTTTTGCCGTTCCAAAAATATTTATCTTAGGGCTGTCTCTATGTTTATTTAATTTATATTAAAGAATGTATTACTTTCCGCCTCTCATCCCAAGTTCTCTATCCAGCAGAAATAATGTACTCCTGTTATCACCAAGCAATTTAATTTTATCAAGAATATTTAGTGCGGTTGCTTCCTCTTCGACTTGTTCATTCACAAACCATTGGAGAAATGCAGTTGTAGCATGATCCTTTAGTGTGATTGCCAGGTCAACCAGTTTGTCAATCTCACTTGTTATCATTTGTTCGTGTTTCAGAGTATCGGAAAAAACTTCTATAACATCCTTCCATTCGCTTTTGGGAGAATCAATTTTATTTAAATTTACTCTTCCGTTTCTTTGATTGAGGTAAGAATAAAATTTCATCGCATGTCCATATTCTTCACCGGATTGGACTTTCATCCAATGAGCGAAGCCGTTAAAATTCTGTGATTCAAAGTAAGCAGCCATTGACAGGTATAAATACGAAGAAGACATTTCGCGGTTCATTTGGGAATTTAATGCCTTCTGGATTTTATCTTTCAACATAATATCCCTCGGTAATAATTATTAAATAAGATAGTGTTATTTAAATCTAAGAAAATAAAGGAATTGCATCAAATTCTGATTCATTTGGTATCGGATTCTCCGCGGTTGAAATCGATAAGTATTCCCGGCAGATAAATATTCATTACCTGTTTATATCGAAGTACAATAATCAACTTGCTAAATGGATTAAAAGATTTCCAAAATCATATCACACTGATTTCCACAGGAATAATTCGCACACTATATAAAATAAAATATCATAAAGTTTGCATTTGAAGTGAAAATGGTGGTATAAACTTTAATTTCTTTGAAATATTTCGATTTTATCGGTTTTATTTCTGTGTGCGGTGTTTTTATTATAATAAATCTCCAATCGTAAATTCCACCTGTTTCTTACCTTTTTATTCGATATGCAAATATTTATATTTGCAGTTTAAAAATCAGAATGGTTGTATGGTGAATTTAAAGGAATTAAATAAAGAACAGAAATCAGCTGTTGAATTTGACAACGGTCCGCAGATGATTGTTGCAGGGGCAGGCTCCGGAAAAACCAGGGTTTTAACATATAAAATTGCTTACATTATTGATAAAGGATACGCTCCGGATTCAATTCTTGCATTAACATTTACGAATAAAGCTGCCAATGAAATGAAGGATAGAATAAGAGGACTTATTGGCAGTAAGGCAGATCAATTATGGATGGGGACGTTTCACTCAATATTTGCACGGATTCTCAGGATTGAATCCAAATTTATAAATTATGCAAGTAACTTTTCAATTTACGATGCCGAAGATTCCCTTTCGCTTGTTCAGAATATTATTACAAATATGAACATCGATCTCGATGCTATTAATCCTAATTCGGTAAGGCATAGGATCAGCTTCATGAAAAACCATATGGTTATGCCCGCCGAATTCAGAAAGAAGTATCATGGTCAGTTTCTTGAAGATAAAATTGCCGATATTTATGATGAATATCAGAAACGGCTCGTGGCTAACAATGCAATGGATTTTGAAGACCTCCTTCTCAAACCCATTGAAATGTTCAATTCTAATCCCAGAATTTTAGCTAAGTATAAAAAGAAATTTGGGTATATCCTTGTAGATGAATTTCAGGATACGAATAAAGCCCAGTATGAATTGATTAAACTTCTGGTTACAAGAGAAGGTAAAATTTGTGTTGTAGGGGATGATGCACAGAGTATTTATAGCTGGCGTGGCGCCAACCTCGGTAATATGAAGGATTTCCTGAAAGATTTTCCGAAACAGAAAACTTTTAAGCTGGAACAGAATTATCGTTCAACAAAAACAATTCTCGCTGCAGCAGATTCCGTTATTAAAAATAACAAGGAACAGCTTATTAAAACTTTATGGACAGAAAATAATGACGGTGAGCGTTTAACTCTTGTGAAATGTGCTGACGAGAAGGATGAGGCTTTCCAGATTGCAAAATATATTAAACATGAAATATCAAAGAAGAAGTTATCATTAAATGACTTCGGCATCCTTTACAGGACAAACGCTCAGTCCCGTGCACTTGAAGATATATTCAGACGTGAAAAAATACCTTATACTATTATAGGCGGCGTTGAGTTCTACAAGAGAAAAGAAGTTAAAGATGTTGTGGCTTATCTTAGAGTGCTTGCCAACCAGAATGACGAGGAAAGCCTGCTGCGTATAATGAATTTTCCTCAGCGGGGGATCGGTAGTACTACAATTAAAAGGATGATAAACTTTGCCCGCAAACATGATATTTCCTTATTTGAAACGATGGCTCGTGTGTTTGAAGTAATTGATATTAAGGAGAGGATTCAGAAAAATGTAAAAGGTTTTAAAGTTCTTCTGGATAAATATATTGTGTTGAAAGATAAATTATCAGTCGGCGAGTTGTCCCGTGCGTTAGTGGATGACCTTGGGGTATTAAGAATGTTTAAAGAGGAAAATACACCTGAGTCGATTGCTAGATGGGAAAATATAAACGAGCTTTTATCTGCATTGAGCGATTTTTCAAATTCAAATAGAGATGCAATGCTTGATCAATATCTCGAGGATGTTTCACTCATATCGGATATTGATATGTATGAGGATGAAAAGAATGTTGTAACAATGATGACAATCCATAGCGCAAAAGGACTTGAATTCCCGATTGTATTTGTATCCGGCTGTGAAGAAGATATATTTCCTTTATCCAACCGATTCAGCACTGATGCAACAGTAGAGGAAGAGAGAAGATTATTCTATGTTGCAGTGACCAGGGCAAAACAAAAAGTCTATCTGTCCCATGCACGTTCAAGATATCGCTTCGGTGAAGTTGCCTACCAGAGTCGTTCAAGGTTTATTGATGAACTTGAGCCTGCAACATTTAATGAGGTCAACGGCGGGATCGGCAGGAAGTCTGCTAACAGGAAATCTAAGAAGGAAATGTATTATGAGTATTTTGAGAATATTGATTATGAAGATTTCAACCAGGACAACAGATCTTTAAAACCCGGAAGTAAAGTAATGCACGATAAATTCGGGCTCGGACGGGTTACCCAGGTGGTCGGTTCTGGTGATATGCAGAAAGCAACAGTTATTTTTGAAGGAAATAATGTAAAGCAGCTCATGTTAAAATTTGCTAAATTGAAAGTATTATAATTTCAGGATGATGTTTGTCGGAAGGAGAAGGAAAATATGACTATTGCCCCCAAAAAACTTGCGATTCTTGTCGGAGGAGGTCCCGCTCCTGGGATAAATAGTGTTATTGGAGCTGCAACAATACGGGCAGGTCTGGAAGGTATCGATGTAATTGGCATTAAGGATGGTTTCAAATGGTTGATGCAGGGGGAAATTACACGGTTCAAAAATCTTACAATTCAGAATGTCAGTCGTATCCATTTCAGAGGTGGTTCGTATATAGGGATTTCAAGGGCAAATCCTACAAAAGAGAAAAAACACCTTGAAAATACCGTCACATCTCTTTTAAGACTTAATGTCGACAAGCTTATTACGATCGGTGGGGATGATACCGCATACAGTGCACTTAAAGTTGATGAGATGGCAGCAGGCCGGATTAAAGTAGTCCACGTTCCCAAAACTATTGATAATGATCTTGACCTCCCGCATGGTATTCCAACGTTTGGTTTTCAGACAGCGAGACATATTGGCGTTGAATTAGTTAAGAACCTGATGGTGGACGCACAAACTACTTCACGATGGTATTTCGTTGTCTCTATGGGTAGAAAAGCAGGTCATCTTGCACTTGGTATCGGGAAAGCAGCAGGAGCCACTTTAACTGTTATTCCGGAAGAATTTCCCGGACCTTTTATCAGTATCTCTCATATTGTTGATGTTCTGGTAGGGGCAATCGTTAAAAGAATGAGTTACGGCAAATCGGATGGCGTTGCTATACTTGCAGAAGGTCTGGTTGAACATCTTGAGCAGAATGATCTTCAGGAACTTGTGAATGTTGAAAGAGATGCACACGATAATATCAGGATCGCTGAGATTAATTTTGGGGAGATTTTGAAATACCGCGTACAGGAAAGACTTAAAAAGTTTAATCTTAAGACAACAATCGTCGCTAAAAACATCGGATATGAACTGCGCTGTGCTGATCCGATTCCTTTCGATATGGAATATACAAGGGATCTTGGATTTTCTGCAGCACAATTTATTTTGAGTGGTGGTTCAGGAGCAATGGTTTCTATTCAGAATGGCCACTTTGTACCTCTTTATTTTAAGGATATACTTGATCCGGTTACTAATAAAACACGTGTAAGAATGGTAGATCCTTCATCTGAATCATTCTACATTGCACGCAGATATATGCTGCGGCTTAACCAGGCTGATTTTGAAGATCCCCACGAGCTTGCGAAATATGCTGCTACCTGCGGTATCTCACTCGAGGAGTTTAGAAATCAATTTTATTATTTAATTGAAAATGACAGGCTTTATAAAAATATAGAAAACGGTAAATTCGCGCTTGTTTCTACCGAGACTAATAAAGCCTATGCTCCCCGTAAAAAGGAAAATGG
>Ga0153915_10000627_pt1 | contig 32784 bp, 22 predicted proteins | sample Opewatmetagenome_2_FD_107003 | JGI IMG/M metagenome (GOLD analysis project Ga0153915, IMG submission 107003) | Freshwater wetland microbial communities from Ohio, USA - Open water 3 Core 3 Depth 3 metaG | ecosystem: Environmental > Aquatic > Freshwater > Wetlands | place: USA: Ohio, Lake Erie... | reverse complement strand
GTGACGATGTTGCAGAGACCCGACCGGCTGCGGGCCCATGCGTGGATGAGGTAGGCGCGCCCGTCCTCGTCCCAGAGAGGGCACGGATCGATGAACCCCTTGCCAGCCTTGACGAGCTTCGGCGCGCTCCACGGCCCCGCGGGATCCGCCGCCGTCGTCACGTGGATCCCGAAATCGGGATCCGGATAATAGATCCAGAACAGGCCAACATGATACCTGATCGATGGCGCCCACACGCCTCCGCCGTGCCGCGGAACCGAGAAGTGCTCCGCAGGCCGGATCTCCGGCAGCGCCGCGCCGAAGTAGTGCCAGTTCACCAGATCCCTCGAATGAAGCAGCGTCAGGCCTGGGGCATTGCTGAACGTCGAGGCCACCAGATAATAGTCCCCTCCCACCTGGATGGCGTCCGGATCCGAAAAATCCGCGAAGAGGACGGGATTACGGTAGGTGCCATCCCCCTGGTCTGGGATCCAGGGCGGTCGCACCGCCGCCTGGGCAGTTGGAGAAGTGTCCGGGGAAGCAGGGATGGATTGGCTCATCTGGGGCCGTCGGCGCGATTCTTGATGACATACGAGCGCTTTGCTTGTCGAGGCGCCATCGTAAATTTTGAGGACGCGGTTCCGGCTTCCCAAGCGCCGTCCGCCGCCTAGTATCTGCCGCTCGCACCTCCTTCCATGAACCGCCTGTCTCACCCCGGCTCCTCCCACCCCAGGGCTTTCTGGCGGCAGGGATTGGCCGTTCCCCTGCTCGCGCTCCTGGTCGCTCTCACCGCATCCGGCAGCGCCGCCACGCTGAAGAAGGATATCGAATACGGATCCGCGGGCGGCATGCGCCTTCTGCTTGACGCGAGCGTTCCGGACGGCCAAGGCCCCTTCCCGGTCGCTATCCTCATCCACGGCGGCGGATGGGGCAGTGGCGACAAGTCCGGCACCGACGTGCCGAACAGCGGCGCCGATATCACACCGTGGTTCGCCCCGCTCACGGAGGCGAACTTCACCTGGTTCTCGATCAACTACCGCCTGGCGCCCGCAAGCCGGTGGCCGGCCTGCTTTGACGACGTCCAGACCGCGATCCGCTGGGTCAAGGCCCACGCCGCGGAATTCAAGGGCGACCCGGGGCGCATCGTCCTTTTCGGCCATTCCGCCGGAGGCCACCTCGCCTTTCTTTCCGGCGTCCTCTCCGATGAAGCGACTCGAGTCCAGGCCGTCGTCGGATTTGCCCCGGTCACCGACTTCGAGTTTGATCTCCAAGCGCGCGGCGGGCTGAGCACCGCCCTGCAGAACCTTCTCGGCCGGCCAAAGGAAGCCACTCCGGAGTCGCTCGCCCGCCTGCGGGAGATCTCCCCGATCAATCGCGTCCGCGCCGGCCTCCCCCCGTTCCTCATTCTCCAAGGCGATGCCGACAAGACCGTGCCCATGCAGGCGACGGTCAACTTCCGCGACAAGCTGGTCGCCGCCGGAAACACCTGTGATTTCTGGGTGATCCCTCGCGCGCCGCACCGACTGAAGCCGTGGATCGAATGCGACCCTACTTATCCTGGTCGCCTGGTCGCCTGGCTCCGCCAGAAACTCGGCTCCGGCGCAAATTGACTCCACCCACGGCGCCGCGCTGCCGGTTCACCAGCCCCAGCCGAATAGGCGCCGCGCGTTCCCGCCGAGGAGCGCTTCCCTCTGTCCGGCGGCGAGCCCCGAGGCGCCGATCTCGGCCAGCAGCGCACTCCATCCGGGGCCTTCAGGGCTTTTCGGATAGAGGTCGAGCGGATAGTCCGATCCAAACAGGATCCGATCCGGGCCGACCGTGTCCATGGCCGCTTTCCATATCCCGGCGTCATACGTCAGCGGTGAGGCCGCCGTGTCGTAAAAGACATTCGGCAGACCGCCAAAAATCGGTTTCGCGCGCCGGGCCTCGCCGCCGCCCCAATGAGCCAGGATGAAGGTCGCGCCGGCGTGGGCGCGCGCGAGGCGCGCGAAATCTTCGAGCGGAGTCTCCACGAGCCCCGGGTAGGGCCGCATCTCCGGATCCGTCACGTGGAAGTTCACGGGCAGCCGCCACTGAGCCGCGATATCCAGCGCCGCGGAGAGGGCCGGATCATCCGCGGCGACCCCCTGTGAGTGCGGCGAGAGCTCGCCGAGCCCGCACAGACCCTCGTCGAGGGAGCGGAGCAATTCCCCGCACACCGCCGCTTCGCCGGCCGCCGGGTGGAAGGTCGCGAATGCAGCCAGCCTGTCCGGATGCGCCTTCACGCATTGTGCAAACCAACGGTTCTGCCAGGAGCAGGTCGCGGGCTTCTCCCAGTACCAGCCGAGAAGCACGGCCCGCGCGACGCCCGATTCGTCCATTGCGCGCAGCAGGCCGTCGAGACTCGGGAATCCCTGCACGGGGCGGCCGCTCCGGCGGCGCCGGGCACACAGTGCCGCCCAGTGCGCCTCACCCCGCGCCGCCGCCCAGCCCGCCGGATCCGCGCACGCCTCGGGCGGGCAAAGGTGGACATGGGAGTCGATGATGCGCATGGCGTCGGGCCGTCCTCTCGGCTTGTAATTAGGAGGGGGAACGTCTCAGGCGCAACCGCCAATCCCCGCGCGCAGTCTGGACGCCGCCGGGATGTCGTGTTTACCTCCCGCCCTGAATGACCGCCCCCGCCTCTGACGCACAAGCCGGCCCGCCACCGCGGAGCGCGATCTGGGCGGCCGTGCTGATCGTGCTCGCAGCACTCGCCGCCTACGCCAACAGCTTTCAGGGGCCCTTCATTTTCGACGACATCCCGTCGATCCCCGACAACCCCACCCTGCGGCGGCTGGCCACCGTCCTCTCCCCCCCCGAGGGCCATGGGCACACTGTCAGCGGCCGGCCGTTGCTCAACCTGAGCTTCGCCCTCAACGATGCCATCTCGGGAACGCAGGTCTGGAGCTATCACGCGACCAACCTCCTGATACATGTCCTCGCCGGACTCGCGCTCTTCGGCCTCGTCAGGCGCTCATGCTCGCTCCCCTATTGCCCGAAGACGGCGGCCACCTCCGGCGATGCCGCGGCGTCGCGCCTCGCCCTGGCCGTTGCGCTCCTCTGGACGGTGCACCCGCTCCAGACCGAATCGGTCACCTACGTCGTGCAGCGCGCCGAGTCCCTGATGGGGCTCTTCTATCTGCTCACCCTCTACTGCTTCGTCCGCGGCGCCGGCCTCACTGCAGAGCCGCACACAGAGGGCACAAAACAACCCCGGGCATCCCTCCGTGTCCTCTATGGTGCGACCTCCTGGTATGCTCTGTCCGTCCTCGCCTGCCTGTGCGGGATGGCCACCAAGGAGGTGATGGTCTCGGCCCCGGTCGTGGTGTGGCTCCTCGACCGCACGTTTGTCGCCGGGAGCTTCCGCGAAGCCTGGCGCCGCCGGCGCGGGTTATACCTCGCGCTCGCCTCGACCTGGATGCTGCTGATCTGGCTGGTCCTGGGCACCGGGAGCCGGGGCGGCACCGCCGGCTTCGGCGTCGGCATCGGTTGGTGGCAATACGCGGCCACCCAGTTTGAGGCGGCGACCCGCTACCTGCAGCTGTCCCTCTGGCCGCACCCCCTGATCATCGATTACGGCGTCGAATGGGTGAAAGCCGCGGGCGACTTCATACCCCAAGCGGCTCTGGTCGCTATGGCCGCCGGGACGACGATCGCCGGCCTGCTGCGCCGCAAGGCCGCGGGCTTTCTCGGATTTTGGTTTTTCGCGATCCTCGCGCCGACTTCCCTTGTCCCGGGCACGCGGCAGACCATCGCCGAGCACCGCATGTACCTCGCGCTTGCGCCGCTCCTGATCCTCGTGATCTGCGTGCTCGCCGCCCGCCTCCGCCGCCATCATCGGATGCTCGTGACAGCGGCCGCTGTCGGATTCATCGCCCTGAGCGCCGCGCGGAACCGCGATTATCGGAATGATGTGGCGATCTGGGGCGACGCCGCGGCGAAGCGTCCGGGCAACGCCTGGGCTCGCTCCAACTACGGCGCCGCGCTCTATCGCGCGAACCGTCCCGCGGCCGCACTCACCGAATATGCCGAGGCCCAGCGGCGGCGGCCCGACATGCCCGAAACCTATTACAACGCCGCCAATGCCCTCATCGACCTCGGCCGCACCGACGAGGCGGCCGGCCACTTCCGCGCCGCGCTGGAGCTGCGCCCGAACTACCGCGATGCCCACAACAACCTCGGCAACCTTCTGATGCAGTTGGGCCGCCTTCCCGAGGCCATCAAGCACTACCGGTCCGTCGTTGGAATCGATCCGGACTCGCCCGAGGCCCACTACAATCTCGGCAATGCGCTCTTCAAGGCGGGTCGTGGACGCGAGGCGATCGGGCATCTCCAGAAAGCCCTCGTCCTCAATCCCCGCTACGTCGAAGCCGCCTACAACCTGGCGACCGCCTATCTCAAGGAGGACCGCCTGCCCGAGGCTCTCACGGCCTTCGAGAACGTGCTGCGCCTTCAGCCCCGCCACTCCCAGGCGCACAACAATCTCGGGAACGTCCTCGCGCAGATCGGCAGCTACAGGGAAGCCCTCGACCACTACGCGGCGGCGATCGATGCCGATCCGGATAACGCCGAGGCGTGCAATAACCGCGGCGTCATTCTCCGGCACCTCGGCCGCATCCCGGAAGCCCGCGCGGCATTCGAGGCCGCTCTCCGCCTCCGCCCTGACTACACCCAGGCCCGCGAGAATCTCGCTGGTCTTCCTCCTTTCCCGTGACTGAGCCGCCCGTCAAGTCGGATGTGATCCCCTCCCCCTGCTCCGTGCGGGCGGAAGCATGGCTCGCGGGCGCTGTCATCGTCATCGCGGGACTCCTGGCCTACGCGAACAGCTTCTCCGGGCCCTTTGTCTTCGACGACGTCCCGAGCATCGTCGAAAATGAAAGTCTGCGGCAATTCTGGCCTCCGAGCGCGCTTTGTCCGCCCAGCGAGAAAGGAGTCACTGTCGGCGGCCGTCCGATCCTCAATCTGTCGCTCGCCATCAATTACGCTCTCGGCGGCGCGTCGGTGGCGGGTTATCACGCGACCAATCTCGCGATTCACCTCTGCGCAGGCCTCCTCCTGTTCGGGATCGTGCGGCGGCTGGGCGCACGACTGAAGCCGGCACTGCCCGCGACTTTCGCCTTCGCCGCCGCCCTTCTCTGGGTCGTCCATCCGCTCCAGACGGCCGCTGTGACCTATGTCATCCAGCGCGCCGAGTCCCTGATGGGGCTCTTCTACCTGCTAACCCTCTACTGCTTCGTCCGCGGCGCCGGCCTCGCTGCGGAGCCGCGCACAGAGGACGCAAAACGGCCCCAGGCATCCCTCCGTATCCTCCATGGCGCGACCTCCTGGTATGCCCTGGCCGTCCTCGCCTGCCTGTGCGGGATGGCCAGCAAGGAGGTGATGGCGTCCGCACCGGTGATCGTCCTGCTCGTGGACCGCACTTTTTTCGCCGGTTCATTCGGCGGCGCATGGCAGAGGCGGAGGGGTTTGTACCTTGCGCTGGCCTGCAGCTGGCTGTTGCTGGCGGCGCTCGTGGCCGGCGCCGGTGCGCGCGGCACCACGGCGGGCTTCGGGATGGAGGCGACCCCGTGGAGCTACGCGATGACCCAGGCGCGGGCGATTCCCCGGTACATCGCCCTTTCTTTCTGGCCGCATCCGCTCGTCTTTGACTACGGCAACTCCCTTGTCGCCCGCCCGCTCGATGCCGCCCCCGGTGCGGCTCTCATCGTTCTGCTTCTGGGCGCGACGCTCTGGGCGCTGGTGCGCAGGCCGGTGTGGGGCCTTCTCGGCGCTTTCTTCTTCATGGTTCTGGCGCCCAGTTCGAGCTTCATCCCCGTGATCACCCAGACGGTCGCCGAACATCGGATGTACCTCCCGCTGGCGGCGACCCTCATCGCTTCCGCCGCCGCGCTCCGCACGTTCGTGGGAAGCCGCCGACTTCCCGCGGCTGCGCTCGGGGTTGCCGCAGTGCTGGGCTGGCTTACGGCGCGCCGGAATCTCGATTATCGGAGCGAGGGCACGCTCTGGGCCGACACCGCGGCGAAACAGCCGCTCAACGCCCGCGCGCACTGCAACCTCGGGCTCACCTTTTTCGAGACCGGCCGTCTGTCCGAGGCCGTCGCCGAATACGAGGCCGCTCTCCGCATCGATTCACTCTATGCCGAAGCCCGGAACAACCTCGCCACCGCGCTCTGCCGGAAAGGCGACATTGCGGGCGCAGTGACGCTCCTGCGAACCGTGATCCAGGGGAGCCCCGGTTCGGCAAAGGCGCACTACAATCTCGGCACCCTTCTGGCCCAGATCGGAGAACTCCCTGAGGCCGCCGAGCAACTCTCGGTCGCCACACGCCTCGATCCACGCGACGCCGGGGTCCACAACAACCTGGGCAACGTTTATTACCAGCTCGGACGGATTCCCGAGGCGGCGGCTGAATACGGCCGCGCCCTCCAGATCGATTCCGATCTTCCCGAGACCCATAACAATCTCGGCAGCGCCCTGCTTTCGCTCGGCCGCCCCCGCGAAGCCCTCCCCCATTTCGAACAGGCGCTTCGGCTCCGGCCCGACTACGCCAAAGCCCGCGAGAACCTCGAGCGCCTGCGAACCGCGTGGCCCGGTACGGTGGACCGCGAGCGGCCTGCCATACCGGGCGGCTGACGGCGATTCGGATCTGGACGCCGTCCCGGCATCGGCAGCGGTGGGTTGTCAGCCCTCCTCTTGCAGGCATGAGAATCATGTCTTCTGACAGCGATGGATCACATTCGTCGTGGTCACCCACGATGAGGCCTGCTGAATTGAGCCTAGCCAGACGTTCAGGAATGAGAGGCGCCGGGCACCTGACTCGGATTGGAAGAAGAAGGCTTTCCCGGCGTTCCCTCTGGTCGCCGGTTGAACACAACCCTCAAGGTTAGCCTCCGTTTTCATTCGGTAAGCCTCCATGTCGGATGAACCAGAATAAGGCGTCGAGAAGCTTCCTTCAGACTCATTCCTTTCGAAGCAGCAATGCCCTGCGCAGGAAACGGATCGTTTGGATTATCGGCGACGACCGGAAGACCGTGATCTTCCTCCAAACGCCCAGTCACTTCCACTTTCTTCATCGAGACGTTGTCTGGCCAAAATTTTCCTCATCACAGAGACACTGAGGTCACGGAGAGCCCTGCGCTGACGCTCAGGGCTTCCCACCGCTCGCGCGACGGGCTACTTCCGCCCCCTACTCGCTACCCGCCTCTACTGATGGCCCCCGCAGCGGCCTCCGCGTGAGAGGATGATGATCGACCGGCGCCGACAACGCGGCGCCCTCCACGGGCCGAATATGATCCATCGATTATCCGGACCGCGGCGGGGCGTCGCGGCTCCAAACACGAAATGCCCCTTCGTGCCCTTGTGTCCTGTGTCCTCCGTGGTGAGCCAGAATTCCCCATCCGGGATCCCTTGATCTCCTTGCGTCGGCGATCCTTTGCGATCTCTCCGGCGCCCCTTGGCGATCTCCGTGTTAAGGCCGGATCCGCCATTCGCCCGGTGCCGCTGCGAGGCCTGCAGGTTCCCGGGCACATCGTCGGAGCTTGCCTGTCGATAAGCCCCTCCGTATCCCTCCCGCCGTGCCTCGCGGACTCATCCTCTTCATCCTAAGCCTCTCGGCCGCAATCCTGGGCGTCGCCGCGACGCCTCCGGTCGCCCCTGTGCTGAAAGGCGACGATTCGAGCTACGACTTCAACACCGGTGAGGGCGTCGTGAGGGGGCACGCACGCCTTGAAGCCGGCACCCTGCTTCTCGAGGCCGACGAGATCCGGTTGAACCAAAAGACCCAGGAGGTCAGCGCCCTGGGGCATTTCACGATCACCGACGGCCGGCGCCGCATCCTCGCCGAGCGCGGCACCTACAATCTGACCACGGAGGTCTTCACGTTGGCCGGTCTGCGCGCCGGCGAACCGCCGGTCTACGTCGTCGCAGCCAAGGCGAGTGGCACGCGCTCTCGCATCGTCCTCACCGACGCCGTCGTCAGCTACGGCGAGCCCGGCCCCCTCTCTCCCACCCTGAAGGCCGCCGAGTTGGTCTACGAGCCCGGCAAGCGGATCACTGGCGAACACGCCCGCATCGGACTCGGTGGCACCGGCATCATCGCTCTGACCCGCATCGACCGGCCCCTTGACGAGACATTCATCTCCAACGTATCCACGCGACTGGGCTACCGGAGCAATCTCGGCGCCTATGTCGACTGCGGCCTGCACATCCCCGTCGTCAACGGACTGAGCCTCGGCGCCGACCTCGGAATCTACACGGCCCGAGGGATCATGTTCGGCCCCACGGGCACCTACCGCGGCCAGAATGCCGACACCACCTTCGCGGGCGAATTCCGCTCGGGGTTCATCAACGACCACGGCGACAAGCAGACGGATCTTCTGGGGCGGGCCGTTCCCGAGGAGCGCGGCTACGTCTCTTGGGAGCACCGCCAGACGATCGGCGAGAACATCACCGTAGCGGGGCAGCTTAACTGGTGGAAGGACTCCGAGATCCTGCGAGACTTCCATCCCAATCAATTCTACCCGGTCCAGCAGCCCGATTCCTACATGGAAGCCGTCTACTCGGGCGACGACTACCTGGTCGACCTCTTCTCGCGCCTCTCCCCGAACAATTTCCAGCGCGTCCAGGAGCGCCTGCCCGAGTTGCGCTTCGATCTGGCCCCGCGCCCGGTCGGCGCGGGCTTTTACGCGCGCCTCAGCTCGAGCATCGCCATCCTCCGCGACGATCCGCCGGCCGGCGGCACCGTCCTCCGCAGCAATCGCTTCGATACCTTTTTCTCCATCGAGCGCCCGATCACCCCCTCCGACTGGCTGACGCTCACCCCCGTCGCCGGCGGTCGCGTCACCCATTACGCCAAGACCACCGGCGGCCGCGCCACCTACACCCGCTGGCTCGGCGAAGTCGGCCTCGACGCCGAGCTGCGCTCCGCCGGCACGTTTTCCTACCGCAACCCGCTCTGGCAGATCGACGGCCTCCGCCACCTCCTGACGCCGAAGATCTCCTACCGCTACATCCCCGATGCCGACCAGGGGAGCCAGTACATCCCGGCGATCGACCGGCGCGTCTTCTCGACGGATCTCGAACCGCTCGAGCTCGGCGCGACGCGCAACATCGACGACCTGCATGGCCTCCACGTCATGAGGGTCGGTCTCGACAACGTGCTCCAGACCCGCGACCGCGGCTACGGCTCGCGCTCCCTTTTCACCTGGAACGTTGCGGCTGACCTGCGCGTTGCCCGCGAGGCCGGCCAGGATCGCTGGTCCGACATCTACAACGAGCTGGCGCTCACCCCGGCCGACTGGCTGCGGTTCGAGCTGTTCCAGCGATTCTCGCCCCAGCGCCTCACCCTCCGCGAGCTGAACACCGGCCTGCAGCTCATCAACCATGAGTGGTGGACCATCCGCCTCTACACCAATTACCTCCAGCACGAGCTCCACGAATACTACGCGGAGTACGACCACAAGGTCGACGAGATCTGGAAGGGCTTCGTGCGGACCCGCTACGACGTGCGCGCCTCGCGCTGGGACGAGGTCACCATCGGCGTCCACCAGAATCTACGGAACACCTGGAATCTCCGCTACGAGGTGTCGTGGTATCAGGGACGCCAGCGCGAGGGATCCTTCGGCTTCGGCGTCGCCGTCGATCTGCTCCGGTTCTAGCCCCGATGCCGCCGACCTCGATCGTCCGCAACCAGGGGGTCACCTTCGGGCGGCTCTGGACGCAGCTCAGGGCGCATGCGGATTCGGATCGGAACCTCCCTGCGCGCATTCACGCGGCGCTACGCGATCACGCCTTTGGCTCGCGCGACCGACGCCTTTACCGCGAGCTTCTCTATACAGCGCTGCGCTACCGGCCATGGATCGCGGAGCTCGAAGCCCGCGGCGGAGACGAGGCGCTTCGCGCCGCCGCCTGGCTTGCCGCCGATCTTCCGGCGACCTGCGCGTTTCGCGTTGCTGTCGCGGAGGGCTGGCCGCCGGTGCCCGCCGCGATGAGCGCACGGGCCGCGCGGCTTGGCGTGAGCCGGGAGCTTTTTCCCGACTGGGTGGCGGCCGACTGTCCCGAGGCCGTCCAGTCGCCCGAGATCGAGGCGCTGCACTCGCGAGCCCCCCTGTGGATCCGCCTGCAGACCGCCGCCCCCGCGGCGGTGGCCGCCGAGTTCGAAGCGCGGGGCTGGCGCTGGAGGGAATCCGCGGCCATTCCGGGCGCGTGGCGCATCCTCGACGAAGCCGACCTCACGGCCACGGCGTCGTTCGCCGCAGGCCGCTTCGAGATCCAGGACCTCGGCTCGCAGTTCATCCTGGCGAGCGCGGACATCCCCGAAGGCGGCGCCTGGCTCGATGCCTGCGCGGGCGCGGGAGGCAAGACGCTGCAGCTCGCGCACATCGTCGGACCCCGGGGGCGCGTCGACGCCAGCGACATCCGCGAAGCGGCGCTGGAGGAACTCCAGCTCCGCGCCGCGCGCGCCGGCCTTGCAAACATCCGGATTGCCGACTCCCCGCCCGAGGGCGCGCTCTACGACGGCGTCCTTGTCGACGCCCCCTGCAGCGGGAGCGGCACCTGGCGCCGCTCGCCCCACCTCAAGTGGTGCACCTCCGCCGCAGAGATCACGGCCAACGCCTGGCGGCAGCAGGTGCTCCTGGCCGAGCATTGCCGCCGGGTGCGCCCGGGCGGCATTCTGCTTTACTCCACCTGCTCGCTGAGCCGGCAGGAGAACCAGGATGTGATCGCCGCGTTTCGGCGCGATCATCCCGACTTTGCCCTCTTGCCGCCCGCCCGCGACTTCGGGTTCCGGGCCGACCCCTTCGGGCTTCGCATCCTGCCCGCGCTGCACGACACCGACGCGTTCTTCGTCAGCGCACTGCGCCGCGCCATTTGATTTTTCCATTGCGGCCCGCCCGGCGTCCCCAACCATGGCCGCGTGGTACCTGTTCCCGACGCCGACTGCCGCATCAAACTCCAGGTTTTCGAGGGCCCGCTCGACCTGCTGCTTTTCCTCATTCGGAAGAACGAGCTCGATATTTACGACATCCCCATCGAGCAGGTCACCCGCCAGTACCTCGACGCCCTCTTCGCGATGCAGCAGCTCGATCTCGAGCTCGCCGGTGAGTTCTTCGTCATGGCCGCCACGCTCATGGAGATCAAGAGCCGCCTGCTCCTGCCGACCGACATGCAGGCCGTCGATCCCAACGCTTCTCCGGAGGATGAGATGGATCCCCGCTGGGAGCTCGTCCACCAGCTTCTCCAGTACCGAAAGTTCAAGGAGGCCGCCGGCGAGCTCGGCAAGCTGGCCGCCGACAGGCAGGACCTGATCGCCCGCTACGTTTCGGCCCTTTCCGACCGCGCCGACCGGCCGCTCAAGCGCGCCGACCGCATCGATCTCTGGAACGTCTTCAACATGGTCCTGCGCCGCCTTGCCGAGAAGCTCGTGGTCGGCGAGATCCACGATGAGCAGGTCACCGTGGCCGACCAGATGGAAATGCTCATCGAGCGTGTGAAGACCCAGCCGCGGTTCGTCTTCTCCCAGCTCTTCGACGGCCCGGTCGGGCTGCGCAAGCTCGTCGCCACCTTCCTCGCCGTCCTGGAACTCACGCGCCTCAAGCGCCTGCGGATCCGCCAGGACGAGGCGTTCGCCGACATCGCCTGCGAGTCCGTTCCGGAGAACGCACTTGAAACCCCGCCCCCCGCGCCCACTGTGACCGCGTGAAACCCGCCAGAAAGACAAAGTCTGCAGCCAAGAAGGCCTCCCTTCTGGGGCTTGGACTCGACAACTCCGACGGGCACAAGCGCATCACCACGGGCGAGAAGTTCCTCATCGTCGGCGGCTCCGAGGAGACCCACGGGCGGATGACCGAGACGGTGGTGAAGACCTTCGAGACCCTCAAGCGCCGGCGCAAGCAGCTTGAGGACGTCGAGCCCCAGGAACTCTCGGAGATCATCCACCGCGCCACCCCGCACTGATCCTTTCACCCCATTTGACAGTTCAAACGTTCCACGGAGATTCCCCCATGTCCGCAAACCTCGTTCAGTTCACCTCTGCCACTTTCAAGGACACGATCGCGGCCGCCAAGGTGCCCGTGCTCGTCGATTTCTGGGCCACTTGGTGCGGCCCGTGCAAGATGATCGCCCCGGTTCTCGATGCACTGGCGGTCGAACTTGATGGGAAGCTTCTCATTGGAAAGGTCAACGTCGACGCCGATCGCGACATCGCCGCCCAGTTCGGCATCCGCGCGATCCCCACCCTGCTCCTCTTCAAGGACGGCAAGGTGGTCGAGCAGTTCGTCGGCATGATGGACCAGGCGACTCTCAAGGCGAAGCTGGCCGACAAGCTCTGACCGGAACTCAGGCGCCTGCCGCCAGTAGCGCGGCAAGCGCCCCCGCATAGAGCAGGACGTAGCGACCGCATGCGCCGAGCAGGGCGATGAGCTCCTCCGGCCTTGTTGCGCGCCCGAGGCGCCGGCACTGGACAAGCGCCACCACGCCGAGGAGCAGACCCGCCGGTACCGCAAAGGCCGCCGGATAGAGCCTGCGCGCGCAGAATACCGCGAGGATCCCGAGCGCCACGGCGTGGGCCGCCGCGAACTGGGCCCGGGAGAAGCGCTTGCCGAACCGCACGACCAGCGTGCGCTTGCCCGCTTTTGCGTCGGTCTCGGCGTCCCTGTAATTGTTGACGACGAGAATGTTCACGATCAGCGCCCCCATGGCCGCACCGCCCAGCCAGGCCTCGGCGCTCACCATGCCGGCCTGCACGTAGAAGGTCGCTCCCACCGCGACCAAGCCGAAGAAGATGAAGACGAAGAGATCCCCGAGGCCGTGGTACCCGAGCGGATACGGGCCGCCGGTGTACGCCAGACAGCTCACGATGCACGCCGCCCCCACCGCAAGAAGCCACCAGCCCCCCGCCGCTACCAGGGTCAGCCCGCAGGCCAGCGCCAGCAGGAGCGTGCCCACCGTCGCCCGGAGCATCGTCCGGGGCGCGACAAGGCCGGCGGCCACCGCGCGCTTCGGGCCGACCCGCTCGCCTGTGTCGGCCCCCTTGACGAAATCGAAATAGTCGTTGGCGAAATTCGCCGCGATCTGCATCAGAAGCGCAAACACGAGGCAGACCAGGGCAAACACCGGGCGAAGGGCTCCCCGGCTCCAGGCCAGCGCCGATCCGACGATGACCGGCGCTACCGCGGCAGGCAGCGTCCGCGGTCGCGCCGCGGCGATCCAGATTCTCCAACGCGCGTCTTCCTGGGGCACGCGGGAAGTCTGCGGGCCGCGCCGCGTCGCACAAGCGCATCTTTCACGGCGCACGCGCACACGGCGCCGCGATGCCCGCCCGCGCTCGAGTTCGCGGATCCGCGCCTGCAGCAGGGGCTCTTGCGGATCGCCCGCCGGGAGGGAAGCGTGCACCTTTCGCAGCCAGAGCAACGCCTCCCGGTTCCGCCCGAGCCGGCGCAGAAGCTCGGCGTGAATCCGCGCCGCGCAGGCCGGCGCACCCGGAGTCTCCGCCGCCCTCCGATACCATGCGGCGGCCGCCTCCAGGTCTCCGCGCCCGTACAACTCGATGTTCCCGATCTCAACGCAGACGGCGGCACTCCCCGGGTGCCGGCGCCTGCATTCCTGCAGATAATCGATCGCCGCGGCAGCCTGCCCGGCGGCGACGCGCCGGCGCACCTCCAGCGGGACATCCCCGCGGGTTTCGGTCAGCCGCCACGACGTCAGATCATAGGCGATGATGCGCGCCCCGTTCAGCCAGAAGTGCAGCGGCCGGCCGTCCACCGCCGTCACCGCCCGAATCAGCACGGAGGTTCTCTCCGCATCATGCGCGGCCCAGGCGGTGTAGGCGCGCAGCCAGAGCATGTCGGCGAGCAGGGCGCGCGCGCCACCGAGCAACCCCATGCCGAGTGCCGGCCCCATTTCGTCCGCCGTTCCGGTCGGAAAGCCGATTTCCGAATGTTCCTCCGGCGGCGCAAGCGAGTGCCGCAGCGGTTCCGTCGCGATCCCCGCCGCAGCAAGAATCGCGAGAGCCCACCCCGACTGCTCTGCCTTCCAAGCCACCTGCCGTCCTCAAAGTTCACACCGGCGAAAGGCGCGTGCGGCCAAGCCTCCGAACGCGGCGACATAAACCGCCGAATAAACCGCCAGTCCGCCCAGGGCCCATGCCGTGCCGTGCGCCGCCGCGCGCCCGGCCAGATCGTAAAGGTGAAGGTCGGGAATGCATGCGCCGAGCCCCCATGCGAGCCAGCCCGCTGCGGGCGAACCGCACGACCTCCAGAAATCCCCGGCAAAGTGCACCAACTGGCCGGCAGCGAGAAACGCGGCGCCGATCCCCGCCGCAGCCAGGGCGCTGCGGACGAGCGCCGCGGCAAAGTGCGTCGCGGCGGCAAGCACGCCGCATTTCAGGAACTGCGCTGCGCAGGCGGCGCCGACTTCCCCGCCTGAACCGCCGGGCAGGAATATAGCCATCAGCGCGAGCGCTCCGCCGACCAGCGCAAAGTAGGCGCCGAGAAGCAACGCGACCCCCGCGAATCGCCCCGCGAGAAACTGCGTCCTGCCGACGGGCCGCGCCAGGATCATGAGCGCCATCCCGCACTCGACCCAGCTGAAAAATGCGTGGGCCGACGACGCGATTGCAAGAGCCGTCCCGCAAAACGCCATCCCCGCCAGGCCGGCATCCATCAGCAGGCGGCCTCCGGTCGGGTCGAAGGCGATCGCGCGGAAGAAGGCCGCGAATCCGGTGAAACCGGCGGCAGTCGCCACGAACGGCCACAAGAAATGCGCACCCGCCGCCTCGTGAAACGTCTCACCCGCAAGAAACGCCATTCCTCGGATTCCCTCGGTCGCCTTGTTCATCGGATCACTCCCTCCCTCCCCGGCACCTCGCCACCTCCAGCAGAAAGGCCTTCTCCAGTCCTCCGCCGCCTTCCGTCGCCGACAGCCGGCCAGCTCCGCCGCGGATCAACTCAGCGGGCCTGCCCTGCATGCGCAGGTGTCCGTCGACGAGCAGGACAACCCGGTCACACACCCGCTCCAGTCGTTCCAGGCGGTGGGAGGTGAAAAGCACCGTGCCGCCTGACTTCCGGAACCTTGCCACGATTCGATCAAACTCCCCCAGTCCGACCAGGTCGATCCCCTCCGTGGGCTCGTCGAGGAGCAGCAGTGCGGGGCGCAGGGCCAGCACTGCGGCAAGCCCGAGCCGCTGCCGCATCCCCCGTGAAAAGGTCTCTTCCTTACGGTCCCTGTCCCAGGAAAGTCCCACTTCATCGAGGACCTCATCCGCCAAGGCGCCCGCCGCCCGGGCGGTGGCCCCTCCCAGCCGCCCGAAGAAAGCCGCCACCGCCCGCGCGCTGGATCGCGGGTTGAATGCCGGATTCTCCGGCAGATACGCAATCCGCGCCCTCGCCCCCGGCTGTGTCGCAGGAACCCCGAAGATCCGGCATATCCCCTCGGATGGCTCTGAAATCCCCGCAATCAGCTTCAGAAGCGTGCTCTTCCCCGAACCGTTTGGGCCCACGAGGGCAACGATCTCCCCGGCATCGACTTCGAAATCAATCGAGTCAAGCGCGTGCCTTGGGGTGCTTCCCCCGGTGCTTGGGGGATAAACCTTGGTGAGGTGCTCGACCTCGACGGCATGCACGCTCCGTCAACGAATGGTAAATCCATGGAACTTTGGAACGCGCGATTCTCCGCTTCGTTCCACGTTCCGGATGTACCCCTGCATCCGTTCCTCCAGCGCCTTGACGTACCGCTCGATCTCCTGCGCTTCCCCCGCGAGCTCGACCCTCACCCGCCCGTCGGAGAGGTTCTGCGCATAGCCGGCAACCTCATATTCAGCCGCGAGTTGGAGCGCCGCATAGCGAAATCCGACGCCCTGCACGTGCCCGCAGAAGTGGACCAACTCGTGGCGAATCTCACCGGCCGCGTCCATGCCCGCTGACGATGCCCGACACTCGGGATCCAGCAATCCGAAATTTGCCGCAAAACGGCCTATTTTCCCACCGCCGGATTTTTCATTGCCTTTTGGGGCATGGGGAACCCACACTCCGGCCTTAGGGGTGAACCCCCATGCGATGAGCGATCTAGAATCCGAGAGCTTTTTCGAGAACGACTGGGACGATCGGGGCGACGTGGCCTGGAACGAATTCGACTGGGAACGGTATCTCCGTTGCCAGGATGACCTGCTTCATCGGTACCTCGCGTTCTATGAGAGCCTAAAGAACCACCCGGAGCGCATCGACGAAGTTGCGCACCTCATGGGTTGGGACACTGCCCCGCGGCAAGCGGAGCCCCTTGAGGAGGCCCAAGCGGCCGCAAACGCGAATCTAAACCTGCCTGCTCCGGTCTCCGACCAGGGTTTCGAGCCCTATACCGTTCACCGGAATCCCGTATATATCGCCACAAAGGCCATTTTCCTTAGCCTGAAACGCTCTTGGGAGCGCATCGCCGACGATGGCGCCAAGATTCCCCAGCCTCTCGCCCTCGCGATGCAGACCAGCCTCTTCCGTGCGGAGGAACAGGCCACTCTCGGCATTCAGGCGCTCGATCTCGGCGACTTTGCAATGGCGGTCAGTCTCTTCAAACGAGCCCTCAGGGAACTGAACGAGACTCTGGCGCTCGCCGGCAGGTCCGATGTCAGCCGCCACTTTGCGGACTGGCGCGAGACCAACCTCCCCCGTGTATTCGACCTTCGCGAGATTTGGCTGCGGGTGATCAACGAATGCCGGCATGAGCTGGGCCGAAGGGTCGACAACGAGACCTGAAGCCGGTTTCTGTGGCGGGTCGAATGAACGTTAGCAGGCCCAAGGGCTCTCCAGGGGATCGTTGGCGTTTGTGATCGCCAATCCATGCGGCGGTGCCGCAAGGATTTCAGGCGTTGCCCGGGATTATCCGATTTTCCTGCAAAATCGCCACTTCTGCCCTTTACTCCCCCTCCCGGTTCGGTAATCCAAACTGGGCCGTCAAATAAGCGTGCGTAAGAATGAAACAAACGCCTCAAATAGACGTCCCATATCTAGAGTCGCCGGATCCGCCTGCCTCGCCCCATTTTATTTGATGACATCCAGCCTTCGTTGCGTTCAAACTGCACCCTTTATCATGCGGTTCACCTTCCGTCCGTCTCGCCACATCCTTATCATGCTGGCGCTGTTGCCCATTCTGGCCTTCGGGCAGGGCAAGAGCAAATACAAGACGCCGTATGCCTTCACGAGCCTCACGGGCTTGGCGAGCATCGGCACAAGAGACGGCAGCGCTGAGAGTGCCCAGTTCAACGACCCCTCTTCGGTGGTCGTCGACAGCTCGGGCAACATGTACATCGCCGACACGGCCAATTGCACAATCCGCAAGGTCTCGACCTCGGGCGTCACCACCACCCTGGCAGGCGCCTCCGGGGTTGCGGGCACTGCCGACGGCACCGGCACCGCCGCCAGGTTCAATTGGCCCGCAGGCATGGTTATCGATTCATCCGGCACGCTCTACGTCGCCGACACCGCAAACCACTCCATCCGCAAGGTCACCTCCGCAGGCGTCGTCACCACCCTCGCCGGTAATAGCGGCACCTATGGTTTTGCCGACGGCACCGGCACCGCCGCCAAGTTCAACCAGCCCCTCGGGCTCGTGCTCGACAGCTCCAGCAATCTTTACGTCGCCGACACTGGCAACAGCATCATCCGCAAAGTGACCCCTGCCGGCGTTGTCACCACCTTCGTCGGTACCGGCACCCAGCCGAGCGCCGGCTCCATTGATGGCACGGGCAATGCGGCGCGATTCTATCTCCCCAACGGCGTTGTTTCCGATACCTCGGGCAACGTTTTCGTGGCCGACTCCTACAACCACACGATCCGCAAGGTCACCTCCGCAGGCGTCGTCACGACGTTCGCAGGTTCCGCAGGCCAGCGCGGCACGACCGACGGCACCGGTACCGCCGCCAGGTTCGACCTCCCGTGCCACATGGCCATCGATTCCAGCAACAACATCTACGTCGCCGACTCGATCAACAGCACGATCCGCAAGATCACCTCCGCCGGCGTCGTCACCACCTTTGCCGGCATGGCTGGCACCCCCGGGTATGTTGACGGCAACACGAGCGGCGCCCTGTTCAACGGCCCGGCCGCGGTCGCCGTGGACACGAGCGGCAACCTTTTCATCGCCGACACCGGCAACAACACCATCCGCAAGATCTCGTCCGCGGGTCTGGTGACCACGATCGCCGGGCAGGCAGGCATCTCGGGTGTCACTGACGACACCGGCACGGCCGCGCTCTTCGCCTCCCCCACGGGCATCTGCGTCGACACCTCGGGGAACCTCTTCGTCGCCGACGCGAGCGTTCACACGATCCGCAAGATCACCTCCGCCGGCGTCGTCACCACCTTCGCCGGCGAAGCCGGCTACTACGGCATCACTGATGCCAGCAGCACCGCCGCCCGCTTTTATACGCCCGAGGACGTCGCCGTCGACTCCTCCGGAAACGTCTACGTCGCCGACACCAACAACTGCCTGATCCGCAAGATCACCTCCGCCGGCGCCGTCTCCACGATCGCCGGCATGGCCCGCCGCAAGGGCGCGGTCGACGGCACGGGCACCGCCACCCAATTCTGCTTCCCCGCCGGCCTCACCATCGATTCCTCCGGCAATCTCTTCGTCGCCGACACGTACAACAACATGATCCGAAAGATCACCTCTTCCGCGGTGGTCTCTACTTTGGCGGGTGCCGCGAGCAACGCCGGATACCTCGACGGCACCGGCACCGCCGTGAAGTTCCGCAACGCGGCAGGGATCACTCTCAACACCGACGGCAACTTCTACGTCGCCGACACCGGCAACAACACCATCCGCAAAGTCACCGCCGCCGGCGTCGTCACCGCCTATGCGGGCGCGGGCTACACTGCCTCGTCGGGCTCGACCGACGGTGCGCTCCGCACCGCCAGATTCAATAGCCCGGGCGCCATCACCAGCGACAACCAAGGCAACCTCTACGTCGCCGATACCTCGAGCAGCACTGTCCGGAAGATCGATAACAACAACACGGTGAGCACCCTCGTCGGTGTCGCCTACACCCCGGGCCTTGCCGACGGCACCACCACTTCGGCCCGCCTCAATCTCCCCAACGGCATTTCGTCTGACACCTCCGGCTACCTCTACGTCGCCGACAGCGGCAACAACGTCATCCGCAGGGTCGTCGCTTCGACCGGCGCCACCACCACCATCGCCGGCCTCGCCTCCAGCCGCGGCAGCACCGACGGCACCGGCAGCGCCGCTCGTTTCTACGAGCCCATCGGCTGCGCCTACGATAGCACAACGGGCAACCTCTACGTCACCGACACGAACAACAACACGATCCGCCAGGTGACCTCCGCCGGCGTCGTGACGAGCATCGCCGGCACCGCGGGCGTGACGGGCATCGCCGACGGCACGGGGACGAGCGGCACCTTCTACGGCCCCAGCGGCATCGCCGTCGACAGCTCCGGCGTCATGTATGTCGCTGACACCAACAGCAGCATCATCCGCAAGGTGACCTCCGCCGGCGTCGTGACGACGATGGCGGGCATCGCCGCGACCACCGGCACGGCGGACGGCTCCACCACCGATGCCCGCTTCAATTCCCCGATCGGAATCGCGGTGAGCAGTTCCGGCACGGTTTACATCGCCGACAGCGGCAGTCATACCATCCGCAAGATGACCTCGGGGGGCGTTGTCACGACCCTCGCCGGCAAGGCGGGCACGTCGGGCTGCGAAGATGCCACGGGCACCGGGGCCACCTTCTATTCGCCCCAGGCGCTTGTCACCGACAGCTCGGAAAATATCTATGTCTCGGACACCGCCAACAACACGATCCGCAAGGTCACGTCGTCGGGCGTTGTCACCACCTTCGCGGGCAATGCCTATCAAAAGGGCCATGTCGACGCCACCGGGACTTTCGCCTATTTCAACTCGCCGCGCGGAATCACCGCCGACTCTTCCGGCAACATCTATGTCGCCGATACGAACAGCCATATCATCCGCAAGATCACCTCGGCGGGCGTCGTCACTACCTACGCCGGCATCGCCGGCAGCACGGGCTACAACGACGGCACCCTGACCACCGCGCGGTTCAGTCTCCCGCATGGCTTGTCCTCCGACAGTTCGGGCAATATCTACGTCTCGGATAGCGGAAACAACATCATCAGAAAGGTCGCCTCCGACGGTACCGTCACCACCCTGGCCGGCTTGGCGAGCACCGCCAGCACCGGTAACGCCGACGGCACGCTCACGCAGGCCCGCTTCAACGAGCCCCATGCCGTGGCGGTGGACACTTCGGGCAATATCTACGTCGGCGACACCTACAATGCCACCGTCCGCAAGATCACGACCGGGGGCGAGGTCACGACGCTCGCCGGCGTCGCGGGCACCACGGGAAGCGAGAACGGGCAGGGGCTGATCGCCCAGTTCTATTATCCCTACGGCCTCGCGCTCGACACCTCGGGCAACGTCTACGTCGCCGACACCTTCAACGCCACGATCCGCAAGATCACCTCCGAGGGCGTGGTTTCGACACTGGCGGGCCTCGCCGGCTCGCGCGGCTCGACGGACGACACCGGCAGTTCCGCTTACTTCTACGCCCCGCGCGGCGTGGCGGTGGATACCTCGGGCAACGTCTACGTCGCCGACTGGGGCAACCACAATATCCGCAAGGTGACTCCGACCGGCGTGGTCTCCACCTTCGCCGGCGATGCCGGCTACAGCGGCCATATCGACGCGGCAGGCACCTCTGCGCGGTTCTCCAGCCCGGTCGGCCTCACCATCGATCCTGCGGGCAATCTTTACGTCGCCGAGATCGGCAACAACGACGTCCGCAAGGTGACGCCTTCCGGCGTGGTCACTACGCTCGCCGGTTCCACCCTCAATAGCGGTATCGAGGATGGAATGAGCGCGGGGGCTTGGTTCTATGAGCCCTCGGGCGTCACGGTCGACACCTCGGGCACTGTCTTTGTCGCCGACACAGGCAACCACCTCATCCGCAAGATCACTTCCGCGGGCGTGGTCACCACCGTTGGCGGCCTAGCCAATGTCGCCGGAAGCACCGATGGCACCGGCAGCGCCGCCCTGTTCTACAGCCCAGCCGGCATCGCGATCGACTCATCGGGCAACCTCTTCGTGGCTGACACGATCAACAACAAGATCCGAAAGGGCGTCCCGACGACGACCGACAGCGATTCGAGCGGTACCAGCGGCTCATCCGGGAGCTCCAGCACGTCCAGCAGCTCCGGCAGTTCCAGCTCCAGCTCCGGCAGCTCCAGCTCCAGTTCCGGCAGCTCGACCAGCACCAGCTACACGGGCAGCCCGAACAGCTCCACCGGCATCGCGCTTTTCCTCTATCCGACCGGACTCGCGCTCGACAGCAGCAACAATCTCTACGTCGCGGATCCCTCGGCCCATACAATCTACAAGGTCAACACCTCGAGCGTGGTCAGCTCCTACGCCGGCATGGCCGGTGTAGCCGGCACTACCGATGCGACGGGCACCGACGCCCGCTTCAATCAGCCTCATGGCGTCGCCGTCGACAGCTCAGGCAACGTCTACGTGACGGACACTGGCAACGCGATGATCCGCAAGATCGCGACCGATCGTGCGGTGACGACTTTTGCCGGCGCCACCGCCAGCCGCGGCAATCAGGACGGCACGGGCACCAGCGCCTGGTTCTCGTCGCCGATCGGCATCTCGGTCGACAGCAGCAACAACCTCTACGTTGCCGACTGCTACACCGAGACGGTCCGCAAGATCACATCGAGCGCCGTGGTATCCACCGTCGCCGGTGCCGCCGCCGCCCGCGGCGAGGCCGATGGCACGGGCACTGCCGCCCGGTTCAATTATCCGACGGGAGTCGCAAGCCCGGCCAATGGCAACCTGTACATCGCCGACGCCTACAACGACACGATCCGCAAGATCACGTCGGCGGGCGTCGTGTCCACCATTGCCGGATCGGCGGGGATCAGCGGCACCTACGATGGGACCGGAAGCTACTCCCTGTTCAACCAGCCGATCGGCGTCACGGCCGACAGCAGCGGCAATATCTATGTCGCCGACACGGTCAACTGCACGATTCGCAAGATCACGTCGGCGGGCGTCGTGACCACAGTCGCCGGCATGGCCGGCATCGCAGGCTACCGCGACGGTTCCGGCTCCACCGCGCTCTTCAACCAGCCGCGGGGAGTCCTGCTCGACAGCAGCGGCAATCTCTACGTCGCCGATTCGGGCAACGCCGCGATCCGCAAGGTCGCTTCCGACGGCACGGTCACGACTCCGAGCATGACTCAGGAGGTCATAACAACGACCACCACAACCAGCAGCGGTGGCGGCGCCTTTGAAGCCTGGTTCGCGGCCGGTTTCGCCCTGTTGATGGCGGCCCGCTGGAATCGCCGCCGCACGGGGTGAGCTCCCTCCTGCTCCGGAATTGGCGCACCGCCACGGCAGCTGCAGTGGCGGTGGTGGCCTTCCTCTGGCCCCGCCTCTCGGAACTGATGATCTACGATCGGGCTGCCCTCTTCGGGGGCCAGCTTTGGCGGCTCTGGACCGGCCATTGGGTCCACTTCACCTTGAGCCACCTGGCTTGGGATCTCCTGGTGTTTGTTGCCGCCGGGGTCTGGCTCGAACGGATCTCCGCCTCGCTCGTCTCCTGGTTCTACCTGCTTGCCCCGCCGGCGATCTCGCTCCTGCTTTTCGAGGTCCAGCCGTCCCTCGCGCGCTACGCCGGCCTTTCGGGCGTCGCCACGGGCACCCTAACGCTGCTCGCCCTGGTACAGCTTCGCCGTGACCGCAGTCCGCCTCGCTGGTTCTGGCCCGGGGTTCTCGTCCTCGTCGCCGTCAAGCTCGCGATCGAAACCTTCGCACGCGATTCCCTCTTCGCCGGCCTCGGCCCGAATGTGGTGACCGTTCCGTGCGCGCATTACGGCGGCGTCGCCTGCGCCCTGTTCGCCTTCCTCAGGAGCCGTTCCGGCCTCCGGGCGAACGCTTGAGCCGCCGGTTCTCCCCGTGTCCGATCTCCTCCATCCTCTCTGGACGCCATTCGTGGCGTGCCATCTTCTCGTAGAGAACGGCAGCGCGGTCCTTGTCGATACCGGACTTTTCAGGGCGCCCGGCCTGCTTCGGCGCGCCTTCCACGATCTCGGCCTCGAGCCGGGCGCTCTGCGGGCCGTCCTGCTCACCCATGGCCACCTCGACCACGCGGGCAATCTCGCCTGGATCAAGCGATGGACGGGAGCCGAAGTCTACGCCCATCCTGCGGAGCAGATCCACATCGACGGCTGCTATCCTTACCGGGGCGTCAACCGCTGGTGCGGCCGTCTTGAGCGCTTCGGCCGCGCCGTGTGCCGTTACCGCCCTGCTCTGATCGACCACGCGATCGAGGACGGTCAGAACCTCCCGTTCTGGGGCGGGCTCCGTGTCGTCCACCTGCCCGGCCACACTGCGGGCCACTGCGGTTTCTTCTCCGAGCGCACGGGTCTGCTGTTTTCCGGTGACCTGTTTGTCAGCTGGCGCCGACGAGCAGGTCGGCCTCCTGCGATCTTCAATTCAGATCCCGAACGCATCCCCGAAAGCCTGGAGAAGGCGTGCCGCTTGGCCCCGAAGGGTGTCGTTCCCGCCCACTACCTCTCGCCGGACTGGGCCGACCACGTCCGGCGCCTCGATCATCTCTGCGCCCGCCTGGCGGCACGCCGGCGCACGCCGACGCACCCGGTCATCTGAGCCCGCCGCTAGCCGGCGACGCTTTGGAGAACCACCTCGGCGGTATCGAGTCCGTCAGAGACCGCCTTCAGCACGATCCTCCCTGGGGTTCCGCGCTTGGTGCGCACGATCACGAGCGCGAGCCCGTTGTAGGCCTGCCGCTCCTTCTCCTGGAACGGGGCGAAACTCGTCGCATCGCCGTTGTCCACAGCAACGATGGTTCCCGGGCCTTCGATTTCGAAGCGCACGAGGTTCTTCGCGCGCGGCGCGAGGACGTCGTTGCGATCGGCGATCGATACGGTCACAAACGCCAGATCGTCGCCGTCGGCCCGAAGCTCCACGCGGTCCGCCGCCAGGCTCACTTTCGCGGCCGGCCCCGCCGTGCGCGCCACGTCCTCGGCCCAGGGCTTGCCCTGGCGATAGGCCACGACACGGAGTTCGCCCGGCTCGTAGCGAATGTCGTCCCAGCGCAGCCGGTAGTCGCGCGGTCCGCGATGCTTCCTGCCGAGCGACTTTCCGTCCAGGAAGAGCTCGGCCTCGTCGCCAGACGTATAGACGAACACCGGCGTGACCTGCCCGGTGCGCTCCGGCCAAGTCCAGTGCGGCAGCAGGTGGGCCATCGGCAGGTCGGGCCGCCACCGCGCCTGGTAGATGAAGAACCGATCCTTCTTGAACCCCGCCAGGTCGATGATGCCGAAATATGAACTCCTCGACGGAACGCGGATCCGCCCCAGTTCCTTGAGCTCCTTCGCCATCCTCTGCTGCTCCGCGGGGTCCGAGAAGTTCAGGAGGTTGGTGGAGTCGTTGTTGAACGGGGTCGGCTCCCCGAGGTAGTCAAAGCCTGTCCACACGAATTCGCCCGCGGTGCCCGGGACGTCGTCGATCCCGGCGAATTCGACATCGGGCGGCAGCGCCCAGCGCGGCGCATAGAGGTCGTAGGAACTGACCTGGAAGTCGGCGCGGCACCCGGCCTTGTCGTTGACGACCGGGAAGAAATACTCGGCGCGCGAGCTCACGCACGACGCGGTCTCATTGCCCATCACCGGGATCGTCGGATGCTGCTTCCGGAACGTCGCGTATTCCCACGGCTTGTAGTTGAAGCCCATCACGTCGAGCGCACCCTGGAACCCGTTGTAGCCGGCGTCCACGCTGTTGCAGGCGGAGGTCACGAAGCGCGTGCGATCCTCCTCGCGCACGATCCCGGCGAGATCGGCGGCCATCCGCCAGCCATCGCTCACCCACTGCTCGCGCACCTCGTTGCCGATGCTCCAGAGGATGACGCACGGATGGTTGCGGTCCCGGCGCACCAGCGCGCGCAGATCCTTCTCGTGCCAGTCGTCGAACAGCAGTTGGTAGTCGTTCGCCTTCTTGCCGATCCGCCAGCAGTCGAACGCCTCGTCCATGACCAGCATCCCCTGTTCGTCGCAGATATCCAGGAACTCCGGGGCGGGCGGATTGTGGCTTGTCCGGATCGCATTGCACCCCATCTCCTTCAAAAGCCGCACCTGCCGCTCGAGCGCCCGGCGGTTGACCGCCGTCCCCAGCGCCCCGAGGTCGTGGTGGTCGCAGACTCCGTTGATCGGCGTGACCTTTCCGTTCAGCAGGAACCCGCGGTTCGCATCGAACGCGATCGAGCGGATTCCGAACGGCACGGTTTCCTCGTCGAGAAAGCGCCCCTCTGACTCAACTGAAATTACGGCGGCGTAACGGCACGGCTGCTCCAGGCTCCACAGGCGAGGACGGGGCACCGTCACGAGGTTCGAGCGCGCGGCCTCGCGCGCCTTCGCGGGGTCGATCTCGACGGCCACGGGGTCCGACTCGGCTACGGGCTTTGCCCCTCGCGCGCCCGACGGGTCAATCTCGTAGATCCTCGCGGTCACCATCGCCTTCACTTTGGCCGTCGCATCGGTTTCCAGCACGAAGTCGACGTTCACAGTCGCAGACTCGGCCGCGATGACCGGAGTCGTGACGAACGTGCCCCAGTGCGCCAGCCTCACCGCGCCGGTCTTCACCAGCCAAACGTTGCGGTAGATGCCGCCACCGGGATACCAGCGCGACGATTCCGGCGGGTTGTCCAGCCGGATGGCGATCACGTTATCGGCTCCCGGCTTCACCTGCGCCGTCATGTCCAGCCGGAACGAGGAATAGCCGTACGGCCAGCCACCTACCCACCGCCCGTTGAGCCAGACCGCCGCGTAGGCCATCGCGCCATCGACATCGAGAAAAAAATGCCGGTCCGCCTCGCCCGCCGGCACCGTGAAATGCTTCCGGTACCAGCCCACGCCCCACCAGGGCAGCTTGCCGGTGTCGCCTGGATACTCCTGCTTGAACGGGCCCTCGATTCCCCAGTCGTGCGGAAGGTCGAGCCCGCGCCAGGCGCTGTCGTCAAACGGCGGCTGCACATAGGCGATCCCGGCGCCGGGGTTGCCCTCGGGGCGCGCGGGCCGTGCCGCCGAGGCGCGGGAGAGATCCCCGCCGGTCGCCACAAGCCAGGCCCGCAGGTTCTTGTAGGCGAGCTGCCCCTCGCTCCCCGCGGGGTCGTCCTTCTGGAACCGCCAGCCGGCGTTGAACGAGACCCGCTCCCGCGGGCCCGCCGACGCCGCTCCCTCCCGTGGCGCAGCGGCGGGCGCTGCGATTCCCGTCACCAGCAGCGCGAGCAATCCCAGGCACAGGCAGGAAAGCGAACGACGGCGAGCAGAGGAGATCATGAGCCGATCCTCGGCTTTTCCGCGCCGTCTTTCAAGCTGCGGACTTCAGGAGGTCATCAAAGCCGGTTCAACGCTCCGTCGAAGCGTGCCGCCGAGCCGGGCTCCAGGCGCAGGTCGACCGACCGGTCGCCAAGGCGGATCGTGGCCGTCCTGCCGCCGACACTGCGCACGGTCGTGCCGGTCAGGCGCCCGCCGGACCAGGCCAGAGCTATCTCGAATCCGCCGCGCGCGCGAAGCCCGCTCACGCTTCCTTCCGGCCAGGCCCGCGGCAGCGCGGGCAGGAGAAGGATCTCGGTCGCGAATCCGTCGCCGCGGATCTCGGTCACGCGGCTCTGGAGAAGCATCTCGGCGATCGCCGCCGTGCCGCCGAAATTGCCGTCGATTTGGAACGGAGGATGCGCGTCGAAGAGGTTCGGATACGTCCCGCCGATCTTCCCCTCGGTCGGCTTCAGCAGATTCGTCAGGAGCCGGTGGGCCCGGTCGCCGTCGCCGAGCCGGATCCAGGCCGTCGCCTTGAACGCCACGCCCCAGCCTGTGCCGCTGTCGCCGCGCGCCTCGAGCGTCCGCCGCGCCGCCGCGGCCAGCTCCGGCGTCGCCTGCGGGCTGATCTCCTGGCCGGGATAGACGCCCCACATGTGCGCCACATGCCGGTGGTGCGGATCGACATCCGGGTACTCCTCGAGCCATTCCATGAGCCGCCCGTCGGAGCCGACTCGGCTCGGCGCGAGCCGCTCGCGCTTGGCTGCCAGCTCCGTTCGGAGGTCCGCGTCAATGCCGAGGATCCGCGAGGCGTCGATGCACGCGCCGAAGAGGTAGCGCACCAGCTGCATGTCCATGGTCGCGCCGAGGCAGATGTGCGCCACCTTGCCATCGGGTGCGACAAATGAGTTCTCCGGCGAGTTCGAGGGCGCGGTCACCCGCCAGTGGTGGGCCGGCTCCTCGATGAGCATGTCGCTGTAGAATAGCGCTGAACCCTTGAGGATCGGATAGGCCCTGGCGAGGAACGCGCGGTCGCCGGTGAACAGGTAATGGTCCCAAAGGTGCTGGCAGAGCCAGGCCGACCCGGTCGTTGTCGCTCCCCAGTCCGCCCCCTCCCCCGGCGCGGTGAAGCCCCACGGGTTCGTGATCACATGCGCCACCCAGCCGCGGGCGCCGTAGTACTTCCGCGCCGTCGCCGATCCTGGCCCCTGCAGCGAATCCACCAGCGCGAAGAGCGGCTCGCTCAGGTCCGACAGATTGGTCGCCTCGGCCGGCCAGTAGTTCATCTGCACGTTCACGTTCAGGTGCCAGTCGCAGTTCCAAGGGGTCTGGATTCCATCAGCCCAGATCCCCTGCAGGTTCGCCGGCAGCCCCCCGGGCCTTGAGCAGGAGATCAGGAGGTACCGCCCGAAGTTGAAATAAAGCGCCATCAGCTCCGGGTCGTTGGCCCCGGCCTTGAGCGCCGCCGTCCTCGCTGCGGTCGGACCCGACGGCGGCGCGCCTGCCCCGCCGCCGAGCGTGAGCTTCACGCGATTGAAGTACCGTCGGTAATCGGCAACGTGGGCCTTGCGCAGCTCCGCAAACGGCTTCCGCGATGCGGCCGCGAGGTCCCTTTCCGCCAGCGCCGCGGGATCGTCGGCGCGGCGGCCGGCAAACGTGCGGATGTCGGTCGCCGCCGTCACCAGCATGAGCGCCTCGCTCCCGCCGCGCACGCTCAGGGTCCCGTTCACGGTCGAAACCGCGGCTCCTGGCGCCAGGACGCGCACCTGCGCCGCAAACTTCACGCCCTTCCCGTCGACTCCATTTTCGAGCTGGCCGCTCAACCTCAGGCCGTCCGTGCCCGCGGTCACGGTCGCCGCCTTCTCGGGACGGTCGAGAGCAAGAGTGAAATTCAGCGCCCCGGGCCTGCTCGCGGTGAGGCGGAGGACCACGGCCTCGTCCGGCGCGCTCGCAAAGATCTCCCTCGTGTAGTCGACCCCGCCGCGCGTGAACGACAGCCGCGCCACCGCGTCGCCGAGGTCCAGTTCCCGGTTGTAGTCCTTCGCCACGTCCTTGACGCCTCCGTAGTCGAACTTCAGCCGGAGATTTGCCAGCATCTGGTAGCAGCCGAACGGAGATGTGGCCCCGGTGCCGAAGTGCGATCCCACTCCCGCACAGGTGAAGTTTTCGCTGACGAGCTTCTCGGCCTCCGTGTTCTTGCCGGCGAGCAGCAGGCGCCTGATCTCGGGCAGCGAAGCGGCCGCATTCGGCCGGTCCGCATCCTGCCGCGAGCCCGACCACATCCCGTACTCGTTCAGGACCACCCGCTCCTCGTCCACGCCGCCGAACAGCATCGCGCCGAGGCGTCCGTTGCCCACCGGGCAGGACTGCGTGAAGTGAGTCGCCGGGGCGTCGAACCGAATGCCCAGCGCGCCCGGGGTCGCCGCGCATGGCGCACTGGCCGCAATCAGGCCGGTCAGCAGGAAACCGATGTTGGTCTTCATTGGAAAGAAATCACTGCGCCGGAGGCATGTCCAGCGGCTACCGGCCATCGAGCGCGTAGTCGGCAACGGCAAAATCCAGCTCGAACGCGCATCCCGCCGGGAGGAGAATGACCGCGATGGCGCCAAGGAATGCGAGCCGCATGTCTCGGTTCATTGCTTCGCGAGCTTCCCTGGATCCTCGCCGCCGTGCAAGACGCGAAGCCGGTAGCTGTAGGTGAGCGGCCACGTGTTCAACCGGAACTCGTCGTGGGGAAACGCCCCCCAGGAATTGTCGCCGCCGAGTCCGCGCTGCTTCAGGTCGAGGTTGAGCGTGATCGTGTCGCGGTCCGGCATGAGGTACCGGTAGAAGTTCTCCTTCTGCGTCGCGCAAAAAAGATCCTCCGTCGTGTAATGGAGCGCGTTGGCGCTGAGCAGGGGCCGTCCGATCGTGAGCAGTCCCCGTCCGTGCGAGTCGGTCAGCGCGAGCCAACGCACGCCTTCCTTGTTCCCGGTCTCCCCAGGCTTGATGTAGTCGAAGTACTGGTCGCGCACCTTGCCGCGGTACACGCCGACGCGCGCGTCCTGCCGGTCCCAGTAGGTCTCCTGCGGTCCTTTCCCGTACCAGGCGAGGTTGTCGAAGCCCGGGCGCAGCGTCGCCTGCATCCCGAACCGCGGAGGCTCGGGAATTCCCCGGTCGCCGCAGCGGAAGCTCTGGCTCACCTCGATCTGCTCCCGGTCGATGAGCCAGCGCCAGCGGATGTGCCCGAAACCCTCCGGCAGATCCCCCTCCGCCTCGATGACGACCGCGCCGCCGGCCTGCGAGGCTTCGACGCGCCCCACGGCGATCCCCTCGTGCGCGAAGCGCCAGCGCCCCATGCCGGGCGCACCCCAGTAACCCGTCGCGGGCGCCGTCTCGGCCATCCGGCTGCCGCGGTCGTTGTCCACCGGCGCCCGCCAGAAGTGCGGCCCCAGCGGCTTTTCCAGAAGCTCGAGGTCGCCCGTCTTCAGCGAGACGAGCAGGCCGGTCCGCCGATCCACCGCCGCGGTGAAGCCGTCGCCGCTCACGGTGAACCGCTCCGGCGCCGTCTCCAATGACGGCGGCGCCAGGACGGCCCTTGCCGCCGCGGGCGCGTTCCATGGAAGCGCGAACTGCTCCCAGGCCACCTCGTGGCCCGCGTCGCCCCACGGCGTTGCCGCCTTCAGCCTGAAACGCACTTCGAGCCAGTATTCCGCGCCGGGCTCCGGCGCCAGGGCCTTTACGGGAAGCGCGATCGTCCGGCTCTCGCGCGGCGCGACCGAGAGACCCTCGACGGTGCCGCTCTGGAGCACGCGTCCGTCGGAGACGACCTGCCAGTCCGCCGCCAGCCAGGCCTCCGCGGGGAGGAAATCATTCCAGTTCCTGACTTCGATCTGTCCCTTTGCCGCATCCACCGCCCTCATCTGGATCGGCTGGTAGGCCTTCTTCACCTCGGCCAGCCCCGGATGGGGCGTGCGGTCTGCGTTCACCAGGCCGTTCGCGCAAAAATTGCCGTCGGAAGCCACGTCCGGCGGACCGAACGTGCCACCGTACGCGAAAAACGTGCCGAGTTTGGGGTCGACCGGGATCGATTTCGGATTCTCCAGGCGCTCGATCCTGCGCGAGGCCGGCACCGGCGTCCGCAACCCCTGGTCGACCCAGTCCCAGATGAACCCGCCCTGCAGGTAGCGCGCGCCCGCGTAGATCGGCTTCCAATACGCCCAGATGTCGCCGGTGCTGTTGCCCATCGCGTGGGCGTATTCGCACATGATGAAAGGCTTCTCCCGCGGCAGCAGCGAATAGTTGATCACCGACTGGATCCCCGGATACATCGGACACACCACGTCCGACACCTCGGCGCTCTTGCATCCCTCGTACTGCACGGGCCGCGATGGGTCGCGCTGCTTGAGCCACTGGTAGTCCCGCACGAAATTCGGTCCGAACCCGGCCTCGTTCCCCAGCGACCAGATGATCACGCTTGCATGGTTCTTGTCGCGCTCGACCATGCGCACCGTGCGGTCGAGGTGCGCCGCGGCCCACAGCGGATTCTTGGCGAGCGAGCGCTCCTCGTAGCCCATGCCGTGCGACTCGATGTTCGCCTCGTCGATGAGGTACAGCCCGTACTCGTCGCAGAGGTCGTACCACGCGGGGATGTTCGGATAATGGCAGCATCGCACCGCGTTTATGTTGTTCTGCTTCATCAGGCGGATGTCCTGGATCATCCGTTCGCGCGTGACGACCTGCCCGAGGTCGGGATCCCACTCGTGCCGGTTCACGCCGCGGATGAGCACCGGCCTGCCGTTCACCAGAAGCTGCCCGGCCCGCGTCTCCGTCGACCTGAATCCGACCTTCCAGGGGATGACCTCGGTCACCTTGCCAGCGGCGTCGCGCGCGACCAGCAGCAGCGTGTGGAGCGCCGGCGTTTCCGCCGACCACTTCAGGGGATTGGGGACGGCGTGGGAAAGCTCCAGATCGTATCCCTCCCCGTCCGGCTGGTCCTTTGCGGCGAGCGGCGCACGGAACATTTCCCTGCCGTCCGGCGCCAGCAGGACCGCCTCGACGGAGAATCCCCGTTTCTCTCCCTCAACGGCCGCGCGCACCTGGAGCGTCGCGTCGCGGTACGCGCTGTCGAGCGGCGTCCGGACCTCGAAGTCGCGGATATGGGTCTTCGGGGCCGACCAGAGGTAGACGTTGCGGAAGATCCCGCTCAGGCGCCAGAAGTCCTGATCCTCAAGGTAGGATCCATCGTTCCAGCGAAGCACCTCGACGGCGACCAGGTTGGCTCCCGCCGCGAGATGTTGCGTGAGCCTGAAGGTCGCCGGGGTGCGGCTGTCCTTGCTGAAGCCGAGGCGGCGGCCGTTCACCCAAAGCGTGAAGAACGAGTTGACTCCGTCGAAGGTGATGAAGACTTCCCGCCCTTCCCAGCCGGCGGGCACCGTGAACGCGCGTCGGTAGGCCGACACCGGATTGTCGTCGGCCGGGATCACCGGCGGCGTGGCGATTTTCCACGGATAATTGATGTTCGTGTAAATCGGGATGCCGTACCCCTGGACCTCGACGTTCGAGGGCACCGGGATGGTGTTCCAGGCAGAGTCGTCGAACCCGGGCTTCCAGAAATCCGCTACACGGTCCGCGGGGCGCGGCGCCCAGTGGAATTTCCAGCCTCCGTTGAGCGACGTCCGGAACGGGGAGCGCTCCGGGGCCACCGCGAGCGCGCTCGCCTCGTCGGGGAAGATCGCCTGGGACGCAGCCGGGGGCTCCGTGCCCTCGTGCACGCGCGTCTCATCCTGCCACTCCGGCCTCGGGGTGCCGATCGGTGAACTGGCGGCGGTGGCGGTCATGAGGATCGAGATGAGGGCCGGGGCGGACCATGCGAGGAGTCGCGAAGCCGCAACCGGAGCCGTGGAGCAAGCTAAGGGAGAGATCATGGTTCGAAAGCATCCTGCGGACCGGTGGCTCGCGTGCAGCCGACCGCGCCGGGCCGTAGCGGGCCAATCGTTGAAGAACGCTCCGGCGACGCAACGCAGGAATGCGCCTCCGTCAGGAGAAATCCTCGGATTGGTCGCTGTGATCTCTGTGGTGAAAAAATGGCTTCTCCATCGATGGCGGACTCCACTTTCACCACAGAGCACACGGAGAGCCCGAGCCGAGCACACAGAGGGGGATATTGGCCACACGGGCCACAGGAACTCATGCTAAGGTTTAGGAATAAGGACAGGTCAGCAAATTCCTCCCCTGTCCCTTGGGCGAACCAGGGATTTCCGCGTGGTGGAGTTCGGGATCACCCGATCACCGACCGGCGCCGACAGCGCGGCGCCCTCCAGATCAAGGATCGCCAACCCTGATCGGGGTAGGAACGGGGCATTGGGTTGCCCCGCTCCCCCCGCCGAACCGGACGGGCGGATTTCCCGCATCCGGCTCTCCAGTTGGTGAGTGTCTC
>Ga0153915_10000626_pt1 | contig 32926 bp, 30 predicted proteins | sample Opewatmetagenome_2_FD_107003 | JGI IMG/M metagenome (GOLD analysis project Ga0153915, IMG submission 107003) | Freshwater wetland microbial communities from Ohio, USA - Open water 3 Core 3 Depth 3 metaG | ecosystem: Environmental > Aquatic > Freshwater > Wetlands | place: USA: Ohio, Lake Erie... | reverse complement strand
TCCGGGAAGATCCGGATCCAAATCTTTCCGCCCCTCTTCACATGCCTCGTGATGGCGATACGGGCGGCTTCGATCTGCCGGTTGGTGATCCATTCCCGTTCCATGGAAACCAGCCCGAAATCTCCGTAGGAGATCGTATTGCAGCGCGTGGCGACGCCCTTCATCCTTCCACGCTGCTGCTTCCGATATTTCATCCTCTTGGGTGCAAGCATCTTTCCAGCCGATCCTTCCTACAGGGACCCGCGGTCCCGGCCGTCGCGGCTTTCCCGGCCGTCGCGGCTATCCCTGCCGTCGCGGCCCTCACGGCCCTTGCGGACCAGAAGCCCCGCGTCATCCTTCTTTTCCTTGCCGAAGACCTCGCCGTTGTAGATCCAGACCTTCACGCCGATGCATCCAAACGTGGTGACCGCCACGGCGGTGTTGTAGTCGATATCGGCGCGCAGCGTATGCAGCGGAATCTGGCCTTCCTTGAACTCCTCACGGCGGGCCATTTCCGCGCCGGAAAGGCGCCCGCAGATCCTGATTTTGCATCCCAGGACCCCGGCCTTCATGGCATTGGTGATGGCCATCTTGGCGGCTCTCCGGTAGGAGGCCCGCGCCTTCAGCTGGCGGCACACGTTTTCCGCGACCAGCTTGGCGTTGATCTCCGGGCGCTTGATCTCCTTGATGCGCAGCTGGATCTTCTTGCCCACCATTTTCTGGAGCCTGGCCCCCAGCTTCTCGATATTGGCGCCCTTGGCTCCGATGAGCACTCCGGGCCGTCCCGTCTGCACGATCACTGTGATCCGCTGCGGGTGACGGATGATCTCCACTTCCGCGATGTCGGCGCCCTTGGTCTCCTCCGCGTCGATGATCGTCTTGCGGAGCTTCAGGTCCTCATGCAGGGTATCCGCATAGATCTTGGGGTCCACGTACCACCGGGACGACCATGTCTTGTTGATCCCCAGCCGGAACCCGACCGGATTAACCTTCTGCCCCATCGGCTTCCCTCTCTTTTCCGATCTCTCCAAGGACCACGGAAATATGGCATGTTCTCTTCAGCAGCCGGTCTGCGCGGCCGCGGCCGCGGGCCCACATGCGCTTCATGGTCGGACCGACGTTGACCTGCAGGTCCTTCACGAAGAGCATCCCCTCGTCCAGGGACTTGTTCGAAGCCAGTGCGTTGGACGCCGCGGACTGGATGAGCTTGCGCAGATAGCGCGCTCCTTTATGCGGCAGGATGTCCAGCAGTGCAATGGCTTCCGTATACGGTTTTCCGCGCACATTGTCCGCGATCCGGCGCACCTTCGTCGCCGAGACCCGCAGGAACGGCACATTGGCCGAGAAGCATCTGGTTTTCGGGTCGCTCATTTCTTCACTACCTTCTTGTCCGATCCCGAATGTCCGCGGAAGACCCGCGTCGGAGAGAACTCTCCCAGCTTGTGGCCCACCAGGTTTTCCGTGACGTACACGGGAACCCAGGTCTTGCCGTTGTACACGGAGATAGTGAGCCCTACCATCTCGGGAATGACCGTGGAGCACCGGGAATAGGTCTTCACCATGCGCTTCTCGCCGCCCTTGGCCAAATCCAGCACCTGCTTGTAGAGGCTCTTCGCAATGAAAGGCCCCTTCTTGATCGATCGCGACACGCCGACCCCCCTATTTCCTTCGCTTCACTATGAAGCGGCTGGTTGTATTCCTCTTCTTGCGGGTCTTGTAACCCTTGGTGGGCTGGCCCCAGGGAGTAACCGGATGCCTGCCGCACTTCTTCTTTCCCTCGCCTCCGCCGTGCGGATGGTCCACGGGGTTCATGGCCGTACCGCGCACCTTGGGCCGTTTTCCCAACCAGCGGGACCGCCCCGCCTTGCCCAGCACCACGTTCATGTGGTCCTTGTTTGCGACTTCCCCGACGGTCGCGTAGCACTTCTTGTGCACGAGACGCATCTCCCCGGAAGGAAGCCGTATCGTCACGTAATCGCCTTCCTTCGCCATGAGCGTCGCACTGCCGCCGGCGGACCGCACCATCTGCCCTCCCCGTCCGAGGTTGAGCTCGATGTTGTGGATGAAGACACCGAGGGGAATCTTGTCCAGGGGCATTGCGTTTCCGATTTCGTACGGCGCATCCGGTCCGCTCACGACCACGGAGCCCACGTGAATTCCCTCGGCGGCCAGGATATACCGCTTTTCGCCGTCCTTGTACGCGATCAGGGCAAGAAAAGCGCTCCGGTTGGGATCGTATTCGATCGCCTGGACCTTGCCGGGAATCCCGAACTTGTCCCTGCGGAAATCCACCAGACGAAGCTTCTGCTTATGCCCGCCCCCACGGCGGCGTACGCTGATCCTTCCGCCCGCGCCCCTCCCTGCTTTGGACTTCTTGCCCGACACCAGGGACCGCTCCGGCTCCTTCTTTGTCAGTTCCGTGAAGGTCAGACCCGTCTTGTACCGCAATGTCGGGGTTAACGGGCGATATTTCTTGATTCCCACGGTACGCTACTCCCTTTCCTAACCGCGCCCTCAGGCGCCCTCGAACGCGGCGATCTTTTCGTCCGCCGGGAGGGTGATGATGGCCTTTTTCCAGGATGAGGTGAGGCCCAGCTTATAGCGCACACGGCGCGGCTTGCCCTTGACGTTGACGATGTTGCAGGAAACCGGATGTACCTGGAACAGGTCCCGCACGGCCGCCATGATCTGGAACTTATTGGCCCTCATGTCGACCTTGAAGACGTACTTGTGCGCGTCGCGCATGATATTGGTCTTCTCGGTGACGACCGGTTCGATGATCACGTCCTGTACGTTCATGCCTTGGCCCCCTTCGCGTCGCCTTCGCAGCCGTACATGCCGTTCAGCTTGCCCACCGCCGTCTCGAGGACCAGCAGGCGCCTTCCGTAGAACAGGGCGTGGGCCTCCAGCTTGTCCCAGCTGAGCATCTGCAGCCAGGGTACGTTCCGCCCGGCTCTGCGCAGCATCTTGTCGTCGTCCTTCATGACCACGACCGTCCTCTCCTCCCCCGCGATCTTCTTGAGGGCCGTGACGATGTCCTTGGTCTTTCCGCTCTCCACGGTGAAGTCCTGCACCACGCGGAGGCTTTCCGACTTGGCCTTCGAGGAAAGGATGGAGATCAGCGCGAGCCGCTTGATCTTGCGCGGCAGATGATAGCCGAACTCGTGCGGCTGGGGTCCGAATACCTTTCCTCCGCCCACCCACACCGGGGACCGTTTGTGTCCCGCGCGGGCGCGACCGGTGCCCTTCTGCTTCCAGGGCTTTTTGCCGGACCCGTGTACTTCGTCACGGTCCTTCACGCATGCCGTGCCCACCCGCTTGTTGGCCAGCTCATTGCGGATGGCGTGATAGATGCAATCCTCGCTCACCTCGTGGTTGAACACGGAATCGGCGAGTTCGATCTCCCGGATGGGATTGCCGTCCAGTCCGTATACCTGCGTCTTCATGGCTGTTATTTCTTCTTCGCTTTCGTGACGATGACGGTCCCGTTGCGCCTTCCGGGCACGGCCCCGCGGATCAGCAGAAGCCCCTTTTCCTTGTCCACCTGGAACACCTTGAGGTTCTGAACCGTAAAGCGCTCATTGCCCATGCGACCGGGCATGTGCGACCCCGGAACGATCTTGCGGAATGCGCCGGTTCCCACGGAGCCCATTTCCCTGTGGAACTTGGATCCATGCTGTCCCGGGCCGCCCGCGAAACCGTGCCGCTTCACGACGCCCTGGAACCCCTTACCCTTGGTGATTCCTCGCACGTCCACGAAGCGCACTCCCTCGAAGATTTCAACGCCCAGTTTGTCGCCGACCTTGCATTCCTTCTCGAAGTCCTTGACTTCCACCAGATGGCGCGTGGGATCGATTCCCTGCGGAAACTGCCCCGCGTAGGGCTTCGGCGTATTCTTTTTCTTGATAGGATCCGCGCCGAGGACGGCGGCGGCATACCCGTTCTTTTCCTGCGTCCGTTCCTGGACCAGGACGTTGGGCGTCACCTGAACCACCGTCACGGGAACGCGAACGCCTTCCTCATCGAAAAGCTGCGTCATCCCGATTTTTTTGCCGATCAAAGCGAGCATAGGTTCCTCACTGCTTGATTTCGACGTCTACGCCCGCCGGGAGTTCCAGACGCATCAAAGCGTCCATGACCGCCGGCGTGGGCTCGATGATATCAATGAGCCGTTTGTGCGTCCGCATCTCGAACTGCTCACGAGACTTCTTGTGCACGTGCGGAGAGCGCAGTACGGTGAACTTATTGATCCGCATCGGCAGGGGGATGGGCCCCGAAACCTTGGAACCGGCCTTCAGCACGGTCTGCACGATGGAACGGGAACTCTGGTCGATCAGCTCGACGTCGAACCCCCGCAGACGAACTCGTATCCTCTCCCTGCCCATTTCCTTCTCCCGTAGTCGCTCGGGCCCCGTCACGCGGACGGGGCCTTCACCCCCGCACCCTGCGGTCCTTATTCGATGACTTCCGTGACCTGTCCCGCGCCGACCGTCTTGCCGCCTTCGCGGATGGCGAACTGCAGCCCCTTGTCCATGGCGATGGGATAGATCAGTTCCACTGTCAGGTCGCTCACGTTGTCCCCCGGCATGACCATCTGCTTGCCTTCCGGCAGCGTGACGGACGCCGTAACGTCCGTGGTCCGGAAGTAGAACTGGGGCCTGTAGCCCGTGAAGAACGGCGAATGCCTTCCGCCCTCTTCCTTGGTCAACGCGACGACGGTACACTTGAACTTCTTGTGTGGCGTGATGGTTCCGGGCTTCGCGAGCACCTGGCCGCGCTCCACCTCGTCCTTCTCAATGCCGCGCAGCAGCGTGCCGATATTGTCCCCGGCCTGCCCTTCGTCGAGCAGCTTGTTGAACATCTCGACGCCCGTCACGACTGTCTTCTTCGTGTCGTGAATTCCGACGATTTCGCATTCGTCGCCTACGTGGATCACGCCTGTGGCGACCCGCCCCGTGACCACCGTACCGCGTCCGGAGATGGAAAACACGTCTTCGATGGGCATGAGGTACGGCTTGTCCACGGGCCGTGGCGGAATCGGGAAGAACTCATCCATCGTTTTAAGGAGTTCCTCAAGGCACTTGGTGTTGGCCGGATCATCGGGGTGCTCCATGGCCTTCAACGCCGACCCGCGGATGATTGGCGTGGTGTCCCCCGGGAACTTGTAGGCCTTCAGCACGTCGCGGATCTCGACCTCGACCAGCTCGATCAGATCTGGATCGTCGAGCATGTCGATCTTGTTCAGGAACACCACGATGGCCGGCACGCCGACCTGACGGGCCAGGAGGATGTGCTCGCGGGTCTGGGGCATGACGGAGTCCGGCGCGGAGACGACCAGGATGGCGCCGTCCATCTGAGCGGCACCCGTGATCATGTTCTTGATGTAGTCCGCGTGTCCCGGGCAGTCGATGTGCGCGTAATGCCTCTTGTCCGACTGGTACTCCACGTGCCTGGTGTTGATGGTGATCCCGCGCGCCTTTTCTTCCGGCGCGTTGTCGATGTCCTCGTATTTCATCAACTTGTCACCGTACTTCTTGGCGCAGTACATGGTGATCGCGGCCGTGAGTGTCGTCTTTCCGTGGTCGATATGACCGATGGTGCCCACATTGATGTGGGGCTTGCTCCGTACGAATTTCTCCTTCGCCATCTTTCCCTCCTTGCGTCGGATCGACGTGATCCGGCCGTGTTCTGGAACAATCCGCGGTGCGCTATTTTTTGCGCCCGCGGACCTTCTCGATGATGTCCTCTTGAATCGATCGGGGGGTTTCTTGGTAGTGGGCAAACTGCATGGTATTGGTGGCCCTGCCCTTGGTCATTGACCTCAGGCTGGTCGTGTACCCGAACATAGAACGAAGGGGTACAAGGGCTTTCACCACCTTACTCCCATGCCGATCCTCAATCCCCTCGATATGCCCCATCCGTGAGCTCAAATCGGAGATGACGTCTCCGAGATTCTCTTCCGGAGTGGCGCATTCGACGTCCATGATCGGTTCAAGGATAGTCGGTTTGGCTTTCGCTAGCCCGTCCTTATATGCCATCGAAGCCGCGATTTTAAACGCGAGTTCGCTGGAATCCACGTCGTGATAGGAACCGTCCAGAAGCTGGGCCCTGAAGTCCACCATGGGATAACCGGCGAGTACGCCGTTCTCCATGGCTTCCTTGATCCCCTTTTCCACCGCCGGAATGAACTCCTTGGGGACCCGGCCTCCGATGACCTTGTTCTCGAACTGGAATCCCGTTCCCGGAGGTAACGGTTCGAAGCGCATCACCACGTGCCCGTACTGTCCGTGGCCGCCGGTCTGCTTCACGAACTTCGCTTCCGATTCCGCCGCCTGCCGGATCGTCTCACGATAGGCGACTTCCGGTTTTCCAACGTTCGCCTGGACATTATGCTCGCGGAACATCCGTTCCACGATGACTTCCAGGTGAAGCTCTCCCATTCCGCGGATGATCGTCTGCCCCGTTTCCTGGTCGAACCGGACCTTGAAGGTCGGATCCTCCTCGGAAAGCTTGTTCAGAGCGACTCCCATCCGTTCCTCATCGGCCTTTGTCTTCGGCTCTATGGCCACCGAAACAACGGGATCCGGGAATACCATCGATTCCAGTATGATCGGGTGGTCTTCGTCGCACAGGGTGTCCCCGGTGGTCGTTTTCTTCAACCCGACGGCGGCCGCGATGTCCCCCGGCCCCGCTTCCTTGATTTCTTCCCGTTGGTTGGCGTGCATCCTCAGGATCCGGTTGATGCGCTCCCTTCTGTCGCCCGTGGCGTTATAGATGTAGGATCCCGAATGCAGCACTCCTGAATAGACCCTGAAGAAGGTGAGTTTGCCTACATACGCGTCCGTCACGATCTTGAACGCCAGGGCCGCGAATGGTTCGCTTTCCTTCGGAAGCCTGGGGGCGTAATCCCCTGTATTGGGAATCATGCCAGTCGCCGGCTTCACGTCCAGCGGAGACGGAAGGTAATCCACCACCGCATCCAGAAGAGGTTGAATCCCCTTGTTCTTGAAGGCGGTCCCGCACAAGACCGGGTAGGCCTTCCCTTCCACGGTGCCTTTCCTCAGAGCTTTTCGGATCTTGTCCTCGGAAATGGCCAATCCGTCCAGATAGGCCGACATGATCTCGTCGTCGTATTCCGCGACCTTTTCCAGGAGATGCCCCCGCCATGTGGCCGCCTCTTCCCGCATCGCCTCGGGAATCTCGGCGTCGCGGAACGAGGCTCCCAGGACATCTTCGTCCCAAATGACCGCCCTCATCCGGATCAGGTCCACGACTCCCATGAAATCGGCTTCCTTGCCGATCGGGATCTGGATCACCACGGCGTTGGCTCCGAGCTTCGTGTACAATTCCTTCACGACCTCGAAAAACCTGGCGCCCGTCCGGTCCATCTTGTTGATGAACACCAGACGCGGTACATCGTAGCGGTTGGCCTGTTTCCAAACGGTTTCGCTCTGCGGTTCGACGCCCGCAACGGAACAAAACACCCCAACCGCCCCGTCTAGTACTCTCAAAGAACGTTCCACCTCGGCCGTAAAGTCGACGTGTCCGGGAGTGTCTATGATGTTCACGTGACAATCCCGCCAGCTGCAGAACGTCGCGGCCGACCCTATGGTGATGCCGCGCTCTTTTTCAAGGTCCATGAAGTCCATCGTGCTTTCGCCGTCATGGACTTCCCCCAACTTGTGGGTACGGCCCGTATAGTATAAAATCCTCTCGGTCGTCGTGGTCTTTCCGGCATCGATATGGGCCATGATGCCGATATTCCGAATCGACGACAAGGGAACGCGCTGGTCCATAAAAGCTTCTACCAGCGATAGTGGGCAAACGCCTTGTTCGCCTCCGCCATCTTGTGAGTGTCTTCCTTCTTCTTGATGGCGTTCCCCGTGGAATTGTACGCGTCAATGAACTCCGCGCTCAACTTGTCCGCCATGGTCTTCCCGTTCCTTGCCCTGGCGAAGGAGATCATCCACCTCATGGCGAGCGCATTGCGACGCTCTTCCCGGATCTCGACGGGAACCTGCAGGGTGGCGCCGCCCACGCGGCGGGACTTCACCTCTACGACGGGCTTCACGTTTTCCAGCGCCTTGTTGAAGACCTCCAAAGGATCCTTGCTCAGCTTCTTCTCGATGATATCGAAGGCCCCATAGAGCCCCGTCAATGCCTTGCTCTTCTTGCCGTCATCCATCATGCGCGTAACAAATTTCCCGATCACCGGATTCTTGTACTTCGGATCGATAACGACCGGCTTTTTCCGTATCAGTTGGCCTCTCGGCATGTCTCTCTACTCCTACGCCTTGGGTTTTTTGGCGCCGTACTTGGAACGCGCCTTCTTGCGGTCTTCCACTCCCAGCGTGTCCTTGGTGCCGCGTACGATATGGTAACGGACGCCCGGGAGGTCCTTCACCCTGCCCCCGCGGATAAGAACCACGGAGTGCTCCTGCAGATTGTGCCCCACCCCAGGGATATAAGCCGTGACGTCGATCCCGTTGGAAAGGCGTACACGGGCCACCTTACGGAGGGCCGAGTTCGGCTTTTTCGGGGTAACGGTCATGACCCTGGTGCAGACCCCCCGCTTCTGGGGGCAAGAATTCAGGGCGGGTGACTTGGTCTTCTTCTTCAAAGTCTTCCGGCCCATCCGCACAAGTTGGTTAATCGTCGGCATTCAGTCCTTCTCCTGCCTCTTCTTTGCAACAGACACGCGAATGAAGATCATAATAGAACAGAAAAAAAAAGTCAATCCCTTTTCGCGGCTTGAGGGCGGAAAATGCGTGTTTTCGAAGTCCCCACACTGATGCGGAATCAATCATTCCGCACTCCAGTTAAAACCTGGACCCCCTCCCATATCGCACTGCACAGTAGCACAAAAAAAGGTCCCGGGCAAGGGGTTGACCTTTACCGGGACCATAAATCGCGGAAAAATAGCGGTCAGTTCAAAGGATTGACGGGGCCCAGGGCATTCGCCGCCTCTTCCGCCTCCAGCAGCGCCTTCAATTCCTTCTCCTTCTTCTTTTCCTCGATGATCCGATTGACGGAAATATCGAGGTCTTCCATGTTTTCGTCGTAGAGCTTGATCTCCCGGTAGCTCTTCATGCCGGTACCCGCGGGAATCAGGTGCCCGATGATCACGTTCTCCTTCAGACCGCGCAGATTGTCCACCGACCCGGAAATCGCGGCATTGGTGAGAACCCGCGTTGTTTCCTGGAACGAGGCCGCGGAGAGCCAAGAGTCGATGGTCAGGGAGACCCGGGTGATGCCGAGCAGGATGGATCGGGCGATGGCCGGCTGTCCGCCCTCCCGGATGACCTTCTTGTTCTCCTCGTGGAAGCGGAACCTGTCCACCTGCTGTCCGTAGATGAAGCTGGTGTCCCCCACGTCGACGATCTCCACCTTCTTCATCATCTGGCGGATGATGACGCCGATGTGCTTGTCGTTGATGCGCACGCCCTGGAGCCGGTAGACCTCCTGGATCTCGTTCAGCAGGTAGCTGTGCAGGGCGGTTTCTCCCAGGATCGCCAGGATGTCGTGCGGGTCGATGGAGCCCTCGCAAAGGGGATCCCCGGCCTGCACCGTGTCCGCCTCGCGGACCAGGAGGTGCTTGCCCATGGGAACCAGATGCTTGAACTCCTTCTTGAACGGGTCAGTCACCACGATGACGCGCTTGCCCTTCACGATTCCCTTGAAGGAGACAAGCCCGCTCACGCGGGACAGCACGGCGGGGGTTTTGGGCTTGCGGGCCTCGAACAGCTCCCCGACGCGGGGAAGGCCTCCCGTGATGTCGCTGGTCTTCACGCTTTCCCGAAGCAGCTTGGCCAGGATCCGGCCCGCCTTCACCTTCTCTCCGTCGTCCACGTTCAGGTACGCGTTCCCGGGCAGGAAGTAGCCTGCCATCTCGCGCCCCTTGTCGTCCACGATGGCCAGACGCGGCTGGAGGGATTCCAGCGAGTGCTCGGTGATCTTCTTCTCGATCTTCCCGGTATCCTCGTTGACCTCCTCCTTCAGCGTGGTGCCCAGCACGATGTCCTGGAAGCGGACGGTACCGGCCGCCTCCGCGATGATCGGTTCGCTGAAGGGGTCGAAGAAGGCGATCGTCTCGTCCGCGGGGATGGTCTCGTCCTCCTTGGCGATGAGTTCCACGCCGTTCCTGATCTCGATCTGCTGGGGCTGCGCGATGAGGAGCAGCTTGTCCTTCATCCGCTTCACGTAGCACAGCTCTGTGGAGGTCAGCTTCTCCCCGCCGCGCTCGATGACCGGTTCCGGCCCGTGCTTCATGAGCTTCTGGCCGTCCTTCACGAGGATCTTGTCCCCCTCCTGCAGCACGAAACTCTGCAGGATCCTGTGGACGGTGATGGACCCCTTGCGCGTGAACAGCAGGTTCTTGTTCTCCAGGGGCACCGTGACGCCCTGGATGGAGGCGAGGTAGACCGGATACTTGAGGTAGATGCGGTTCTCTTCGCTGATCTTGGTGGCCGCCCCTCCGATGTGGAACGTCCTCATCGTGAGCTGGGTTCCGGGCTGCCCGATGGACTGCGCGGCGATGATGCCCACCGCCTCGCCGATCTCCACGGTCCTGTAGTTGGCCAGGTTCCGGCCGTAGCATTTGGCGCAGACGCCGTGCTTCGCGTCGCACATGAGCACGGAGCGGATATACACGCCCTCGATGCCGGCGTCCTCGATGGCCTGGGCGATCTCGTCGGTGACCTCCTGGTTCACGTCGACGATGAGCTCCCCGGTGATGGGGTGCTTCACGCGCTCCAGCACGACGCGGCCCTTGATGCGGTCCTTCAGGGATTCCACGATATCCTCGCCGTCCTTGATGGCCCTGCGCTCGATGCCGTTGATCGTCCCGCAGTCCTCCTCGGTGATCATCACGTACTGCGCGATATCCACGAGGCGGCGCGTGAGGTAGCCCGCGTCAGCGGTCTTGAGGGCGGTGTCGGCGAGTCCCTTGCGCGCCCCGTTGGTGGAGATGAAGAACTCGATGACCGACAGGCCTTCCTTGAAACTGGAGCGGATGGGAAGCTCGATGATGTCGCCCGACGGCTTGGCCATCAGGCCGCGCATTCCCGCCAGCTGCCGGATCTGCGACCTGCTGCCCCTCGCTCCCGAGTGGGCCATCATGTAGACCGGGTTGAAGCCGTCCTTGTCCTTCCGGAGGGTCTCCATGAGCTCGTTGGTGATCAACTCGTTGGTGGAGTTCCAGACCTCGATGACCCGGTTGTAGCGTTCCTCGTTGGTGATGTGCCCCTGCAGGTACTGGTGCTGGATCTCGTCGACCTTGGAGTTGGCCTCTCCGATGAGCTCTTTTTTAGCGTCGGGGATCACGATGTCGTCCATGCCGATGGTGGCCCCGAAACGGGTGGCATACTTGAAGCCCAGCTCCTTGATCGCATCGAGGGTCTTCACCGTGGTGTACGGTCCCTGATTCTTGTAGCAGCTCGCCACAAGGTTGTGCAGCTCCTTGTCCCCCAGGGGGATGTTGAGGAAGCCGACCTCCTTGGGCAGGGCTTCGTTCAGGATGATCCGTCCCGGGGTGGTCTCGAGCCATTTGCCGTCCATGCGCACCTTGATCTTGGCCTGGTAGTCCACGCCGTGCGCGTCGATGGCCCGCAGGACCTCCGCGGACGAGGAGAAGTGCTTCCCCTCCCCCACCGCGCCCTTGCGCTCCCGCGTGAGGTAGTTGATGCCGAGTACCATGTCCTGGGTCGGTACGGCGATGGGCTGGCCACTGGCCGGGTTGAGGAGGTTCTTGGCGGAGAGCAGCAGGGTCCAGCACTCCGTCTGCGCCTCCGGAGTCAGGGGTACGTGGACGGCCATCTGGTCGCCATCGAAGTCGGCGTTGAAGGCATGGCAGACCAGCGGGTGCAGCTTGATGGCCTTCCCTTCCACGAGCACGGGTTCGAAGGCCTGGATGCCGAGTCGGTGCAGCGTGGGGGCGCGGTTGAGCATCACCGGATGCTCCTGCACCACGTCCTCCAGGATGGCCCAGACCTCGGCGCTTTCCTGCTCCACGAGGGTCTTGGCCTTCTTGATGTTGTAGACCACGTCCTTCTGCACCAGCTTGCGCATGATGAAGGGCTTGAACAGCTCCAGGGCCATCTTGGACGGCAGGCCGCATTGGTGGATCTTCAGCTCGGGCCCGACCACGATGACCGAGCGGCCGGAGTAGTCCACCCTTTTTCCGAGCAGGTTCTGGCGGAACCGTCCCTGTTTCCCCTTCAGCATGTCGGAGAGGGACTTCAGGGGCCGGTTGGCGGCGCCCTTCACGACGCGCTTCTTCTTGGAGTTGTCGAACAGGGCGTCCACGGCCTCCTGGAGCATCCGCTTCTCGTTGCGGATGATGATGTCGGGGGCGTTGAGCAGGAGCAGCCTCTTCAAGCGGTTGTTCCTGTTGATGACGCGTCGGTAGAGGTCGTTCAGGTCGGAGGTGGCGAACCGCCCTCCATCCAGCTGCACCATGGGCCTGAGTTCCGGCGGGATGACGGGGATGACCTCGAGGATCATCCATTCGGGCCGGTTCGTGGAGGCCTTGAACTTCTCCACCAGCTCGATGCGCTTCAACAGGCGCTTGTCCGCCTTGGCGCCCTTGTCGATCATCTTGCGCCGCAGCTCCTCCGCCAGGACCTCCAGGTCGATGCCTTCCAGGAGCGTACGGACGGCCTCCGCTCCCATGCCCGCCGTGAAGGACATGCCGTAGCGGTCCCTGGCCTCCAGATACTCCTCTTCCGTGAGGATCTGCATCTTCTTCAATTCCGTGTCGCCGGCATCGATGACGATGTACTTCTCGTAGAACAGGATGGAACGCAGCGACGCGATGGGCAGGTCCAGGAACAGGCCGATGCGCGAGGGCACGGAGCGGTAGTACCAGATGTGGGCCACGGGGGAGGCAAGCTCAATGTGGCCCATCCGCTCACGTCGCACCTTGAAGTGGGTGACTTCCACGCCGCAGCGGTCGCAGATCACGCCCTTGTAGCGGATGGACTTGAACTTGCCGCAGTAGCACTCCCATTCCTTGGTGGTCCCGAAGATCCGCTCGCAGAACAGACCGTCCTTTTCGGGACGCAGCGTGCGGTAATTGATGGTTTCCGGCTTCTTCACCTCTCCGTAGGACCAGGCCCGTATCTGGTCCGGCGACGACAGCTTGATCTTGATGAGATCGAAATCCTGCAGATCCCTCATCCGTGCCTCCTCTAGAACCTGCTCATCTGCCGGTCGATGAGCTCTTCATCCCTCTCGGTGAGGGCGATCTGTTTCTTCTTCGCGTCGTAGATGCTGATGTCCAGCGCCAGGCCGCGCAGTTCCTGCACCAGCACGTTGAAGCTCTCGGGGATTCCGGGGCTGGTGGACACCTCGCCCTTCACGATGCTCTCGTAGATCTTGGCGCGGCCCACCATGTCGTCCGACTTCATGGTCAGGAGCTCCTGCAGCGTGTTGGATGCGCCGTATGCCTCCAGGGCCCAGACCTCCATCTCCCCGAGACGCTGGCCGCCGAACTGGGCCTTGCCGCCCAGGGGCTGCTGCGTGACCAGGGAATAGGGGCCCGTGGAACGGGCGTGCATCTTGTCGTCCACCAGGTGGTGGAGCTTGAGGATGTAGATGACTCCCACGGTGACCTTGTTCTCGAACGGCTCCCCGCTCTGCCCGTCCAGCAGATTCACCTTGGAGGTGGTCGGCAGGTTGGCCTGCTTCAGCTTCGATTCGATCATCTCGTTGGAGGCGGACTGGAAGACGGGCGTGGCGTACCACTCGTCCAGGGCGATGGCGGCCCAACCCAGCTCGGTCTCCATGATCTGGCCGATGTTCATGCGGGAGGGCACGCCCAGGGGGTTGAGCACGACGTCGATCGGCGTGCCGTCCTCCATGTAGGGCATCTCCTCGATGGGAAGCACGCGTGCCACGACTCCCTTGTTCCCGTGCCGTCCGGCCAGCTTGTCGCCCTCCTGCAGCTTCCTCTTGGCCGCGATGAGGACCTTCACGACCTCTTCCACGCCGGGATCCAGTTCGTCCCCGTCGGTGCGCTTCAGGCGCTGCACCCCGATGACCGTCCCCTCGACCCCATGCGGGACGCGCAGGGAGGTGTCGCGCACCTCCTTGGCCTTCTCCCCGAAGATGGAGTTCAGCAGCTTGAACTCCGGGGTGGAATCGGTCTCGCTCTTCGGCGTGACCTTGCCCACCAGGATGGATCCTGCCTTCACCTTGGCGCCGATGCGGATGATGCCTTCCTCGTCCAGCTGCTCGAAGGCGTGCTCGTTCGTGTTGGGGATGTCCCGCGTGATCTTCTCCGGGCCCAGCTTGGTCTCCCGGACCTCCATCGGGAACTCCTTGATGTGGATGGAGCTGAACAGGTCCTCCTGCACCACCTTCTCGGAGACCAGGATGGCGTCCTCGTAGTTGTACCCGTTCCACGGCATGAAGGCGCAAAGGAGGTTGCGCCCGAGGGCCAGTTCCCCCTGATAGGTGGCCGGCCCGTCGGCGATCACCTGGCCCGCCTTGATCTTGTCCCCCATCTTCACGATGGGCTTCTGGTTGTAGCAGGTGTCCTGGTTGGTCCTCTGGAACTTCAGCAGCTTGTATACGTCCATGTCCTTATGGCCGTCCGGCTTGATCTGGATCTCCGTGGAGGTCACGTAATGGACCACGCCGGCTCGGTGGGCGATGACCATCACGCCGGAATCGTAGGCGGTCTTTCCCTCCATGCCCGTGCCGACCCGCGGGGGTTCCGGCTGCACGAGGGGCACCGCCTGACGCTGCATGTTGGATCCCATGAGGGCGCGGTTGGCGTCATCGTGCTCCAGGAAGGGGATCAGGGAGGCCGAGACCGATATGATCTGCTTGGGGGAGACGTCCATGTAATGGATCTCTTCCGGCGGCTTGGTGATGTAGTCCCCGGCCTTGCGGACGGACACCTGCTTCTCCAGGAACTCCCCGCTCTTGCCCAGCAGGGCGTTGGCCTGGGCGATGATGAAATGTTCCTCGTCCATGGCGGACAGGTATTCGATCTGGTCGCTGACCTTGCCCTTGTGGACCTTCCGGTACGGGGTCTCGAGGAATCCGTATTCGTTGACCCGCGTGTAGTTTGCCAGGGAGACGATGAGGCCGATGTTCGGTCCTTCGGGGGTCTCGATGGGGCACATGCGGCCGTAATGCGTGTAATGGACGTCGCGGACCTCGAAGCCCGCCCGGTCCCTGGAAAGGCCTCCGGGGCCCAGGGCGTTGAGGCGCCTCTTGTGGGTGAGCTCCGCCAGGGGGTTCACCTGGTCCATGAACTGGGACAGCTGGCTGGAGCCGAAAAACTCCTTCAGCGTGGCGACGATGGGCTTGATGGAGATGAGGTCCTGGGGCTTGATCGTGTCCGCTTCCTTCAGGGACATCCTCTCCTTGGCGATGCGCTCCATGCGCGTGAAGGCCACCTTGAGCTGGTTGGTCAGCAGTTCCCCCACGGACCGCACGCGCCGGTTGCCCAGGTGGTCGATGTCGTCCACGTTCATCTCTCCGATATAGACCCGGATGAGCCAGATCATGGTCTGGATGATGTCCTCGCGCGTGAGGGTGTGGGTCTTCATCGGTTCCGCGTAGTTGAACTTCTTGTTCAGCTTGTAGCGGCCCACCCGTCCCAGGTCGTAGCGCCGGGAGGTGAAGAACATGGAGTGCAGGTCCTTCTCCGCGTTCTCGATGGTGATCGGCTCGCCCGGCTTGATCACGGAGTAGACGCGCAGGATGGCGTCGTCCTTGGACATCTCGTCCTTCTCCGGATCCTCCTTGGCGAACTTCACTTCCTCGCGCTCGAAGCAGTTGACGATGATGGGCGAATGCAGCGACTGCTCGTGCTCGTAGTCGATGACCGAAACGTCCTTGATCCCCGCGTGCAGGAGTTCCTCGATCTCGTGCGGGTGGATGCGGTCCCCTGCACGGAACAGCTTCTTGCCGCCCTCCGCCTCGCTCACGTCCTTGGCGAATACGCGCCCTGACAGCTTCTCCTTCTCGTCACGGTTTTCGGAGAGCTTCACCTTCTGCACTTTATAGAACAGCTCCACGATGGATTCCCGCGTCTCGTAGCCCAGGGCGCGCAGGAACGTGGTCGCCAGGATCCGCTTCTTCCTGTCGATCTTGGCGTAGATCAGCTCCTTTTTCTGGTCGATCTCGAACTCGAGCCAGGATCCGCGGTACGGGATGATGCGGGAGGAGTAGATGCCCTTCTCATGGGAGAAGATGACGCCGGGGGACCTGTGGATCTGACTGACAACGACGCGCTCCGCGCCGTTCACGACGAAGGTCCCCTTCTCCGTCATGATGGGGATGTCCCCCATGTAGATCTCTTTCTGCCGGATCTCCCCCGTGTTGAGGAAGATCAGGTTGATCTTCGCCTTCAGGGGGATGGCGTAGGTCAGGCCCTTCTGCTTGCATTCCAGCTCGGAGAGCTTGATGTTCTCCTCGTCCAGCGTGTAGCCGCAGTATTCGAGGAGCATGTCGCTGTTGGGGCTCTCGATGGGAAAGATCGACTGGAAAACCTCTTCCAGTCCCTGGCGCAATGGCGCCTTGCGCTCCTTCAGGGTCTTGCGCTGGAGGAATCGTTCATAGGAGGAGGTCTGGATGTCCACCAGATTCGGGACCTCCATGACGTCCTCGCTCCCCCGGCCGAAGAGAGTGCGCTTTATATTCTTGCTTTTGTCGAGAAGCATCCCGTCCCCCTGACAACAAAGAGACCACCGGAACGGACCGTTCCGGTGGTTGGTTCACGATTACGAGTCGATGGGCGTGTCGCGGACAAGCGACCCTTACTGGATAAGGACAACGGCTCCGGCCGCTTCCAGCTGCTGCTTGATCTTAGCGGCATCTTCTTTGGAAACATTCTCCTTGAGGGTCTTCCCTCCAGCCTCCACAAGGTCCTTCGCCTCCTTCAGCCCGAGCCCCGTGATGGCCCTGACTTCCTTGATGACGGGGATCTTCTTCGTCTCGTCGAAGCTCTTGAGCACGACCGTGAACTCGGTCTTCTCCTCCGCGGCGGGCGCGGCGGCGGCGGCGGGGCCTGCGGCGACCGCGACCGGTGCCGCGGCGGTGACGCCGAACTTCTCCTCCATCGCCTTCACCAGTTCCGAGACCTCCAGAACGTTCATTCCGGCGATCGCCTCAAGAATCTGTTCCTTTGTGAGAGTTGCCATTTACCTTCCTCCTCGTTTGGTTTTTAGGGCAGTCGTAGCGTGCAACCCGTAGAAGACTACGCCTGCGCTTCCTTGCCCTTCTTGTCCGCGACCGCCTGCAGCGTGCGGACAAGCTTGGTTGTGACCCCGTTCATGACGTACATCATGTTCACGAGCGGCGCGTTCATCGCCGACATGAGCATGCCCAGCAGCTGATCCCGGCTTGGAAGCGCCGAAAGGGCCTCTACGTCCTTCACCGAAAACAGCTTCCCCCCCACGACCCCGCCCTTGATCTTCATGGGGGAGGTCCTGGTAAAATCCATCATCACCTTGGCGGCTCCACCCGGATCCTTGCCGGTGAACGCCAGCCCCGTGGGGCCGGAAAGCCACGCGGATGCGTCGGGCAGTCCCAGGTCCTTCATGACGATCCTGGTGTAGGCATTGCGGACCACCTTGTAGGAGGCGTCCTTGTCGACCAGTTTGGCCCTGAGGTCCGTCATCTGCGGAAAGGTCATGCCCCGGAAATCCGAGACGATGAAATCGGACCGGGTTCCCATCTCCTGGCGCAGCCGGTCCGCCGCTTCCAACTTGTGTTTCTGTATCTTCTTCGCCGTTTCAGCCATACGTTAGCTCCTTGCCCCGTCTTACTCTTCGAACAGCTTGTCCTTGGGGGAAATCTTCACCCCAGGTCCCATGGTGGAGGACAGCACGATGGACTTCACGTAATCGCCCTTCACGTCCGCCGGACGCTTGCGTATGACCTCGGTGATGAACAGGAGGGCGTTCTCCTGGATCTTCTGCTTGTCCATCGAGAGCTTGCCGACGGCCAGATGAACCACGCCCGTCTTGTCCGCGCGGTATTCCACGCGGCCCTTTCGCAGTTCCTCGATGGCCTCCTTGATGTTGAAGGTGACCGTCTGCGTCTTGGGGTTGGGCATCAGGCCCCGGCGGCCCAGCACCTGCCCCAACTTGCCGACGTCCTTCATCATGTCCGGGGTGGCCACCGCGATATCGAAGTCCACCCATCCGCCCTTGATCTTGTCGATGAGGTCACTGTCGCCCACGTAGGTGGCGCCTGCCTTGCGCGCCTCCTCCGCCTTCTCCCCCTTGGCGAACACGAGGATTGTCTTTTCCTTGCCGAACAGGTGGGGCAGAGCCAGGACGTCCCGGATCGTGTGCTTGCTCTTGATGTTCAGCTTGAGGGAAACGTCCACCGTCTCGTCGAATTTCGCGTAGGCGGTCTCCTTGGCCAGTTCCACCGCCCGGTCCAGCGGATACGTGGCCGTGACGTCGAACTTCTTCAGGGCTTCCCGGTATTTCTTGCCGTGCGCCATCTTATGCACCCTCCACGGTGACGCCCATGCTGCGCGCCGTCCCGGCGATGATCTTCATGGCCGCCTCCACGTCGTGCGCCGTGAGGTCTGGCATCTTCATGGTGGCGATCTCCCGCAGCTTCTCCCGGCTCAGGGTGGCCACCTTGTTCTTGTTCGGTTCCCCGCTGCCCTTCTCGATGCCGCATGCCTTGCGGATCAGCACCGCGGCCGGAGGCCGCTTGGTGACGAAGGTGAAGGACTTGTCCGTATAGATGGTGATGATCACGGGGATCGTCATCCCCGCTTCCATCCCCTTTGTCCTGTCGTTGAACTGCTGGCAGAACTGCGCGGCCTGTACCCCGTGGGGTCCCAGTGCGGGCCCTACGGGTGGGGCCGGTGTGGCCTTGCCGGCCGGTACCTGGAGTTTCACCAGGGCCTTAACGATCTTCTTTGCCATAAGGCACCTCTCTGCGTGGTCCTAACGCATCCCCATTCCGGGGATGCTCCCATGTGGCGGCAACGCCGCCTCTCCGTCTCGGCTCCCTCCTCCCGGAGGGAGCCGGCTTCACAGCTCCCTGTCAAATGGGGCCCATACGCCCCTCTCCGTCAGATCTTCTCGACCTGCAGGAAATCGACCTCCACCGGCGTGGATCTCCCGAAAATACCCACCATGACCCGCAGCTTCCCCTTCTCCATATTCACTTCCTCGATATTGCCCGTGAAGGAGTCGAAGGGGCCGTCGATGATGCGTACCATCTCCCCCGTGGAGAAGTTCTGCTTCGGCTTCAGGACCCGTTCCGTCTTGATGTCACCGGACTTCTGGAGAATCGTGCGCGCCTCGTCCTGGGAGATCGGCTGCGGCTTCTGGTTGCGGTTGGAACCGACAAAACCCGTCACCCCCGGAATGCCCCGGATCCCCTGGCAGATCTCCTTCCAACCCAGATCGGGAAGATCCATTTCCACCATAATGTAGCCTGGAAGGAACTTCTTCGTGGAAACCTTCTTCTTCCCGTCCTTGATCTCGACGACCTCTTCCGCAGGGACCTTGATGTCGAAGATGTGCTCTTTCAATCCACCCTTGTCCACGAGCATGCGGATGTGCTTGAGAACCTTGTTCTCATAGCCCGAATACGTATGGACGATATACCAACCCTTTGCCATGCTATGGTATTTCGCCTAGAAAAGTATGTCGACGGCCAGATAGAGCAGGTAGTCTATGAGGCCCAAAGCGGCTGCGATGATGAGGGTGGACACGAGAACCACCTTCGTGGATGACGTCACTTCCTCCCGGCTCGGCCATGTGACCTTTTTGAGCTCCCCGAAGCTCTCCTGGAAGAATGTAATGATCTTTTTCATGGCCCCGTCCTTCCTCAAAAAACTCCAGGGCAGGCAGGACTTGAACCCGCAACATCCGGTTTTGGAGACCGGCGCTCTACCATTAGAGCTACTGCCCTATGAAACCCCTACTTTATCTTCGCTTCCTTATGCACGGTGTGCTTATGATCCCACCGGCAGTATTTCTTCAGCTCGAGCTTTCCCTGTGTGTTCTTGCGGTTTTTCGCCGTCGTATAGTTCCGCCGGTTGCATTCGGAGCATTGGAGCGCGATCAGCTCCTGATTCTTCGCTTTTCCTTTGGCCATGGAGGTACTCCTCGTTAGAAGATGAACGGCAAATTTAACCATACTTGACGCATAAAGTCAAGCATGGCACCTGAGTTCCAAACCAAAACCGGGCCGTCTTCCCCGACACCGGAGCGGCCACCCGTTTCCAGCCCTCGAGCGGAGTTGAACCGCTGACCCCATCCTTACCAAGGATGTGCTCTACCAACTGAGCTACAAGGGCGAATCGTTGGCGACAATAACAAAAAAAACTCCTCGAGTCAACAAGGCGGCGCCAATTATCCGCTTCGTCCGGCAAAACGGAAAAACTGCACGAGGGATCTTCCATACTGCCTTCGATCCGCGATCTCCAGGCCCGCGAGATCCGGCTCCATCTCCTCCTCGCTGGGCAGATGGATGAGCACGAGACCCCCTTCCCGCACGTGCCCCCCCTGGAAAACGGCCCGTACGAGCGCCGGCTTGTCCGCATGGGCGAACGGAGGGTCCAGGAAGACGATATCGAAGGCCGTCGAGGCGGAACCGAGATACCCTTCCACCGGCGCCGTGACCAGGGTGATGGAGGACTCCACCATCGCGATGTTGGAAAGGATGGTGCGCCGCTTGCCCCGGTCCCGCTCCACAAGAAGCACCGGCGATGCGCCCCGGGAGGCGGCCTCGATGCCGATGATCCCCGATCCGCTGAACAGGTCCAGGAAGGAGCATCCCGTAAGGTCGCCCAGCACGGCAAAAACCGATTCACGCATCCGGTCCATCGAAGGCCGGATGTCACCCGGAGGACAGTCGACGAGCCGCCTGCAATAGATTCCACCCGTGACGCGCATGATTCCTCCCTTACCCCGCTTCCAGGACGGCCGCTTCCGGCGGCGGCGCCTTGGCCAGGAGCCTGGCAAGAGCCGCGTGCTCCGGTCGGGCCATCAGCGGGTCCCGTTCCACGATCCGGCGGGCGTCGTCCCGGGCCGCGGTGAGGAGGTCCGCGTCGCGCCCGAGGTCCGCTGCGCGGAAACGCAGGAATCCGCTCTGCCGCACCCCAAGGACCTCCCCGGGCCCCCGCAACTGCATGTCCTTTTCCGCGATGCGGAATCCGTCTCCGGTCTCCTTCATGATGCGCAGGCGCTGCACGCCTTCTGGAGTCAGGGAGTCCCCGTACACCAGGAAGGCGTAGGACTGCTGCTCCCCGCGGCCCACCCGACCGCGCAGCTGGTGGAGCGTGGAAAGGCCGAAACGCTCCGCATGCTCGACGACCATGCATGTGGCGTTCGGCACGTCCACCCCCACTTCCACCACGCTGGTGGCCACCAGGATGCGCGTGCGGCCCTGCACGAAGCCGTCCATCGCCTTCTCCTTTTCCTCCTCGGGAACCCTGGAATGGATCATGGCGACGGGCAGGTCCGGGTAGATGGAGGTTGAAAGCGTCTTGAACGCGGTCTCCGCGTCCTTCACGGCCAGGTTCTCGGAACCCTCGATCAGGGGATAGACGAAATAGGCCTGGCGCCCACGGTCGATCTCCTCGCGGACCCGCCTGTAGACCTTCTCCTCATGGGACTGGCGGGACAGATGCGTGATCACCGGCTTGCGGCCGGGGGGCATGCCGCGGATGACAGAAACGTCGAGGTCTCCAAAAGCGGTGAGCGCCAATGTCCTGGGAATAGGGGTGGCGGTCATGAGAAGAAGATCCGGCTCCTGTCCCTTGCGGACCAGGGAGGTACGTTGAAGCACCCCGAACTTGTGCTGCTCATCGACGATCACGAGGCCGAGGTCACGGAATTCCACGTCGCCGGAGAACAGGGCGTGCGTTCCCACGACGAGGTCGATCTCACCCGCGGCGAGGGCCGAAAGCAGCAGGCGGCGCGGCTCCCCGCCCACCCTGCCCGACAGGAAGGCGATCCGGATCCCTATGGGTTCCAGAAGGCGTGCGGCGTTTTCCGCGTGTTGCCGCGCCAGGAGCTCCGTCGGGGCGGCGAAGGCGACCTGGAATCCGGCCTCGATCACGGAGAGGGCCGCCATCCAGGCGACCAGGGTCTTCCCGCAGCCCACATCGCCCTGCAGCAGGCGGCTCATGCGGGCGGGCGCGGCCAGGTCGGCGTGGATCTCCAGGAGCACGCGTTCCTGATCCCCGGTGAGGGTGAACGGCAACCGTTCCCGCAGTCGCTGCTGCAGGCCGGAAGCCGCCGCGATCGGGACGATGGAGGCGGGCGTGGCGGAAACCGCGTTCCGCTGCCTCGAGGCGGCCCGCTCGCCACGACGGCGGAACAGGGCCAGTTCCAGGCAGAACAGCTCGCCGTAAGCATGGGACCTGCGGCCCAATTCCGCTTCCGCCATCGTTTCCGGCCCATGCAGCGCTCTCAGCGCGCGTCGGCTCGGAAGCAGTCCCCTACCCTCCACAAGCTCCGCGGGCAGGTCGTCCTCCAGTCCCTCGGGCAGCGCCTCCAGGGCCGTGCGTACCAACCGTCTCATTGCGGCCTGCCCCATGCCCTCCGTCAGGGGATAGACCGGCAGGATGCGTCCGAAGTCGCGGGGACTGTCCGAGACGGGCTCCAGCTCGAAATCGCCGCTCGTGAGCTCCCCGTAGCGCTCGCGGAAGCTGCCCCAGATGAGAAACTCCCTGCCTGGCGACAGTGCGGGGCCCAGATAGGAACGGCCGAAGCAGGCGAGGCTGGCCCGCGTCTTCCCGTCCGAGATCACCGCCTTGGGGATGCGGCGCGGCCCGTGGCCCATTTCCTCCAGCCGCACGACGGCGGCCCGACAGAACACCTTGCCCCGACCCGCGGCCTCGGCCAGGGCGACCGGCTTCGTGCGGTCCTCGTAGTCCCTGGGAAACAGGAGGAGGAGGTCCGCCACGCTGCGTACGCCCAGCCGTGCCAGGCGGCTCTCCGCGCGCGGCCCCACGCCGCGCAACGTCGAAACACCGTCCGAGAGTTCCGCAAGGAACACGGCGGCCTCCCGCGCGGTCAGATCGGGATCGCCTGGAGGAGGGAGGAAAGCTGGCGGACCGCCAGTTCCCCCAGGAGCCATACCACGAACAGGAATCCCACGGTGAGGAGCAGGAACTGGGTCTGGCTGGAACGCGGTCCGGGCTTGAACAGGCGGGCCACGATCAGCATGACGGGCTGCAGGATCAGATCCGCCACCTTCCAGATCGTCGCCCCGGGAATCCCGTGGAAGAAGACAGGCAGCATGCGGATGATGCCCACCACGAGGAAAAGGAGGACGAGGAACCGGGCGCCCGACCAGACGGCGGAAAGGAGGGAGGCGAGGAAAAAGCCCAGCGTCACTCGTCCCGAGTACAGCAGCTGGCTCACCACGTCCATGACGACCACGAGGACGAGGACCGCGGCCACGGGGGTGAAATCGAAGAGCCCCTTCTTCAGGAACTTCATGCGCCGGAACAGGTCCAGATAGGGATCCGTGATCCGCCCGAGCAGGTCCCAGGCCCTGCCGTAGGCCGGGGCGGAAAACCAGCTCAGGATGACGCGAAGGGAGAGCAGGAACAGATAGATGAGGAGCAGCGCATTGATGATGGTCAGGACCGTGGTTAACAACGGAAACCTCCTATGCGAGGAACGACGTGGGGGAGATGCGTTCCACCAGGGACAGCATGTTCCGATTGATGCGCGCGATCTCCTCGGGCAGGAGGCCCGCCCCGAAGGCCACGCGTTCCCTCCAGTCGGGGCTCATGAGATTCCCGCCCCCATGCGCATCGGAATTGATCACGAGGGGCGCGCCGGTCTCCCGCGCGATCCGAGCCACGCGGCCATTGCCGAGGCCATGGGATTTACGCGCGGAAATCTCGAGGTACACCCCGTTCTCCGCGGCCAGCTGCGCGTCTTCCTCGCTGATGAGGCCCGGATGGGCGATCATGTCCACGCCGGCCTCGATCCCGGCCCGGTTGGTGCCCAGTTTCACAGGTTCGCAGATCGTCTCCCCGTGGAGGATCACGATCTTGGCTCCCAATTGCCGCGCCCTTCGGGTCAGCGCGGCCACCTGGGCCGGCGGGACATGGGTCAGCTCGATGCCGGGAACGACCCGGATCTTGAGGAACGACTGGGTTTCCTGGATGAAGCGCAACAGCGTCAAGAGCAGCTCGTCCAGGTTGGAAGCGTCCGCGTGGTCCGTGATGGCGATCACGCGGTAGCCTGCCTCATCCGCGCGCCGGACCAGCTCCGCGGGACACCAGGAGCCGTCGCTGTGGAAGGAATGCGTATGCAGGTCGATCATGGAACCGGCTCCTCGGCGGAGGGAAGAATGCGGAAATAGCACGACTCGGAGTGGATCCCCGGAGAGGCCAGAATCTTCCGCATCGCCTCCGCGGCCCGCCATTCCTCCGCCTCGTCGGTGAGGACATACAGGTCGGACGGTTTGGAGCGGTCCTCCCACTTCTGGTGCACGGACACGATGTTGATGCCGTGGTCCGCCAGGGTGCCCGTCACGAGGGCCCAGATGCCCGGTCGGTTGGCCGTGACGAGGTGGAAGTAGCGGCGCGCCGTATGGGAATCGAAGGACACGGGATCCCGCGTCCCGAAGGCGGCCTCCCCGGCGGACCCGGGCTCCAGGAGGCCGCGCACCAGGTCCCCGAGATCGGATGCGACGGACGAGGCCGTGGGGTTGCCTCCGGCGCCGCGGCCGGCGAGCACGGAGGTGCCGAGAAGGTCGGAATCCAGCATCACGGCATTGAACTCGTTGCGGATGCCCGACAGGGGATGGTCGTGCGGTACCAGAGCCGGATAGACGCAGACCATGGGGCCGGCCGGAAATCGGATCGCCTGCGCGATGAGCTTGAAACGGAATCCAATGGACTCCCCGAAGGCGATGTCCTTGGGCGTGACCCCCGTGATCCCTTCGCAATGCACGTTCCGGTAGTCCACCCAGGTGCCGAAGGCGATGCCGGCGAGCAGGCTGATCTTCTGCGCCGCGTCCCCGCCGCCCACGTCCAGGGTGGGGTCCGACTCGGCGAATCCCTTCTGCTGCGCGAGGCGGAGGGCGTCCGCGTAGGCGAGGCCGTCTTCCGTCATGCGCGTGAGGATGTAGTTGGTGGTGCCATTGACGATGCCCACGACCCGCTCGACCCGGTTGCCGAGCAGGCTTTCCCTCAGCACCTTGATGATGGGGATTCCACCGCACACGGAGGCCTCGAAGGCGAGCCGTACGCCGTGTTCCGCGGCCAGGGAGAACAGCTCCCGGCCGTGCAGGGCAAGAAGCGCCTTGTTGGCCGTGATGACGTGCTTGCCGCGGCGGATCGCCTCACGGATGAGCGCCAAAGGCTCTTCGATGCCCCCGACCAGCTCCACGACGATGGGCAGGGCGGGATCCTCGACGATGGGCCTCCAGCCCTGCACCAGCCGCGTGGACGGCAGCAGGTCGCGCCTGCGGGAAACGTCGCGCACGCCGAGGGCGGCCACCTCCACGGTGGCGCCCAGCCGACGGTTCAGGTCCCCGCCTGCAAGCAGGCGGTAGAAGCTGGAACCCACCGTGCCGAATCCCACGAGTCCAATGGGGACCCGCCGTCCTACTCCTTCCATACGTCGACAACCTGCGGATATTCGCGCAGCCTGTCAAGCACCGCGTCGGATTCCGAGATCTGCAGCTGCGTGGTGGCGCGCACCACGGTTTCCGGCGCCGCATCGCCCCCCCCCACGTGGAACAGGACCTCGCAGCGGCCCTTGCTCTCCAGGAACAGCTCCATCATCTGATGGAGGCTCTCCTCCGTGCCCACATCCTCGCCGAAGCGGATGTGGATGGCCCGTGCCGCCTTGTCGGCCAGTTCCTTGGGCTCCATCATGTCGTCCACCTTGAGTTTCACCTCTCCCCTCCCCGTATCGATCTTGCCCTGGACCCCGACGATGCGGCCCACGGCCAGGAATTGCGACTTCTTCTCGAAGGCGTCGGAAAACACCACCAGTTCGATCATGCCCCGGAAGTCCTCCAGCTTGGCGAACGCCATGGGGCGGCCCGTGCGCGTGCGGATCTCCCGGACCTCCTGGACCATGCCGATCAGGTTGCAGGAACGGTCATGGACCGCCTCCTCCTTCCTGGCGAGGTCCAGGTTCGTGGTCCTGTCGATCAGCGTTTTCACCCCGTCCAGGGGATGGCCCGAGAAGAAGAAGCCCAGGATTTCCTTCTCGTTCTTGAGCAGTTCCGCGGCGTCCCATTCGGTGAGGCGTTCCAGCTCGATGCCGGGCTCCACCGCCCCGGGCGCCTCGTCGAACAGGGAGGCCTGGCCGTAGCGGCGTGATTCCTGGTAGCGGGCGGAGGCATCGAGGAGGCGGGGCAGGTTGTGCATCAGCGTGGAGCGGGTCTCCCCCATCCGGCTGAAGGAGCCGGTGAGGATCAGAGCCTCCGCCACCTTGCGGTTGACCATGTGGAGGTCCACGCGCTGGAAGAAGTCCAGGACGCTGCGGAAGGGTCCCGCAGCCTCGCGCTCCTTCACTATGGATTCCACCGCGGCCGATCCGGCATTGCGGATCCCGAGCAGGCCGTAGACGATCTTCCCGTCCTTCACGGTGAACTCGATCTGGGAGTCGTTGACGTCGGGCGGCAGGATCTCGATGCCCATGCCGCGCGCCTCCCGGATGAGCTCCGCGATGCGGTCCGTGTCGTGGACGTCGTTGGTCAGGTTGGCGGCGAGGAACTCGGCCGGGTAGTTGGCCTTGAAGTAGATGGTGTGGTAGGCGGGGACCGCGTAGGCGGCGGCGTGGCTCTTGTTGAAGCCGTAGCCGGCGAATGGCTCCAGGAGCTCGAAGATCCGGTCCGCCGTCTTCTGGTCGTAGCCCTTGGCCTTGGCCCCCTCGGCGAACTTCACCTTCATCTTCGCCATTTCCTCCGGCTTCTTCTTTCCCATGGCGCGCCGGAGGATGTCCGCCTGTCCGAGGGTGAAGCCCGCCACGACCTGGGCGATCTGCATGACCTGTTCCTGGTAGACGGGTACGCCGTAGGTCTCCTTGAGCACGGGTTCCAGGGCGGGAAGCGGGTACTTGATGGGAACGCGCCCCAGCTTGGCGTCGACGAACTCGTCGATGTGGTCCATGGACCCGGGACGGTAGAGGGCGTTGAGGGCGATGAGTTCCTCGATCCGGTCCGGCTTGATCCTCTTGAGGATGCCCTGCATGCCGCTGGACTCGAACTGGAACGCCCCCGTGCTCTTGCCCTCTCCGAACATGCGGAAGGTGGCCGGATCGTCCTCCGGGATGCTGCGCAGGCTGATGTCCACGCCGCGGCCGCGGATGAGGTTGAGCGTGTCGTCGATGACCGTGAGGGTCCTGAGTCCCAGGAAGTCCATCTTCACCAGGCCGCACTCCTCCAGGTACTCCATCGTGTACTGGGAGGAAACCGACCCCGTCTTGGGATCGCGGTACAGCGGCACGTAGGTGTCCAGGCGCTCATGGCCGATGATGACGCCGGCGGCATGCAGGGATGCGTGCCGGTGCAGGCCCTCCAGCTTCAGGCTCATCTCGATGAGGTCCCGGTAGACATCCCCCTTTCGCTTCACCTCCTCCAGCTTGGGGGTCTCCTTGATGGCGTCCGCCAGGGTCACCTTGGGCCCTTCGGGCACGAGCTTCGCGATGGCGTCCGCCTCCTCGTAGGGCACGTCCAGCACGCGCGCCACGTCCCGGATGACGGCCTTCGCCTTCAGGGTGCCGAAGGTGATCACCTGCCCGACCTTGTCCTCCCCGTACTTCTTGGTCACGTACTGGATCACCTCTTCGCGGCGCCTGTGGCCGAAGTCGATGTCGAAGTCGGGCAGGGAGACGCGCTCCGGGTTGAGGAACCGCTCGAAGAGAAGGTTGTACTTCAGCGGGTCGATGTCCGTGATCTTGAGGCAGTAGGCCACCAGGGACCCGGCGCCGGAGCCGCGTCCGGGCCCGACGCAGATGCCGTGGGACTTGGCAAAGTGGATGAAATCCCAGACGATGAGGAAATACGTGGTGAATCCCATGGTCCGGATGGTGGACAGTTCGTAGTCGCAGCGCCTGCGGATCTCGTCCGTCACCGTGGGATAGCGGTCCGCGAGGCCATTGTGCGCGAGTTCCGTGAGGAATCCGTGGGGATCCTTGCCGTCCGGTACCTCGTAGACGGGAAACTTGGGGCCCGGAAGCGGCAGGTCGAAGGCGCAACGTTCCGCGATCGCCTTGGTATTGCGGACCGCTTCGGGCAGCTCCGGGAAGAGGCGCTCCATGTCGCTTCCCGGCTTGAGCCAGAACTCGTCGGAGCTGAACTTCATCCGTCCGGTCTCGGAAAGCTTCTTGTTGGTCCCGATGCAGATCAGGATGTCCTGGGCGCGGGCGTCCTCGCGCGCGGTGTAATGCGTGTCATTGGTGACCACCAGGGGGATCCCCGTCTCCCGGGAGAGCTCGATCAGGAGCGGGTTGAGCCTCTTCTGCTCCGGCAGGCCATGGTCCTGCAGTTCCAGGTAGAAACCGTCGGAGCCGTAGAGATCCCGGTAGAACTGGGCCCGCTTCTTCGCCTCCTCCCGACGGCCGTCGAGCAGGGCACTCGGAATGTCCCCGCTCAGGCAGGCGGAGAGGCAGATCAAGCCCTCGCGGTAGGTGGACAGGAGCTCGTCGTCCACCCGGGGTTTGTAGTAGAAGCCTTCCGTGTAGCTGCGGGAGGAGAGGGCCATGAGGTTCCTATAGCCGGATTCGTTCCTGGCGAGGAGGATCAGATGATTGTGGCGCGTCCCCTTCTCGGAACCCGATTTGTCCAACCTGGATCCCGGGGCCTTGTAGAACTCGGAGCCGATGACGGGGACGATGCCCGCCTTGCGCGCCTCCTTGTAGAACTTCAAGGTCCCGAACATGTTTCCATGGTCGGTGAGCGCCAGATGGGTCATGCCCTGTTTCTGGGCCTGGGCGAGGAGGCCCTTGATCGACGAGGCGCCGTCCAGGAGCGAATAATCGGAATGGCAATGCAGATGAACGAAATCGGACAAGCCCCCCCCTCCCCGTCGGGCATGATACCCCTGAAGGCTGGGCTTGGCAACCTCCACCGGCGCCTCCACCGGCGCGGGGACCGCCGACAAGGCTCCTTGACCACCCCGCGACGTGAGTGAGAGAATGCCGCCTCGAAGGAGAAGGACGACATGGCGCGTTACGCAGGAAAAGAATGGACGAGACGGGAGCTCCTGTCCCGTGCCGGCAACCCGCAGCAGATCGCGGGGGTCCGGTCCTACACCTTGAACGACGGGAAGGCGGACGGCGTCCGGGCATTGGGGGTCCGAACGGGTGGAGGACTGGACTTCACTGTCCTTCCGGGACGGGGCATGGACATTGCGGAGGCGTTCCACCGCGGCCGGGCCCTGCACATGTTCAGCCCGACGGGCGTCGTGTCCCCGGCCTACTACGAGGAACCGGGACTCGGGTTCCTGCGCGGCTTCTTCGCGGGCCTTCTCACCACCTGCGGGATCGTCAACGCCGGGGCTCCGGGCGTGGACCGGGGAACCGCCTACGGGCTCCACGGCAGGATCTCCAACACGGCTGCGGAGGACGTGGGCGTCGTGCAGCAGTGGGAAGGCGACGAATACGTGATGCGGATCCGCGGAACGGTCCGCGAAGCCAGCTGCATGAACGAGAACATGAGCCTCGTGCGGACCATCGAGACCCGCCTGGGGCAGAAGGGGTTCATGCTGCACGATCTGGTGACAAACCACGGCCACGAGGCGCAGCCCCTGATGCTTCTCTACCACTGCAACTTCGGCTTCCCCCTGCTCTCCCCGCGCTCCAGAGTGCTCGGGCCCATCCGTTCCACGACGGCTCGCGACGAGGACGCGGCACGGGACCGGGGCGTGGAGGAGGCGCTGGTCTTCCCGGAACCTGTGCCCGGATACAGGGAAAAGGTCTTCTTCCACGAGCTGGGCACCGACAGGGACGGGAACACGTTCATCGCGCTCTGGAACCCGGATGTCGGGGACGGCACGCCGCTCGGGATCTCCATGCGATGGAACCGCAAGGAGCTTCCGTGCTTCACCGAATGGAAGATGCCGGCCCAGGGCGTCTACGTGTGCGGCCTGGAACCCGGGACCGTCACCCCGCGGGGACGCGGTGCCCTGAGGGAGAGAAAGGAACTTCCGTTCCTGGAAGGAGGGCAGGAGCACTCGGTGAGCATCCGGTTCGATGTGTTGGAATCGAACGAGGAACTGGACGCACTGGAAAAGGAAGCCAAGGCGCGCCTGTAGGGAATCCGCCGCCGGGGTTCCGGCCTCCGGCGGCGTCCTCTCAGCCTTCGGGTCCGGTTTCGTCCGCGTTCACCCGGGCGGCGGCCGGGGAGGCCTTGGGCGCATGCTCGATGACGTCGAACCCCAGATCGATGGGAAACGAATCGTCGTACATGTCCAGCTGGAGCTTGGCCCGCCTCTTGCGGCGATCGACCTTGATGATCCTGCCTTCCAACCCGGCCATCGGCCCTTCAATGACGCGGATCCTGTTGTTCTCGTCGTAGTAGACGAGGGATTTCTTCACGATCTCCCCGAAGGAAAGAAAATGGCAGAGCAGTTCCTGATCCTTGGCGCCGAGGGGACGCGGTTTCTCGTTGGAAGGGAGGAAACGGATGAAGCCGTCGATCCTGCGCAGGATCCAATAGGCTTCCGCGTCGACGTCCTCGCATTGCAGGAACAGGTAGCTTGGAAAAATGGGTGCCAGGGAGTCCTTCACGACGCCCGCCCTGCGGATGGCCAAGCTGCGACGGGGCCAGTGGAGCTGGATGGGAAGATCGCGCAGCCGCCTCGTGGCAAGCTGTACGACCTTGTCCTCCTTGCCAGTCCACGCCTGAAAGGCGAAGAACGCCACCGGGAGATCAGCCTCTCCGGCCCGAATGGCGGAACGCGAGGGAGGCCGTGATATCGGCGAGCTTCTTCGATTCCACGGGGTCCTGATGGACGCGGCTGAAATACTCCTGGACGAAGGCGATGAGAATGGAAACGAAGAACGCGGAAAGCAGGACGATGACGGAAAGCTTGGCCCGGGACGGACTGTCCTTCACCTCGGGCACTTCCGCCTTCTCGATGACCTGGAAGCTCTCCGACGTGTCCATCTCCTCCAGCTTCGTGGTTTCGAACTGCGACATGAGCATGCTGAGGATGGTCTGTTGGATCTCCACCTCGCGCTTGAGATTCAGGTAGATGACGGAAAGCGCCGGGATGTCCTGCTGGGGGATGATGAGCCCTTCCGTCATCTCGGCGGAGCCTTTCTGGAGATCCTCCATCAACTGTTCCCGCTGCTTGATCTCGTTGTTGAGCCTGACCACCTGGGGATCCGTATCCTTCAGGTATGCCTTCAATCCCTGCAGCTCGAGCTTCTTGGCGATCAGCTGAGAGCTGTATTCGGAAACCACCTCCACCTGGGCGGTGGCCTGCGTCGTGAGGTCCGTGATCCTGTACTTCTGCTGGAAGGCGATCATCTGGTCCGTGGCGTTTTTCACCTCACCCCGGACCCTCAGGAGGCTCTCTTCCAGGTATTCCTTCTTCTTCAGCAGTTTTTCCTGGGTGAGGCTGCGGAAGTTGGATTCCAGGAGTTCCACGGTACGATTGACGACCTGCGTGGCGAATTCCTTGTCCGTATCCTTGTAGCTGATCTCTAGGATCTTCGATTTCGTGTCGTATTTGGCTGCAAGCGACCTGGCGACGACCGACCGAGCGGAGGTCTTTGGGTCGCGCTCGATCCTGTAACGTTCCTTGAAGCCGAACTCATCCGCGATCTGGTCCTGGATCGTCTTGCCCTTGAGCAATGCCTGCGCCAGATCCGCGCTGGTGCCTCCGCTTGAGCCGCTCAGGCCGGCCAGGGCTGCCAGGGAAGTCAGGTTGGACGAACTCAGGGAGGACAGGGTGCCGCCGCTTCTCGATGAGGCTTCCCCTAAAAGGACCTTGACCGTCGGCTTATAGACGTTCGGCATCTTGTTCAAGGGGGAGTCCACCGGAAGCTTGGTCGAAAGGAAAAAATACCCCACCGCGACAAGCGTAACGACAAGGGTAAAAAGGACGATCAGCCTGCGCCTCTTCACGAGAACGGACAGGATATCCAGCAGGGAAATCGTCTGATCGTCCTCGATCATCGGAGTCCTGTATTCGAGCTCTGCCATGATTTGCCTTTTAGGAATCTATCACTCGGACAGCCATTCATCAAGGCTTTCCGGGATCTTCCAGAACACGGGCAGGTAATACTCGTTGCGGAAGCCGGCGAGGACTTCCCTGCCGATCACCGAGGCATCCCTCTGGGTCATGTGTTCCGCCAGGGCCTGGGATTGGATGTCCCGTAGCGGAAGTCCCGTGAGGGGATCCTTCGTCATTCCGTCCACCGTCACCAGGCCCCTATAGCTGGAACGCTGCCGCGGATCCACGCTGACCACGTATCCTTTCAGTGGGAAACGGCCCCGGCGCTGCACGGTGGCGATCGCGGTGCGCACCAGGTCTCCCGTGGTCTCATGCTCGAAGTGCTCCCGGGCGGCGCTGCGCCGATCCGGGGAGACCACGACCTCCGGCTGCAGGGTTTCAAGCAGCGCGACGATCCGGCCGACCACCGCCGACTCCCCCCCCCAGTCCACGAGAAGCTGGGATTTGGAGAGCACCTGGGCCGAAGTATTGTACGGGTGATTCTGCAGGCCGAGCCGCACGTAGCCCCGGGCGCCAAGAAGGGAAAGCGCGTTTCGCTCCTCCTGGACGCGGATGGCGGCCAGTTCCCTTCCCGCGAGGCTCTTCTCCGGCAGTACGTGGTTGCCGTCCCTTTCCTCGTGGTTATCCAGGCCGGATTCGCCGTCAGTCAAGGTGACCTGGATCACCGTCTTTCCACTGCGCGATGCCTTGGCGATCAGGCATCCGAAGTCGATGCATTCATCATCCGGATGCGCATGGATCAACAGGACATCCGCCTTGACGACGGGTACGTCTTCTCCCGGTGCG
>Ga0153915_10000625_pt1 | contig 32957 bp, 30 predicted proteins | sample Opewatmetagenome_2_FD_107003 | JGI IMG/M metagenome (GOLD analysis project Ga0153915, IMG submission 107003) | Freshwater wetland microbial communities from Ohio, USA - Open water 3 Core 3 Depth 3 metaG | ecosystem: Environmental > Aquatic > Freshwater > Wetlands | place: USA: Ohio, Lake Erie... | reverse complement strand
GGCGCGAAATCGTAAGCGTGAATAAGAATTTTTTTTACATTTGCACATAAAACGGATATAAAAACTCACTGAGACACAAGAGATCAGTGTGCGTTTTTTTATACCCACCAGAAAGGAGTAGCCTGTTATTATGAATAAAGCTGATATCCTCGTTGTGGAGGATAATCATCATGATGTTGAGTTGATCTTGGATGCCATGAGGGAGCATTATATTACCGATAAGGTTTGTGTCCTGCGGGACGGTGCGGAAGCTCTTGATTATTTTTTTGGCCCGGAAGGATGCCTCCTGGGTGGAGCTGCACATCTACCCAAATTGATACTCCTCGATTTAAAACTTCCTAAAGTCAGCGGTTTGGAATTTCTGAAGCATATTAGGTCCGATGAACATACACGACATATCCCTACTGTCATCTTCACTTCATCAAATGAAGCAGAAGACAGGATCGAAAGCTATCTTCTGGGGGTAAACAGTTATATTGTAAAGCCCCTGGATGCGGATCTATTCTCAAGCTTTGTAACGGATATCATGACGTATTGGGTATCCATGAACAAAGCAGTGTACGAAAATTAGATAAAAAACGGTGAAAATTATAGTCTTCACGAGAAGTCGGAGATTAAGCCATGAGCAAGGAATTAAGGATATTGATCCTTGAAGATGTTCCTGCGGATGCCGAATTGATGGAAGATGAACTCACAGAGTCAGGTTTGACATTCGTGGCCAGACGCGTTGCCACAAAAGCAGCTTTTACGAAGGCCTGCGATGAATATCGTCCGGACATTATCCTTTCAGATTATTCATTGCCGTCGTTTGATGGACTCTCGGCAATGAAAATCGCGTTAGAAAGGCGTCCTGATGTTCCTTTCATCTTTGTTTCCGGTGCATTGGGTGAAGAAATGGCGATTGAGCTGCTCAAAAAGGGGGCAACCGATTATGTCTTGAAAAACAGGCTGTCGCGTCTCGGACCTGCCGTTTCCCGGGCACTGCACGAGGTGGAGGAGCGAACAAAACGGAAGCGTATTGAAGACGAGCTTAAGGGATCGGAACTCAGATACCGGACGATTTTTGAAAATACGGGAACGGCGACCATTATCGTAGATGATGATGCAACAATTGTCTTGGCCAACAGGGAGTTCGAACGATTATCCGGGTATTCACGCTCCGATATTGAGGGTAAAAAATGCTGGAAGGAATTAGTGGTTGAAGATGATATCGTGAAAGTAAATGACCACAAGAGGCACCGGGGAAAGCATATCAAAATACCAACTGACGGTTATGAATTGAGGATTATGAATAAAAATGGCGATATCCGTAACGTCCTGGTAAATTTCGCAACGATACCTTCAACAGAGAGAACCGTCATATCCCTTCTTGATATCACAGAGCGGAAGACAGCCGAAGAAGCCTTGAAGAAAAGGGAACAGGAACTGGAAATGAAATCTCAGAGTCTCGAGGAGGCCAATACGGCACTGAAGGTCTTACTGAAACACAGAGAAGAGGATAGGACCACTCTGGAGGAGCAAGTCTTGACCAATGTGAGAAAACTGGTTCTCCCTTACCTGGAAAAATTGAAACACCTTGCATTAAATGACAATCAGATGGCTCATGTGGAAATAGTTGAGTCACATTTGCATGACATCGTATCGCCGTTTTTACGTAACCTGACCTCAAAATACCTCAGTCTGACACCCCGGGAAATTCAGGTGGCAAGTCTTATCAAAGAAGGAAAGACAACAAAAGAGATGACAGATATTATTAATATATCTGCCACTGCGGTGGACTTTCACAGAAAGAATATTCGTTTGAAATTAGGCATAAAAAATACAAAAGCAAATCTCAGGTCCTATCTTTTGACCCTCACCTCATAAGTAGGTATTACCTACCATTTTTCTCCTATTTAATACTTATTGCATCCAGACCGGAAGCTCGCTAATTAATATGTAGGCGTAACAATCTCCGGCAAATTTTATGGCATAATAAACTCCGGTGAGCAAATATGACTAACCAGAATCCATTATTAATCCTCATCTCCCTATGGAACACCGAGGTATGCGGGCAAGGATATACGTAAAGAAGGGAGTGACGTTATGAAACCGATCGGCCCCATGATGTGGGAACACAGATTGATTGAGAAGATGCTCCGCATATTTGACGGGGAGATAAGAAGGATCAGCGAACAAAATAAGGTAGACACCGTATTTATCGACACCGCAGTAGACTTTATCAGAACGTACGCAGACCGAACCCATCATGGCAAGGAGGAGGATATTCTTTTCCGGGATCTTGAAAAGAAGCAACTCGCGCCTGAACATGCCAGAATCATGAATGAGCTGATTGAGGAACATAAGTATGCCAGGCGAACTGTAGGAAAACTTATAGATGCAAAGGAGAGATATCTCAAAGGAGAGAATACTTCACAGTTTGTTGTTGCCTACCTGAAAGAGTTAGCCTGGTTTTATCCGCAGCATATTGAAAAGGAAGACAAGCATTTCTTCTACCCCTGCATGGAGTATTTCACAAAAGAGGAGCAGGACAGGATGCTGAGTGAATTCTGGGAATTCGACAGAAAAATGATTCATGAAAAATACACGAAGGTTGTAGATATCTTGACGACGGGAAAATGAATTATTGATCCGTCATCCATGATTGTGAAGAAAATAATGAGGTGATACCTGTGAACTGGTTGAAAAGAGAAAACAGATAGGAGACAACGCCATGAAATGTAATGTGGGTAAAACAGACAGGACGATCAGGATTGTGCTGGGTCTTGCAATTATTTTGGCGGGAATTTTTTTCAAGAGCTGGTGGGGTGCAGTTGGCTTGGCTCCAATATTGACGGCGGTTATACGCTGGTGCCCGGGGTATTTTCCCTTCGGGTTTTCTACATGTAACCAAGATGAAAAATAGCATGCATATATCATGCGCCCAAGCAATGGTTGATGCTGCTGCGAGACACTTGCACAATGAGCATAACAGAGCGAGGGAAACTGAAAAATATGGAGGTGAAAGATGATACGATCGGCAAAATATGTGATGTTGCTATGGAGCGCGGTTCTACTAGTAGCCATTTGCTTCTATCCGCAGGTCTCTTTGGCCAATCCGCCCCAGGAAGTCAAAGTGGAATATGATGCAAATTCCCAAACGCTTGCGGTCTCCATCACCCACAAATCGTTTTTTCCAGGTTTTCACTATATAAAAACCGTTGAAATCAAGAAAGACGGAAAAGTCGTGAGTACCAACACGTATGAAAACCAGCCGGCCCAGGATACTTTTACTTACAAATACAAGGTGCTGGCCGCAGAAGGTGAAACACTCGAGGTCACTGCTGCGTGCAGTATGTACGGATCCAAGACGGTAAATTTAATGATACCGAAAAAGTAGCAAGGGAATTCTACATAGACGACTTCGTAAAAAAGCTGCAGAGGCAAGGCCGGCAATCCCGTGAATGAGGTGTACGTAAACGTACACTGCAAAGCCTGGTCCGTATCCCCGCCTCCGCAAGGACAGGCTTGATACGGAAAGGATACTCTATGGATGTTGTGACATTGAGCAGATGGCAATTTGCCATAACCGCTATGTCTCACTTTATTTTTGTACCCCTAACACTCGGATTATCGATTCTCACTGCATTTTTTGAAACACGCTACGTGATGACGGATGACAAGACCTGGCTCACAATGGCCAGGTTTTGGGGGAGACTTTTTCTCATCAATTTCGCCCTCGGAGTTGTTACCGGATTAACGCTGGAATTCCAGTTTGCCATGAACTGGGCCGAGTTTTCAAAATATGCAGGAGACATTTTGGGCGCCCCCCTCGCCATCGAGGCCATGGTCGCTTTTTTTCTGGAATCAGTGTTCATCGGTGTCTGGATCTTTGGCTGGAATAAAATATCAAAAGGCATGCATGCGTTATCTATGTGGATCGTCGCCTTCGCCACAAACCTATCCGCTCTCTGGATACTGTTGGCGAACGGCTGGATGCAAAAACCGGTAGGGTATCATCTCGCAACCAATACAATAGGAGAGAGCCGTGCAGAGATGATAGATTTCCTCGCCCTCCTCACAAATCCCTATGGCTGGATCAAATTCGCACATGCGCTTATGTCGGGCTATGTTGTCGCTGCCTTCTTTGTCATGGGTATATCTGCATGGCACCTTCTGCGTGCAAATGAAATGGCTTTTTTCAAGAGCTCATTCAGAATTGCCGCAGCATTCGGCCTCGGCGCCTGTTTTCTGGTTATACTTACCGGCGACTTCCACGGTACTGAGATAGCGAAAGTCCAGCCTGCCAAACTTGCGGCCATGGAATCCGTCTGGGAAACAAAACGGGGCGTCGGGTTCAGTCTCCTGCTCTTGCCCGACGAATCCGGAGAACGCAACCGTATAGAGCGGCTTACCATACCCAATGCGGTCAGCATTCTCGCCTATCATGATATGAAGAGTGAAATAAAGGGACTTAAGGCATTTCCCAAAGAGGTGCGCCCGCCTGTCTGGCCCGTTTTTTTCGGCTTCCGGTTTATGGTCGGCCTGGGTATTTTTATGTTTTTTGTTTCGCTTCTTGCGGTATACCTCTCGAGGAAAGAGGACTTTGAAACGAATAGATTCTTTCTGAACGTTGTACTCTTCTCTATCCCGGCGCCCTATATCGCCGGACAGCTCGGCTGGATTGTCTCCGAGATTGGCCGCCAACCATGGATTGTGTATGGCGTCCTGAAAACATCAGATGCGGTTTCGAAATCAATCAGTGCCGTTCAGGTTTTTGGATCCCTTATCGGGTTTACGCTCCTATACGGAGGGCTTGGCATGATCGGTACGTACCTGGTGGTGAAATATGCCGGGAAAGGCCCTGATCGCGTACCGCCTGGGACTGTTGTCTCCGAAAACAGGAGTAAATAAAATGGCGCTTCAGCTTACGTGGTTCATTCTCTGGTCAATTTTATGGTCCTTATATTTTATGCTCGACGGCTTTGTCCTGGGGACGGGAATGCTGTCCGGAGTTCTGGGCAGGAGCGATACAGAGAAAAGGGTGCTTATCAATTCGGTCGGTCCCGTATGGAGCGGTAATGAGGTATGGCTTATCACTGCGGGAGCGACAACATTTGCAACGTTTCCCCCAGTGTATGCGCTGATGTTCAGTTACCTTTACACTGCATTACTCCTTATTCTGTTTGCGCTGATAATCAGAGGCGTGTCATTTGAATTCAGGGGCAAGGTTGATCATCCCTCCTGGAAATCAGCATGGGATATTGCCATTATCGTATCAAGTTTCCTTCCCGCCCTTCTGTTCGGTGTTACATTCGGCAACATTTTTCAAGGTCTGCCCATGGACAACTCTGGATACCACGGCTCTCTCTTCACGCTTTTTAATCCATACGGCCTTATGACCGGAATACTCTTCGTGCTCCTCTTTGCCGTCCATGGGGCGCTTTATGCCTCCGTGAAGACAAACGGTGAACTGGGCAGCCGGGCGAGAAGAACAGCCAATAATCTTTGGAATCTGCTTTTTATTGTGGCAGTAGCTTTCCTGGTATATACAAGATTTGCCACGAAGCTATTCGATAATTATTTCAAATATCCTGTTCTTGCCATTTTCCCGTTGATCTTGATGATGTCACTGATCGCCGTAAAAATCTTTATTGCAAAAGGGGCGCTCCTCAAGGCGTTTGCCTTCTCATGCGTCGCCATTGCGTTTGAAATATTCACCGGAGTTGCCGGACTGTTCCCCAGCCTCATTCCTTCCAGGATTGATTCCGCCTACAATCTGACAGTATTCAATTCTTCGTCAAGCCCATATGCACTCAAAATCATGACGGTGGCGGCCATGATTTTTATTCCTATCGTCATACTGTATCAGATCTGGGTATACCGGGTGTTCCATGCCAGGGTAAACAGGGATGATATTGTATCCGGCTATGAAGGATATTAAAATGTCCTTATTACCTTCCGAGGTGCTCCGCCGCATGTCGCGCCGCAACGAGAAACAGGGGCTTCGGTTCGAGATTATAGGCCCTGAGGCAGACTTCCATAAATTTGATGGCATGTTCATCACCCGTATTGACTGCCAGATGAACCAGTTCATCCATATTTGCATTGTCGCCTGCGGTATCATAGGAATTATTGTCTATCTCCATGCCCATAGCTGCATATAAGCTTGCTGAAGCCTGCCAGCAGTATCGTAAGGCAATCCTGGTAGTGTCATGAGAAAGGCAGGGAGCCATCAAGTAAATGGCGCCCGGCCCTGTCACGGCATGGATAAAGGTGATAATACTTCCCCTATCCCGTCCATTTGCGAGGTAGACGCGCGCAGTTGCTTCAAAGAGATCAGAGAAAAAAGAAGGGATATCGATAGAGGTATCCACAAGATTGATTACATTGAGGAAAGGATCGAATCCCGAAAGGCTCCGTACTTTCTCAAAGATAAGACCATGCCAGAGCCTCTTGTCTAAAGGGAGGCGCTCCACCAGTGGAAGGGCCTCCGTCGGTTTAAGCCCCGCCTGCTTCTCCGTGATGATTCCTGGGAGGATCTGGTATCGGGATGCCCAGTACGCTAATCCTTGGGCAAGTTCCCGGAGCCTTTGTCCCGTTTCTTCACGGAGCAGATTCCTTACGGCGTGACCCGTGCGGATGATGCCGTGGAATGCCGCGCCGATCATCCCCTGCATCAGCCGGGGCGCCCATCTGTTCAAAACGGAGCGCCAAGGCTCTTCCCTGAGTTCTTTCTCAAAGAACAATGTCCAGTCCGCAAAACGGCGGATATCTCCCATTGCTTCGTGACAGCGCTCCCGGTCTATGATATCGCGGCTTTCGGGGTAATCGGGAAGTCTTTTCCTGTACTTCTGCACCCAGGGAATGATGACGTCATCCCGACCGAGCGCGAGCAGCGCCTCGGCGGCCATAGGTCCATGACTGGAAAAACCATTTCCATATTCGGGGCCGGCATCTTTGAGGATATCGAGTGCCTGATCAATGACATGGCTCATTACACACTACCACCTCTGTGACTTTTTCATTTCCATACCCCGTCTATCGGAGCGGAACACGCGGCACATTCTCCATTATTCATATTTATTTTTTCTACGGTGAAATGTCTGCGGTGAATGAGGGATTGACGGCAGTTATAGCAATACGTATCGGAGCCTTCCGGTACATTTCCCATATACACGTAGCGCAGCCCGTGGCGCAGACCTATGTCCCGCGCTCTCCGCAGGGTCTCTATCGGCGTCGGCGCAGAGGTATCGAACCGGTAGTCCGGATGGAAGGCGCTGATGTGCCACGGTATTTCTTTTCCGGTTTCCGCCAGGAACGCGGCTATGTTGTTTAATTCTTCATCTGAATCATTCTGATCAGGGATTAAAAGTGTGGTAACTTCTACCCAGATGTCAAGTTTTTTCATCAATCTGATGGAATCAAGGACAGGCTGCAGGGTTCCTTTGCATATCTTTGTATAAAAATCATTCCGGAAACTCTTGAGATCAATATTGGCGGCATGGAGATACGGATGGATAGTCTCTATGCATTCCCTGGTCATATAGCCGTTCGTTACGAATATATTATAAAGACCTGCTTTTCCCGCCAGGCGGGAGATATCATAGGCATACTCAAAGTAGATCGTTGGTTCCGTATACGTATATGATATGGAACAGCACTCATTTGCGAGCGCCTCTTCCACAACCTGTTCCGGGTTTGTAAAAGATCCGGAAGAGACTCCGTCTTTCAGTCCAGCCTGCGAAATTTGCCAGTTCTGGCAGAAACCGCAGCGGAAGTTGCATCCTATGGTTGCGATAGAGTAAGAATACGAACCGGGCAGGAAATGATAGAGGGGCTTTTTTTCTACGGGATCAACATGGCGAGCAACAATATCGCCATACACAAGGGTGTAGAGTGCCCCACCGATATTCTGGCGTACGCCGCAGAAACCGAATTTTTCGTCGGCAATCTTGCAGTGGTGGTTGCAAAGGAAGCAATGGAGAATGTTGTCTTTATATTTCTCATAGAGAAGGGCATCTTTTTTCATCATGCTTCTCCATCTATATCTCCATTCATCCTTGTCGGCACAAATCGTTGCTATACACCGGCCATCTTTTTGAGGATCTCGATGACTTCCCTGTCTTCCATGTCGGGAAACTCGCTGTAGAAGGATGCTACGGCAAAAGAAAGATGCTCATCAAGATGAAGGCAGAGTATATCGTCAACGTGCTGTCTCACCATACGGTAAGAAATATAGTGCGCTACGGGCACGGCAGCTATGATCAGACCTGCCTCTTTTTCCCGGGCGAAACGAATTGCCGCAAGCATTGTATAGCCGGTAGCGAGGCCGTCATCGACAATAATAACACGTTTATTTTTCAATTCAGGGAAAAGCCTTTCTCCCCGGTATACTTTATCTCTCCGCACTACTTCTTTATAGACCTCATTAATTATTTGTTTTCTGTCATGCTCGGGCACATATTCCCGGGAAAGGAGTTCTTCATTAAGGATAACTTCTTTGTTGATGGTAACCGCGCCAAAGCCCACCTGATCATTCCAGGGTATAGGAAGTTTTCGAACAGTGACCGGCTCGAGAGGGCATGAGAGAGCTTTCGCGACAGGGTATCCTACGGCTATTCCTCCCCGTGGTATGCCGAGCACAACGAAACCCTTTGTGTGTTTCGGGTATAATTCTGCGATCTTTTGGGCAAGCTTTCTGCCTGCATCGAACCTGTCTTTAAATAATACCATGACCTCTACCCTGACCAAAAAATACAGGCCCTTTTCATAACTTCACCCTCCTTCCGAACGTATCTTTTTCTTGTCATAAAAATTGGGGTACAGCTTCTTCGCGCAAACGGGACATATGCTGTGTGTAAAATTCAGATCGGAATGACTCTTTAGATATGACTCAAGCTGTATCCAGTATCCATCATCGGTTCGTATATCTTTGCAGTTGGCACAGATCGGAAGCAGTCCGCTCAATGTTTTTATCTTCTCCAGGGCCTCTTGCAGTTCTTTTATTAATCTTTCTTTCTCTCTTACGTTGTTAAAACGTTCAATCGCATATTTTATGGAACGAACAAGCAGTATGCTGTCGACATTGTTTTTGTTCAAATAGTCCTGTGCGCCGTTCTGGAGAGCCTGTATGGCGGTGGTCTCATCATCAAGACCTGTGAGAACGATGACAGGAGTATTCTTTTCCCTCTCCAGCATTTTTCTTACGGTGTCCTGGCTCTTGCTGTCGGGCAGCGACAAGTCCAAGAGTATCACAGCCACCTTATTTTCCGCCAAATAATCTATTGCATTCCGGAGAAATTCCTTGCGGATTAATTCATATTGCACATTATACACACTATCCCTGTTGGCCTCGTAAATTATTTCCTGTATCATCATGGCGTCGCTTTTATTGTCTTCGACCAGGAGAATTTTTAATGAATATGCAGTTTTTTCTTTTTCCATCCTCCACCTTCTTTCCGAAGCGGAAGGCAAAAAGTGATCAGTAGCTAAGATATTCATAGTGATGGGGGTAAATCGGCTCCATTAATTTTTTCGATACACTTTCTACACAGACAATAACCAGATTAGGATAGATATATGCTTGTCCCTTTGCATGCGATGAATCTCCGTTTCCCTTTTGGGCCTCGATGGTGCAGACTACCGGGTCACCGATTTTCATCTTTTCAGAGATAATAATCTCCTCTTTGGAAAAGACTATGTCTGCTGTTCGACGCAATGCCTCAATAAATGCCTGGCTTGCCCTTACATCATCGGTAATTCTTATTGACATGTAGATTACCCCCCTTTTTTATAGTACGTGGAAAAGGTATTTAACGGATATGAGTTCAGAGAGAATATGGTATATTAGTGCGACATTGTCTGACAAACTGCAATGCGGAAAAATAGTACGTAAAATGTGAGTATAAACCTATTAGTACTCCGGTAATAAACCACATAGAGGCTGTCATTCCCGCCCCTTATCTGAGTACGGGGTAAACTCCGGCGGGAATCCACAAGGAACTGGATGCCCCCGTATGGAGCCTGTCCTCGCCATCAAAACCGACTGACCCTCAAAGAAACGCACCCGGACGGACGCTGCTTGACACAAAACGGACTTTCCCCTATAGTTGCGTAACCAAAGGCCATTGTTGCTCAAAAAAGCAGAGGATTTCTCTCCCGTGAACGAGGGGTAAATTAATGAACAAGGAACTTAGAAGAACGGGAAGCAGCCTTACCGGGGATGTTCCCTGGGGCACCCATTTCTGCCTGTTTTACAAAACGAAAGAGGATCTGCTGGACATACTTGTTCCTTATTTCCGTGCGGGTCTGGAAGACAATGAATTGTGCATGTGGGTGACATCGGAACCCCTTACGAAAGCCCCTATAAAAAAGGCCATGAAGAAGGCCATGCCTGATTTTGATGAGTATCTGAGGAAAGGCCAGATCGAGATCCATTCTTACAAGGATTGGTACGTGAGAGAAGGCGTCTTCGACTCCAAGCGGGTCCTGAACGGATGGGTGGAAAAGCACAACAGCGCCCTTGCCATGGGATACAAAGGGCTCCGGCTCACGGGAAATACCTTATGGCTGGAGAAAAAGGATTGGCAAGATTTCATGGCCTATGAGGAAGAGATTAACAGTGTAATAGGCAATTACCGGATGCTGGCGCTTTGCACTTACTCTCTTAACACATGCGATGCTGCGGAGGTCATTGATGTAGCCCGGACCCATCAATTTGTGCTCATAAATAGAGAAGGCGCATGGCACATCATTGAAACATCCGAGGATGTTGAGCATACGAAAGATGCCCTTCGGCGGAGCGAAGAGCGCTACCGGGCCCTTTTCGAAAACAGTTTCGACGCCATCATTTTAACTGATCCGATGGAGAAGGGGAAAATCCTTTCGGCCAACCCGGCGGCATGCCGCATGCTGCAGCGGACGGAGGCGGAGTTGATCGGTTTGGAGCGGGATGCGGTTCTCGACAGTGGAGACACCCGTCTTGATAATATGCTGGCGAAGCGGGGCATGGAACAGGTCTTCAGAGGTGAATTGACATACAGGCGCAAGGACGGGAGCCTCTTCCCCGGCGAGATTTCCTCCTCGTTGTTTAGAGACAAAGGAGGCCAATTGAGGTCCGTTACGGTCGTGCGGGATGTCAGCGAGCGCAAGCGATTGGAAGAAGAAACGAGATGGCACGCCTCTTTCCCCCGGATCAATCCCAACCCCGTTGCGGAGGTAGATCTGACGGGCAGCGTGCACTACTGCAACCCTGCCGCCGAGGAATTGTTCCCCGATTTCTGTACGCATGGGTCGGAGCATCCCTGGCTTGCGGACTGGGTGCAGGTGGTGGGTTCTTTCCTCGAAGGGGGCGCGAAGACGATCACAAGGGATGTAATGGTAGACGCCAAGTGGTACCGGCAGTCGCTTCATTTGGCGCCTGATACACAACACATCCGCATATACGGGTTCGACATCACGGAGCGCAAACGGGAGGAGGAAAAAATCCGCACATTGAACCGCACGCTCCGGGCCATCAGCAACAGCAATCAGGCCTTGATGTTCGCCACAGAAGAGGCGGAGTACCTGCAGGTTATCTGCAAGATAATCGTCGAAGACTGCGGCCATGCAATGGTGTGGATCGGGTATGCCGAGGAGGATGAAGCTAAAAGTGTCCGTCCTGTTGCCCATGCAGGCTTTGAGGAAGGCTATCTGGAATCCCTCCGGATCACCTGGGCCGACACGGAACGGGGTCGCGGCCCCACGGGCACAGCCGTCCGCACAGCGGAACCGAGCATATGCCGGAACATGCTTACCGATCCGGCCTTCGCTCCCTGGCGGGAGGAAGCCCGCAAGCGCGGGTATGCATCTTCCATTTGTCTTCCTTTACTTTCCGGCAGGAATCCCTTGGGCGTCATCAACATCTATTCGAGACAGCCTGATGCGTTCTCGGAAGATGAGGTGAACCTCCTTAAAGAACTGGCCGGCGACCTGGCCTATGGCATTACATTTCTTCGGATGCGTGCAGCGCATGCGCAGGCGGAGGAAGCCCTCCGTGCATTGGCTGAACAGTACACTACCCTGCAGGCTACCACCCTGTATGGATTCTGGCTGGTGGATGACAGGGGCAGACTGATAGATGTTAACGAAGCTTACTGCCTGATGAGCGGATACAGCCGCGAGGAGTTGCTGGAGCTATCCGTTTCCGACCTTGAAGCGGCCGAGAAAGCAGATGAAACACGACGACATATGAACAAGGTCATAGAAAGCGGCTCTGACCGCTTTGAAACACAGCACCGTACCAAGGACGGCAATACCCTGGACATCGAAGTCAGCACCACCTATCTGGCCGATAAGGGGTGGTTTCTCGTGTTCCTGCGCGATATTTCTGAGCGCAAGCAGGCCGAGAAAGCCCTGCGGGAAAGCGAAAAAAAGATGAACAGGGCGCAGGAGATTGCCCATCTCGGCAGTTGGGAACTCGATCTCGTGAACAACCATCTGGCCTGGACGGATGAGGTATACCGAATCTACGGCTTACAGCCGCAAGAGTTTGGCGCTACTTATGAGGCCTTCCTTGCAGCAGTGCATCCTGACGATCGTGCCGCAGTGGATGCCGCATATTCCACCTCGCTCAGCGAGGGAAGGAACTCTTATGAGATCGAACACCGGATTGTGAGAAAGCAAAACGGCGAGGTCCGCGTTGTCCATGAAAAATGCGAACATGTCCGGGATGGATTCGGCCGGGTTATCCGCTCCATCGGGATGGTGCATGACATTACCGAACGCAAGGAGGCGGAAAGAGTTCTGGAAGAACGAACGGCGCAGCTGGAAGAAATCAACAGGGAACTGGAAAGCTTCAGCTACTCCGTCTCTCACGATCTGCGAGCGCCGCTCCGTGCCATTGATGGGTATGTTCGCATGATCCTCAGAAGGCAGGGGGACAAATTCGACGAAGACACCCTGAGCAAATTTAATGTAATCAGAACGAACACACAGATGATGGGCAAGCTTATCGATGATCTCTTGTCTTTATCCCGACTGGGCCGGAAGGACATGACCATGTCAACGCTGAACATGAATGATCTCATCAGCGACGTATGGAAAGAGCTGCAAATCATCACCCCGGAGAGGAACATGATGCTGACGCTCCATAGCACTCCGCCCGGCTATGGAGACAGGACGCTCATCAAGCAGGTGTTTTTTAACCTTCTTGCCAACGCCGTCAAATTCACGAAGGATCGTAATATTGCATATATTGAAGCCGGGGGCTATGTCGATGAAAACGAGGATGTGTATTATGTCAAGGACAACGGTGTCGGCTTTAACATGGAGTACCACGATAAGCTATTCGGCGTTTTTCAGCGCCTTCACAGCTCCGAGGATTATGAGGGAACGGGGGTAGGACTCGCCATTGTCCAGCGTATTGTCCATCGCCATGGCGGCCGCGTATGGGCAGAAGGGAAGGAAAACGGAGGAGCGACTTTTTATTTTACACTTCCGGGGAAAGAAGAGAGACTTTTTTCCATAGAAGATATACAGGAATTAAAATTCTAGGTTGATCTCCGAAAATTTACCGGCGGCTTCAGGATTCAAATGACAACCGGCAGTGTATTAATTGTGTAACCGGCGCGTGTATCATTTGATGTTTATACAGTCCTCTTTCCAAAGACAATCTTCTGCACATGTATCTTTGGTATGGAAGCACGGTGAATAGCCCTCAATCATCTGATAATCACGGATAATATCTTCCTTTGTGCGGCCGGCCTCCACATTAACACCCTTTTGCTTCGCGATTTTACGTACTTCTTGAATTTTCATTGCTATCATTCCTCCTCATGCTCTGGCATTCTTCAAAGATATAAGATTGAACTTAAGTTTAAGTATAATTGTAAATTAGTGCATTTATCGGCAGAACACAATGAGCATAAAATAGGGGTATAATGGTAGGTATAAGTTATATATTAAGAGAAAGATGTAGGATATAATATATGGTTATCGCGCCGATCTTAAAGCCTCGGCCTGTGCAATGAGGGATTTGATCATGCCGTCCGCTGATCTTTCAAATGCGGCATCCTTTATCTTTCCTTCGTCATCAAACCGGTCCTGAATGAATGGGAAATAGACCGTCTCCAGTATCGGGTGCATGCCCAGGGCAATGCAGGTCAGCCGGAGCGCCTGGACCCCTCTTGTCCCGCCCCATGGACCGTTCGATACACCGCAAAGGGCGACGGGCTTTCGCGCATACTCTTTGTAAAGCATGTCGAGGAACATTTTCAGCTCCCCAGGATAGGTGTGGTTGTATTCCGGAGAAACAATAATCACGCCGTCTGCCCTGATAAGCTTCTCCCTCCATTTTGTTGCGTGTGGAATATTCCCCGTATTATCGGTTGCCGCGATGCGATATTCACGGATGTCGACAATCTCCGTTTCCAGCCCCGCTTTTTTTGCCAATCCGCACATGAATGTCGCGACTTTTTCCGATTGCCTCCCCTCGCGGGCGGTTCCTAAGATCACAGGAATATACATGGTGTTCATCCTTTAAAACCGCAGGGCGTTCACTACCTGTTTTGCTCCGTCATCGAGAGGAACCAGTTCTATGTCTTTCTCAGACCGGGCGCCAATGCCGAGCGCGGCGGCGTGCTTTAGCTGGTCCTGCGCGAATACCCTGCCCCGGGACACTTTCGCCGTTGTTCCGTAAGAGCGGAGGATGGAAACCCCGACCGCGTCGATGGCGACCCTGTCGGATGATGCAAGGATAAGGCCCGGCTTTATCAAACGCCCCTTCTCCGGTCCCTGGTCGGCAAATCCCTGTATGGCATCCATAATGACGAGATGGCACGGTATATATTTGTTGATCTCGGCGATCATAATCCGCTGAGAAGGGGAAGCGTGCAGTTCCCACATGTAGTTGTAAGGCGGCGCATCCGGTTTCCACTTTGCAACGGAACCGACGTTATTCTTGAGCGACAGGGTAAAGTCGCCGCCGAAGCGGTGGGTTTTTAAACAGCAGATGTTGATGATATAGTCGGCGCCGACCAGCTCTTTGGGAACGAGGAAACCGATGTTCCAGTGCATATCTTTTTCCTTGATCCGTTTCCACCCCTCCGCAGGAAGAGTATCGAGATTGACGATCCCGATCCCGTACTTTGCAGCCAAAGCTCTTACTCCTCTACTCGCCAGGACTTCATCGGTATCGCCCATGCCGCTTCGCTCGAAAATAGTGATTGAAGCGGGCTTCTTCTCTTTGATTTTTTTGATTATGAATTCCAGGGTATCTGGGTGCGTTGTCGCGGGGAAAGGATCATTGCTGTTGAAGTTCGGCTTTATAGCAACCTTTTTCCCCGTCAGATCGGGAAGCTCAACCACCGCAAAAAGACGCTCAAGAACATCCTGCCTTTCAGACCCTTTTACCATATAGACCCTGGACGTTTGAGCCCATACGACAGAACAGAACATTAACGCACAGAGAGTTCCAATAAATATCTTGAGCATCATGGGAGTCATAAAACGGTAAATTGTTATTATTGCGAAAACAAAATATTTTTTGCTTCTGGATGCGATAAAACTATTTCATATTTGATATATGCCGAATCCAGATTGTTTATTTCCATCCATAATATAAGAAGGCGATTGTTGCATGTCAAGGGGAATATGATCTCAAAATGAGACCGGCAACATTCCCGAAGATGAGCTTTTTTTTAACATTATCATGGAACAGAGGAAATCATCTACGTTCGCCGCTGTATTCCCCCATGTGTGATGCACACCATACCGCTTGTGGGCGGCGAGGCTCATGTCCAAAAGCAGCGTCCGGTCTTCCACAAGTGTACCGATACAATGAGCCAGTTCATGAACATTGCCGGGGGAAACGAGAAACCCTTCCTGTCCGTTACGGATGATCTCCGGGACACCGCCGGCTGCCGAGGCAATGACGGGCTGGCCGAAACCCATGGCCTCGAGGTAGGCGATGCCGAATCCTTCATAGGAGGAGGGTACCGCCAGGCAATGATGCTGCTCCCACAGGGTAATGAGGTCGTCGGCCGGTACCGTGCCCAGCAATTTTACGTTATCGGATAACCGGGCGGCAGAAATCTTTTTCAGGATAACCTGCGCATACCGTGCGTCGACAGATACACTTCCCGCAACCGTCAAACGCCAGTTCTGGTGCGGGAGACATGCCAGCGCATCGATGAGCGTATGCAGCCCTTTGCGAGGGATCACGTTGCCTGTAAATAAAATCCGGAGAGGCCCCGGTTCCAGACACCGCCTAACGATCTCATCACGGGTAACAGACGGACTGATATGATCACATCCGGGATACGCGATTATTGAAGGGCACTGTTTGTGCAAGTTTTCATGTACCGCTCTGCGTGTGGCTTCACTGTTAAAAATGAATCCGTCTACCGTGTTGAGGTATTGTTTTTCAACCAGGCGATACATCGTATGCAACAGCGCCGGGTGTGTTTCAGAGCCCCGCAGATGATGGACGATGGAGATAATGGGGAACCTTGCCTCTCGCTGCAGGCGCCTGTTTATCAGAAAGAGTGACGGATGATTAAGTTCATCCTGCAACAGTATGTCCACACATTTTCTTTGTATATCATGGGAGAGAGTATGGGAAACGTTATCTGCGAGGTGGGAAAAATAGTTTCGCCGGGGGGAAGAAATTATCTCTACCGTATTCCCCCGTTTCCGCAGATTTTCCACAATCATGCGGTCATAGAGATACCCGCCGGATATAGTATCGAGGGTGTCGTAAATCATTAAACCTATATGCATGAAATATCCTGCTGGTAAGAGGCCCAGACATTTTCATCTTCCCATATTTTGACCATAACCTTAGATATCGCGGGGTCGCCGATTATTTTAATGATGGAAAGACAGAAATAGTTCGCGAGCCTCTCCATACTGGGGTTCAGCCCTGCAAATTCAGGAAGGTCATTCAGATTTTTATCATTCAGGTAGGCTACCTTTTCATTTATAAGGGCATCAATTTTCGTAATGTCTAAGAGAAATCCGTGTTCATCCACCCCGCGTCCCTCGATGCAGACCTCCACGCGGTAATGGTGCGAGTGCAGCTTGTTCTCGCTTCCCCAGTCTCCGCCAAACAGGAAATGCTGTGCAACGAAATCACGTCTTACCGCCACCTGATACATCGCTTCTCTCTCCGATCATTCACTGCTATGCACATTCAATACGTGAAAATAATCTGTATACTTTCTTCTGTATGTCTGTCCAGGAATTCGTAAGCCTTCGCTGCATCACTGAATGGGAAACGCTGCGTGATGTAACGGGCAGGTTGTATCTTCTCGATGAGTTTCCAGGCTACACCCAGGCGCCTGCTTTTGTTCCATCGTCCGAGGAATAGCGGATTAATAGTGCTGACCTGGCTGCTGATCAGCCGGATACGGTTGCGGTGGAAGCGTCCGCCCAGATTAAGAGATACAGGCTGCTTTCCGTACCAGGAACCTATGACCAATCTGCCGTTGAAACCGGTGACAGCGATGGCCTGATCCAAAGCCGGTGGGCTTCCTGTCAGTTCATAGACCAGGTCGGCGCCCTGGCTGCCTTCCCGGGAGTTTGATGATGACAGAAAGGTGGGAATAAGGTCTATTTCGCCGGGGTCGATACTTGCGTGCGCCCCTGCCCTCAGAGAATATTCCCGGCGCAACGTATGCTTATCCAGGGTTATCAGACTGGTCAGCGGGTACATGGCAAGGAGGGCTGTGGTCAGCAAACCGACTATCCCCTGGCCGAAAACAACTACCTGCTCACCCACCATGGGTCGGCCATCCATCAAAAAACTGAGAGCTGTTTCCATATTTGGCAAAAACAGCGCGTCCTCGGGTGATATACTCTGGGGCAGCGGGAGTAGTGCGGACGTGTCAGCCAGGAAATGACTCTCATGGGGATGAAAAGAAAATACCAGGCGGCTTTCCCATTCTGCGGGTGTATCTTTCCCAATGGATATCACTTTCCCGACTGCGGAATACCCGTATTTCATGGGGAAGGCAAAGGATCCCTTGAGACTGGGTATATCTTCGTCGATTGGTATGTCTTGCGGGGCCAACCCGCGGTACACGATCTGTTCAGAACCGGCGCTTATGGCGGAGTATAATGTCTGTACCAGAACCTGGCCGGGACCGGGCGGCGCGATTTGCGTTTCATGGATTTCCACGCTGAGGCGACCTGCAAAATAAAGTGATTTTTGGATCATAAGCCATTCACTTTCTGTACACCGATTTTCATAATTTTTACCATATTTCTGGTCAAAGGTCTGCAATTTTCTGGTTCAGATTGAACAATGCGGAGTAACCGGGGGAAAGGGTGATGAATAGTTCGTGCATGCCTGAAAAGATCAGATGATGGGGGATAGTTAAAATATGATTTTGCAAGACCTGACCCCAGGTTTGCTCAAGTTTGTATTCCAAAGCAGGAGAGGGTGGAAAACTGCGACCACCCTCTCCTGTCCGATAATTATGACTGACTATCTATAATTCTATTAATTCATGCACTGAACATTATTTCACAGCATCCTTCAATGCCTTCCCGGCGGTAAACTTAGGGACTTTCCTGGCCGCAATCTTAATCGCTGCGCCCGTCTGGGGATTCCTTCCTGTTCTGGCAGATCTTTTCGAGACGGAAAACGTCCCGAAGCCGACAAGAGTCACCTTATCTCCCTTTTTCAGCGCTTTCTTGATTGCCCCAAGGACGGCATCCAAGGCTTTTCCCGCCTCTGCCTTAGTGCAGGTGGTTTTGGCAACTTCATTGAGCAGTTCTTCTTTGTTCATTCCTTCATCCTCCTTTGTTAGTAGTAGTCTTTTTCCGCCAAAGGCGGCGATAAGGTCTCCCGTCAACGGTGGCACTTTATATTGGCATAGTGACAACGTTGATCATATTTTTCTGGTCGGATTATTATAGTTGTTTATGATAATTGCAAGGAAATTATTACAGGCGGCTGTTTTTTTTGATTCTATTGTAATAACAATCACTTCTTACTCGGTTATTTCCCCACCATCTTCTCGGGCCGCACCCATTGGTCAAATTGATCAACGGTGACATAGCCAAGCGAAATTGCCGCATCCCGAAGGCCTGCGCCTTCTTTATGGGCTTTCATTGCAATCCGGGCCGCCTTGTCATAACCGATATGGGGCGTTAATGCGGTAACAAGCATAAGGGAATTTTTCATCAGTTGATCGATACGAGCGTGGTTGGCCTCTATGCCTGCTGCACAGTTATCGTTGAAACTCATAATGCCGTCTGCAAGCATACGTACACTCCGCAGAAAGTTACAGATGATGAGCGGTTTGAAAGTATTCAACTCAAAGTTACCCAGAGATCCGCCCATATTTATCGTAACGTCATGGCCCATCACTTGACAGCAGAGCATCGTTATTACTTCCGGCTGAGTCGGGTTGATTTTGCCGGGCATGATGGAACTGCCCGGTTCATTTTCGGGAATTTTCAATTCTCCGATGCCGCAGCGCGGTCCGGAAGCAAGCCAGCGTAAATCGTTCGCAATCTTCATCAGCGAGGCGGCGAGAGTCTTGATGGCACCGTGCGCGTGAACAAGCGCATCAGGGGAAGCGAGTGCTGCAAACTTATTGGAGGCGGTGACAAACGGCAGGCTTGTGAGTCTTGAAAGCTCCGCGGCCATACGGGTTCCAAACTCCGGATGCGTATTCAGACCTGTACCAACGGCTGTTCCTCCGATCGCCAACTCGTAAAGATTTGGTAAAGATGCTTCTATATGCGCCAGACTGTGATCCAACTGAGTAACATAGCCTGAGAATTCCTGCCCTAGCGTGAGCGGCGTTGCATCCTGGAGATGTGTGCGGCCGACTTTGATGATATTATCGAACTCGGCGACTTTTTTCTCCATGGTTTCCTTGAGCCTGCGGATGGCAGGCGCGAGGCAGTGCCGTAATGCCTTAACCGCGGAGATATGCATTGCCGTCGGAAACACATCGTTTGTGGATTGGCCCTTATTGACATCATCGTTTGGATGTATCTTACGGTTCTCGCCACGTTCACCCCCGAGAATCTCACTTGCGCGGTTCGCGAGGACTTCATTCATATTCATATTGGTCTGCGTACCGGAGCCGCTCTGCCATATCAGAAGAGGAAACTCTCTGTCGTGCTTGCCTCCTGTCACCTCATCCGCTGCCGTAACAATTGCCCCGGCTTTCCCTCTATCCAGGAGACATAATTCACAATTCACCGCGGCCGCTGCCCGCTTGACCATAGCCAGGGCATATATTAAATTCAGCGGTATGCGGTCCCCTGCAATCCGGAAGTTTTGCAATGCCCGCTGAGTCTGCGCGCCCCATAGTCTGTCCGCTGGAACTTCAATACTGCCGAACGTATCGTATTCGATCCTGACCTTAGTCATTGTTATTGCAGCCCCATATTGACGTTAAACCTAATACCCTCAAGATAATCCAGATGCCTTACAATACAATATTGACATTGCTGCCCTTCGTTAAGTTATCCTTAAAACCTTGAAATTATTTTACAAAAAAGGGATCTTTATAAATATTATGTGTATAAAGATCCCTAATTTGCCCGGGGGAAAACAGTCTGCCAGCCGGGAAGATTACAAAGTTTCATTTTGTCGCCCATAAAGGGCTCTTCATTCTATAAAGATGCCGGGAAGTCACCTCAGGTTTTGTTAGGCGCCGTCCAGGCCACCTTCCTCTTTCTCTCTGAACCAGGACGAAGGATCAATCAGGTATTGCTCAGTGTCTTTGAGAGACACATAGTGCTCGCGTTCAATATTGGAAAGAAGATTAAAAAATGCCTTTTCTTTTGGGTCCGTCACTTCGTCGCGGAGCTTTGCATAATACTCCGAACCTTTGCCTTCAAATTCGATGGCGGTCCGAATGGCCTTCAGGTCATCCGCATCCCCCTTGGCAGGTTTGGGAGTTTTTTTCGCTGCGTCCTTAAGAATGTTTTTGACAACTGTATTTTTCACTTTAAGGGGAACGGTTTCGGGCCACTTCTTCTCCTTTTCCCAATTTTCGTGAAGCTGTTTCAGCCTTTCGTAGTGCTCCAGTTCTTCACCGGCTATCTGATGAAACATCGCTTTTCCCACATAATTCTTGGTTCTCTCTGCATTCTTGACATAAAATTCATGTTCCCTCATTTCGTTATTGAGTGCCACCTGTAACGCATTTAGTCTTTCTTTCATGATCAGCCTCCTTATCAATGTTAAAGTTTCTCTGTTTATAAAACAATTGCAATTGAAGCTCTCCGCAGTGAACTGCGGAGAATCTTTGATCCACAAGGAATAATAATGGTACCCATTCGCTCACTACCGAATTCAACGAATATGCTTGCTTGAAAAAGCAGAACTTCCTTAATACTTGATTATTCCCACTGTCCTTGGTGTTCATGCCATGCCCTGGTACCATTCAAGAAGTTATTCTGTGACGTTCCAATGGTATCTTTATAGAAAATTTAGTGAATGCAAGGAGGGAATACAATAAGGAAAAAATAGGTGTAAAATGGGAGGAATTACCTATCATATCCTACCATACTGACTTTCATTGGTAGCTTATACCTACCGTTATTCTGCCATTTAATCCTCATTGTATTCGATTAAGAGGTACATTAATGTATAAGAGAATACGCGCGTATTTAGTGTGTGATAACTATAATGTGACATGGTCGCCTCGTTAAGGATTTTTCTATGTTCATGCCGAGCAATATACTTGTGCCTACAGATTTTTCCAATTACTCCGCTTATGCATTGAAGCACGCTGTCCAAGTTGCCAATAAGAGCCGTGCGAAAATACACCTGCTTCATGTCATTGATGAGGGACTGTGGCAGTGTGCCGTTGATTATCGTCTTAGTAATGCCGTGATGCGGCAGATCGCAGAGGAAAACCTAAAGATGTCCACTGAAAAGCTTCAGCAGGAGGCAGACCGCATATCTGAAACGAATGCGGACGTGGAGATTTCCTATAACGTGAAGCAAGGCATCCCTTACAATGAGATCATGAATGTGCAGGAAGAGAAAAAAATTGATCTTATTGTGATTGCGTCTCATGGAAAGACAGGGATGCAGAAGCATCTCATAGGCAGCGTTGCCGAGAAGGTATTGAGGGGGGCAAAATGTGACGTTCTGCTGGTCAGGGCTTGAGGGAGGGATACATGGAATTCAATGTTGTCATAGGTGGGGAGGCGGGGCAGGGCGCATTTTCCGTTGAGTTGGAACTGACGGAAATCCTGTCCGAGTTGAACTATTATTTTTTTGCCACCAAGAATTATATGTCCAGGATACGGGGCGGCCACAACTTCCACATGCTTCGCATCGCTGATGTTCCCGTCCATGCCCTGAGCGGGCAACAATGGAACATGGTTATCGCCCTCGATAAAGAAACGGAAACGCGGCACAAACCCAACCTCCACGAAATGGGCATTTATCTCTCCAGGGAGTTGACGACAGAAATTGAAAAAGAAAGTCGGGAAAAATTCAAATTCGTCACAAGCAGCAATACGATCATGGTCGGTGTTATTCTGGCTGTTATAGGCGTCAGCCTTGAGAAAGCACTTGAAGCCACTGAACCGGGCAACAGGGAATATCTAAAGAAAGGGTTCGAATTTGCCGATCGCTGGAAACTGGCAGGAACCTATCCCATAGAGGCTAAAGCAGGAGCTCACTGCAAATTTGACGGGAATCAGGCCCTCTCCTTCGGCGCCCTCCTGGGGGGCTGCCAGTTCATGGCCGGGTATCCCATGACGCCTGCCACCTCCATTATGCATTACTTTGCCACTATCGCCCAGGAGATCCCTGTCCACTTTGAACAGGCGGAAGATGAGATCTCGGCCATCAACATGGCCCTGGGGGCATCATATGCCGGTATCCGTTCCATGGTTGCTACATCCGGCGGCGGCTTTGCACTGATGCAGGAAGGCGTATCTCTGGCGGGCATGACGGAAACGCCCATCGTCATTACCGTTGCCCAGCGCCCCGGCCCGGCCACGGGGCTTCCCACCCGGACCGAGCAAGGGGACCTCAACTTTGTCCTGCATGCGGGCCATGGTGAATTCCCCCGGATCATTTTCGCTCCCGGCTCCATTGACGAAACCATTGCTCTTGCCAGGAAGAGCTTTGAACTGGCTGACCGCTATCAGACACCCGTGTTTTTCCTGACGGATCAGTACTTCGCCGACTCCGTCCAGATTGTTGAGGATGATGTGGAGACGGAAATCAGGAGGCGGAGCTACACGGTCTTTGACAATGCCTATAAGAGATACTGTTTGACGGAAGACGGGATTTCACCATTGACGTTCCCGGGGCTCTCCGATGCTCTGGTCAGATTCGATTCGGACGAGCATGATGAAGAGGGAAAAATTACAGAGGATTTGAACCTGAGAGTCAGGATGGTGGAGAAGCGCCTGAAAAAATTGGAGCTCCTGCGGAAAGATTTTGTCCCTCCTACCTTTTACGGAAGCATGGATGCCGAGTCATTCATACTGTGCTGGGGTTCTAACAAGCTCATTGTGAAGGAGGCCCTGGAAAAGTTGACACAGGAAGGGATGAATGCTGCAGTCCTGCATTTTGCACAGGTTTACCCCCTGACAGTAGACATGATTGCCCCTTATGGCCTCACAGCAAAAAAGCTTATCTGCGTGGAAAATAATGCCCGAGGCCAGTTTGCCGGACTTCTGAAGCGGGAACTCGGACTTGATGTGGCTCATCCCGTGTTGAAATATAATGGTGAGTGTTTCACCGTGGCAGAGCTCTATCAGACCTTGAAAAGTATTTTACGTTGAGGAGTTGATGTATGGTACAGAGATCCGATATCGCCTGGTGCCCCGGGTGCGGTAATTTTCCCATCCGTGATGTTCTGGAAAAAGCCTTTCAGGAATTGCCCATCCCTATCAAAAACATTGTCCTTACATCGGGTATCGGGCAGGCTGCCAAGATGCCCCACTATCTGGAGGTGAATTATTTCAACGGCCTCCATGGCCGGTCCTTGCCGCTTGCTGTAGGGATCAAGCTGGCCAGGCCGGACCTTACCGTCATTGCCTATTCCGGTGACGGGTGTAACTATGGCGAAGGAGGAAATCACTTCATCCACACTATGCGCAAGCGGCTGGATATTACTATACTGACCTCAAATAACCAGGTCTATGGTCTGACTAAGGGGCAGAGCTCGCCGACGACAGACTTCGCCATGAAAAATCCCCTGTCTCCCCAGGGAAACCAGAACATTCCCCTAAACCCTGTTGCGCTTGCGGTTACCATGGGCGCCCCTTTCGTAGCCCGTGGTTTTGCCGGTGAAAGGGATCACCTCAAAGAACTGATCAAGGAGGCGATTCTCTTCAAAGGGACGGCTCTGGTGGATATCCTCCAGCCCTGTGTTACTTTTAATAAGATTAACACCTACCAGTGGTTTAAAGAAAGGGTTTTCAAACTGGAGAGACCCCTGACGGACCGTTATGAAGCCCTGAAAATGGCCGACCTCTGGGGCGAGAAGATTCCCATCGGCGTCATCTATCGGAATGTTAACGCCCCGTGCCGGGAAGGGAAAACCCTCTTCAACGCAGAGATAACGGATGACAACATCGCGGCCCAGCTCAAGATGAGATGTGTCATGATGAGGTGACGTTGATTTCCTCATGCGCCGGCTGATAGAGTTTTCAAATGACCTCCTTGATGCAAACCTTGATGAACTGTCTCTTCTTGGAAGTGCTATTGCCAAACGCGACAGCGACACGGACGCTCATATTGTGGCGAGAATATTTATAATTGCAGACGTCTTCGATGCCCTCACATCCATCAGGCCATACAAGGAAGCGATCCAGCTTGAAAAATCATTGAAAATCATGGAAAAGGGTCGAGGGAGCCACTTCGACCCAAAACTGCTCGATGCATTTCTGATTATAGCCCCTGGACTATATACCAACATCAATAATCGTGAGATTAAAGACCTTCGTCGTGAGCTTGATGCCCTTGTGCATACATGTTTCTCATCCAGCATGGAAACATTGCAATATTAATAGATATCCCGGAATGGATTCATTGATAATGCGCCGGCTATTTATGAATCTTTATTTGAAATATAGTAACCCTGTCATAGTCACCAATGGCAAAGCTCTATTCAACGAATAAATTTTATAATGAAAGAAGTTCCGGCCTGAGAAGGAGGCAAAAAATGGAGCGCTTACCAGGAGTTGGATTACAACGATGAATGCGAATTACCGGGACAACTGGCATGCGGCAGGTGGAGTCAAAGATAAGCCCTTGATGGCCTGGACTTTTGCAATTGGCGTGTGATATGATTAAGCGGCGGTTAAGGACTGGTCATAGACAGGACCGGCGAGGCGTGAAGGTCAATATGTAACCATTCAATCATCAAAACTATCCAAGCAGGGGGGAGGAGCCGTCATGAGTGAATATTTAAAAAAAACTCCAGCCCTCTTATTACTGTTCTCGCTTTGCCTGATATTCTGCGGATGCGAGCACATGTCTGGATACCTTGGTTTCATGCAGAGGCACACCAGCCTGGAAAACGCTTTCCAAAATCAGCCTCGGGCAGAATTGCTCCGGGAACTCTCCCCGGAGGGTTGCTTCCGCCTTGAGGGCAACCTTGTCTTGAACCAGCGACAAAAAATACCTCTTATCGCCGTAATAGTATCCCATCGCTTCGGGCATGAAATAGTAGTCGCCAGCGAACTCGTGGTTGGCATACCCTTTTATGCCGTCTTTATCCCGGAAGGGGAATATACCGTGTTCTTCTTTGCGGACCTCGACCGAAACGGTTTTTTTGATTCGCATGAGTTGGTCGGCCAGACATCGAAGGATAAGCCCATCAGGGTAGCTGTCGATCGGACAGAGGATGGCTTCACGGTGGAAGCCCCAAAGGTTGACATCGATTTTAATAGTCCCAGGGTATCTGGTTTTCCTCTGCGTATCAAGGTTTCTTCCCGCTCTTATATTTTTGATTCTCTGGACAATGATATCTTTGCTGCCCGCTACGGGCAGATGGGCCTCTACCATCCCACCGCGTTGATCACCCATACGCAGGGATTTTTCTTCGGACTGGAAGAATATGACGCTCGCAAGACCCAGGTCCTTTTTGTTCACGGGGTAGGAGGCACACCCCAGGATTGGAAGTTTATCGTCGCAGGATTGGACCGGACCCGCGTCCAGCCCTGGTTCTTCTATTACCCTTCCGGCTTGCCCCTGGAAAAGCTCGGATCGCTCCTGGCGCGGCTCAAAATTGACTTAGCCAAAGCCCTCAAAAAGGACACGAACCGCCGCGTGGTAATCGTAGCCCACAGCATGGGGGGGTTGGTGGCACAGAATGCCATCAACAAGATCTGTCGCGATGGGATTCCTCCTCATTTGAAGATGTATATTTCCTTTTCAACCCCTTACGGGGGAGTCGAGGGGGCAAAGAGCGGTGTAGCATATGCTCCGGTAGTTGTTCCTTCCTGGAGAGATGTCGCGACGGGGAGTGATTTTCTTGATCGCATGTACCGGCAAAAGTCTATCCCGGAGGTGCCTTCGTATCTTTTCTTTGGTTACCAGGACGACTCTACTGTCAGATCGTCAGCCAGCAGCGACGGGGTCATTACCCTTAAAAGCCAGTTAGACCCCAGGAGACAGCTTACGGCCCAAAAGGTCTACGGGTTTGATACCACCCATATGGGCATCCTGAATAATGAGGAGGTACGTCGTGTATTCAATCAGCTCCTGGAACTGGCGGGGCAGAACGAAGTCAGGAATAAGAATGCCGGCCGTTTTGCGGGTGAAATAAAGGATATGGTCGAGTTACCGGGAATCGGTGAAAATCGTACGCCATGAATGTTCAAGAATACTTCCGCTTCCGGGGGCGTTACCTCATACTCGCGTTGATCGTCATAATAGCGATAGCGGCTGCGATGCTATGGTTGACCCTTGGTGTCCTGCGTCCAATGCCGCCACACATGGTGGTGATGGCGACGGGCCCGCAAGGAGGAGCCTATGTGGAGTTGGGCACACGCTACCAGGAGATTCTGGCGCGTGAAGGTATCGAGCTTCGGCTGTTGCCGACTGCGGGCAGCCTGGAGAACCTGGCCATGCTGCGTGACCCACGGTCCGGGGTGAGTGTCGGCTTTGTGCAAGCCGGTCTAACCTCTGCGGCCGAGTCGACTGATCTCATCTCGCTCGGTACGATCTCCTATGAGCCGCTCTGGTTCTTCTATCGCAGCATCCTCAGAGAACGAGGGTCTCGAGATCTGCGGGGCAAACGCCTGTCGATTGGCCCGGAGGGCAGTGGGACCCGGGCGTTGATGCTCAGAATCCTCGCGCTCAATGGCATCAGTGAACGTGATGCCGAACTGTTAGCCCTCACGCCGGAACAGGCAAAAGAGAAGCTGCTCCAGGGCGAGATTGATGCTGCGGCGATTGTGGCGTCATGGGAATCCCCTGTGGTACGCCAGTTGCTTTCCGACCAGAACATGGGACTCGTGAGCTTCCCCCGGACGAATGCCTACATTGCGCTCTATCCGTTCCTGACCAAGCTGGTGGTGCCAGCGGGCGTCGCTGACTTGGCCAAGAATCTCCCGCCTGAGGATGTAACGCTTCTGGCGCCCAAGGCAAGTCTTGTCGCCCGGAAAGACTTGCATCCCGCGCTCCAGTATCTGTTCCTTGACGCCGCCTCACAGATCCATTCCGGCCCTGGCTTCTTTCACAAGGCCGGGCAGTTTCCGGCTCCCGAAGCAATCGATTTGCCATTGAGCGCGGATGCCCGCCATTTCTATAAGTCGGGTCCTCCTTTCCTCCAGCGTTATCTTCCCTTCTGGTTGGCCGTGCTTGGGGAACGATTGCTGATTCTACTGATTCCATTGGTTGGGGTGGTCTATCCGTTGGTGCGATATATGCCGGAGATCTACGAGTGGGGTATGCGACGCCGTATCTTCAGGCTATATGGGGAGCTGAAATTACTCGAAGTCCAATTGGTAGAACGCAGTGCCGGACAGAGCCTGGGCGATCTGCTCTCACATCTTGACCAGCTCGAGGCGCGCGTAGGTCAGCTCCGCGTTCCTGTGACGTTCATGCCCATGCTGTATACGTTGCGGCATCATATCAACATGGATCGGGAACGGCTGAAGAAGCTATGGGGCAATGATGGATCAGGTTCGTCTATCGATGAAAAGGGATGAGTAGGTGGAGAAGTAACCGGTAAAAGGTGATCGGTAATCAGAAAACAAGGGCCAAGGCTGTATGCGGATTTCAGGTCTTTCATTTTAAAGTCAGGTTAGGGACGAGACTCAGCTTCAACCAGTCTTTTTTTAATGCCATTTGCTCCGAAGGAAGTCGGAGGATTTCCGGAGACTGCTTCGAGACCTGGAAAAGTAATCCTGGTGTGTAGCAAGCTGGGACGGGAAATGCGATAGGGGCTGGCTTACACCCGCATCGGTAAACTGTCATTCATCCACGAGTTTGCCAGTGGCTATCCGACCAAGGAAACAGTTCAGAAGCTCTATGACGAACGTGATTTCGGCGCTCAACCATGCCTTCGCCCCACCGTCGATGACAACCCGGAAACCGCGAACATCCCTCTTACTTTTTCAACCCCACATCTTTGATGGCCTGGTTGCACCGGCCACTGACCTTCTTTTTGTTTTTCTCGAGGCAGTCAAGCAGGCGCCCTTCGCCGGGTTCGACGGCCGAGCAGTAGGCATTCAGGTCATCGCGGCATTCATTGGCCACGTAGCTCAGTGCGTTGACCGCCCGTTCGAGCTGGACGGAGGCGTCGTAGAGGGCAAACTCGCAGCGCCCCGAGAGCTTGTCACCATAGGCATAGAGACAAGCCAGGAGCCGGCCCTCACCAGGGGTCACACCCTTGCAGTAGGTTTTGATTTCCTTCTTGCAGCCTTCCGTCACAGTCTGGACCAGTCCTTCCTGGGCCAACGCGCTTCCGACAAAAAGAAGCACCAAGCTGATCACCATCAGACATCTGATCATGTGTTTCATCGCTCTCTCCTTTCTTTATGGTTATTGTGGGGCGGCACCCTGACCGTCTGCTCGAGCAGATTATCGTCTGGTGACACCTAACCCCTTTTGGACAACAGCAGACTATGGCACCTGCGGCTCTGGCGCGTCGTGCCGGAAAATCTTCTCCTTAGGACCCTTGCCTTCTGCTGCTTTCTTGGTTCCCGGCACGATCTCGAACCACGGATCGAACTCGATCATGGTCGAGGTGAGCCACTTCAGAAACTGCGGAGAACGTGTGCCACGATACCGGATGCGCCCCGCGATATCAGCGGCGATCTTCGCTGCGGTCTGTTTGATGACCTTTTCCATGTCACGGCTTGAGAGCACAAATTTAGCGGCACCTATGTAAGGGTTCAAGGTGATCATGGCCCCCGGCATTTTGCTGCTTTTGGCACTGCCAAAGCAGGAAGAAGGGGGAAAGAGACACAAAATGGCCCTGGCCATCAAAACATGGTGAACACCGTAGGGAACCGGGCGACTTTGATTAAAATGGTATGATTCCATTTTAATGCTCCAGGTTCTGACTAATGTAAGGGAGGAACCTACCGTTTTGCTTTTCTAACTCACACGCCATAACAAGAGAATTTATAGTCTTCTTTACGGCAAAAATCAATCAGCAATTTTCGGCTAACTTCTTCGTATGGATGTCGGTCAGGGAAACGCGATTGAGGTGTTTTTCGGGGATCGATTGTTGGCCATAAGGGGCGGGAACTTGAAAAAACAATTGCATTGCCACTGAAAGACTGTTAGTCTTTCTGAGAAACAGTTACAATGCGTTCATAAAAGGGGGAAGCTTGTAGATGGATCAGGGTCGTCAAACGGGCCCTTCATGGCATGTTCGATTTCTTATCACCTGCATTATCATCGCAACGGCATTTCTCTATCCGGCATGCAATAGCGAAAAGAAGGCATCGACAACACCCCCGCCTGCCGTGACGGTGTTGGAGGTCATCCAGAAGGATGTGCCCGTCGTTCTCGAACACGTTGCTCAAACACAGAGTTCACACTTGGTCAACATCCAAGCCCGTGTAAGCGGTTTCCTGGACAAGCGTCTGTATACCGAGGGCGCCGTGGTAAAGGAGGGGCAGGTCCTATTTCAAATGGATCCCAAGCCATTTCAGGTCCAGCTTGCCCAGATGAAGGCCGCCCTGACAAGGCAAGGGGCAGCGCTCGAAATGGCCCGTTTGAACCTGGCGCGAACCAAACCGCTGACCGAACAGAATGCGCTTTCACAGAAGGACCTTGACGACGCGACAGGCCAGTATCAGTCGGCAGCAGCGGCAGTGGAGCAGGCAAAGGCGCAGGTCGAAACGGCCAAGTTGAATCTGTCCTACACAACCATCACTTCTCCTATAACCGGTGTCAGCAGTTCGGCCCGCCAAACAGATGGCACCTATATCAACCCCCAGAACAGTTTGCTCACGACAGTGGCAGCGCTCTCACCGATATGGGTGAACTTCAGCATGTCTGAGAATGAGATGCAGCGGTATCGCGACCAGATTGCCAAAGGCCTGCTGCTCAGTCCCAAGGCAGATCAGTTCATTGTCGAGGTCGTACTTGTAGACGGATCGATCCATCCTTACACCGGGCAGATAACATTTGCCGAACCGTCTTATAACCCGCAAACTGGTACTTTTGCCATCCGCGCAAGTGTATCTAATCCTAAGGGGGTCTTGCGCCCGAACCAGTACGTCCGGGTGCGCTTAAAAGGCGCTATCCGGCCTAAAGCGATCCTGGTCCCCCAACGAGCGGTACAGCAGGGATCCAAAGGCCATTTTATCTGGGTCGTGGACAAGGAGAACAAAGCCGAACAGCGCCCCGTGACTGTTGGGGAATGGCATGGAGACGACTGGTTCATATCGGAAGGACTAAGAAGCGGCGAACGGGTGGTGGTAGACGGCGGTCTCATGCTCCGTCCCGGCATGACGGTATCGGTAAAGCCTGACAGCCCCGGGCAGGGATCAGCGCCACCGGCGGCTTCCGACAAAAAGTAGAATCCCAAAGATTGCAAAAGCGAGACATAACGCATGTTCTCCAAATTTTTCATTGAACGGCCGATCTTCGCCACGGTCATCTCGATCATCATCTGCCTTGCGGGTCTGGTGGCGATGAAGGCCCTCTCGGTCGAGCAATATCCGACCATAACGCCGGTTCAAGTCACAGTTTCGGCAACTTATCCCGGTGCAGACTCGCAGACCCTTGCCGATTCCGTTGCGGCACCGATTGAGGCGCAAATCAATGGCGTGGACAACATGCTCTACATGTCATCGACCAGTTCCTCAAATGGGCAATTGCAGCTCACCGTTTACTTTGATCTGAACACAAACCCGGACATCGCGCAGGTCCAGGTTCAAAATCGAGTGAACCTTGCACAGCCCCAGTTGCCTGATGCTGTTGTGCAGCAAGGCGTTTCGGTGCAAAAAAAGGCCTCGACCATCATGATGCTGATCGGCATCTTCTCCAAGGATGAGCGTTACAGCAGCGCTTACATCGCAAATTATGCCAATGTCTATGTCCTTGATGCCATTAAGCGAGTGCCGGGAGCAGGGCAGGCGCAGATTATGGGTGTTCCCGATCAGGCGATGCGCATCTGGATGAATCCGGATCGGATGACCTCACTTGGGATCACTACCACCGATATACAGCAGGCTGTGGCCAGCCAGAACGCCCTGTATGGCGCCGGGCAAATCGGGCAGCAGCCCACACAGGGGCCTGTGCAGTTGACGTTTCCGGTGGTCACGCAAAGACCTTTCACCGACCCGGCACAGTACGACAACATCATTCTCCGTGCCAGTCAGGACGGCAGCGGGATCGTGTACTTAAAGGATGTTGCACGCGCTGAGGTCGGTTTGAAGCAATACATCGTTGACAGCAAGTTAAATGGCACACCCGCAACTTTTATCGCCGTTTACCAACAACCCGGTGCAAATGGGCTTGAGGTGTCGAAAGAAGTTCGCAAGACCCTCGAAGAAATGAAATCGCGCTTCCCCAGCGGGCTCGACTACATGATCTCCCTGGACACAAACGACTTTGTTCGCCTCTCGATTAAAGAGGTGGTTCACACGCTGTTCGAGGCGATTCTGCTGGTGGTACTCATTGTCTACCTCTTTCTTCAGAGCTTTCGCACCACTGTCATCTGTGCCGTGGCGATCGTTGTGGCCCTTATCAGCACTTTCACCGGAATGTTTGCATTGGGGTTTTCTATTAATCTGCTCACTCTCTTTGGCCTGGTGCTCGCCATCGGTATGGTTGTGGATGATGCCATTGTGGTGGTTGAAAATGTCGAGCGCAACATGGCGAGATTCCATCTCTCTCCGAAGGAGGCGACCATCAAGTCCATGGACGAGATATCCAGCTCACTGGTTGCAGTGGTGCTTGTGATGGCGTCAGTCTTCATCCCCGCTGCGTTTCTGCCCGGCGCCACCGGTCAACTCTACAAACAGTTTGCCATCACAATTGTCATATCGGTCACGGTGTCCGGATTTGTGGCACTCACACTTACACCGGCTATGTGCGGGGTTATGCTGAAGCACGTTACTCCCCCGACGCGCGGATTCTTCGCCTGGTTCAACCGCGGAGTAGACGCGATCACCCGAGGTTTTGGCGACGCCGTCGTGTTTGTTATCAAAAGGGTAATCATTGCCTTTGTTGTTTTAGCGGTACTTGTCTATTTTATTGTTCACCTCTTCAAGGTAATTCCCGGGAGCTTCGTGCCCAACGAGGATCAGGGATACGTCTTGGCGGCGATCATCATGCCCGATGCCGCGAGTCTTGACCGAACCAGCACTGTGGCCAATCGTGTGGAGGCCATCTTCAAAGAAACACCCGGTGTTGAAAACCGTACCCAGATCACCGGTTACAGCCTGCTCGACAGCGGCTACAAAACTAATGCGGGGACATTCTTTGTAACCCTGAAGCCCTTTGAAGAAAGGTATTCCTCGACAAAGAAAGCACGTGCTGAAAACGCGCGGAGCGTGCTGACAAGCATGAGCCGGGAAGC
>Ga0153915_10000624_pt1 | contig 32960 bp, 26 predicted proteins | sample Opewatmetagenome_2_FD_107003 | JGI IMG/M metagenome (GOLD analysis project Ga0153915, IMG submission 107003) | Freshwater wetland microbial communities from Ohio, USA - Open water 3 Core 3 Depth 3 metaG | ecosystem: Environmental > Aquatic > Freshwater > Wetlands | place: USA: Ohio, Lake Erie... | reverse complement strand
GCCGCAAGGAAGACCCCATCCAGTGACGGCTTCAGCATGCCCGCGGAATGGGCCCCGCACTCGACCTGCTTCATCTCCTGGCCGTGCAGGGAAGCCACCTGGCGCGGACACTTCGACCGGGCAAAGGCCGCATACGCTGAGGTGATCAGGGCTGTTGGTCGGTTCGAACCTGTCACAGTCGTGGCTACCGCATCCACCAAGAACGAGGCTCGCAAGATACTCGGTTCGGGTATCCGCGTCGTGGAGACGGAACTGGACGATTCATGGATAAGGGACAACGGTCCAATCTTCGTCAGAGATGAGAACAACCATGTGGCAATGGTCAAGTTCAAATTCAACGCGTGGGGGAACAAGTCCTCCTTTGAGAAAGATGACAGTGTCCCAATCGTCCTCGCGCGACACCTGGGGATGAGGCACTATGTCGCTCCGATGGTCCTCGAGGGAGGGGCCATAAGCGTCGACGGAGAGGGGACGCTCCTGACTACCGAGCAGTGTCTCCTTCACCCGAACCGCAACCCCAGCATGTCCAGGGAGCAGATCGAAACCACGCTCGCGGACTACTTGGGGATTCGGAAGGTCATCTGGCTCGCTGGAGGAGTCCAAGAGGATATCACTGACGGCCATGTTGACGGCGTCGCAGGGTTCGCCGGTCCTCACCTCGTCATTGCGGCCCACACAAAGGATAGATCCGACCCGAACTACGCAACGCTTGAGGAGAACCTCAGGCGGCTCGAGTCGGCCACAGACGCCAAGGGAAGGTCCATCGAAGTGGTCAGGATGATACAGGCCAAGCCCCGGGAGGTGGAAGGCATCTACATCACTCCCGGGCACACGAACCACTATATCGCGAATGCGGGCGTGGTGGTGCCCACCTACAACGTCCGAGAGGACGCGATCGCACTCCAGATTCTCAGGAGCGTCTACCCTGACAAGGCAGTGGTCGGAGTTGACTGCTCCTACATCGAAATAGGCGGAGGAGCCGTCCACTGCATCACGCAGCAGATGCCCGCAGGAGTTACGGTGCCGGCCGAACGAGCACGGAGCACTATCACGCGGCCGGAGGCGGATAGACAGTGAGAACTCCGTCACCGACGCACCAGATCCAATATCCCTTTCCCAGGACCAGCGCGAAATCGGTTAGAGGCCCCCCGACGATGTAGGGCCTGTACCCCGACGCGCTATAGGCGACGACTGTCATGACGGAGCCGCTGTACATCAGCGGCACATCGCTGGCCATCATGCCGGTTCCTACCGATACGAGGCCGATGAGCGCCCAGCCGCCAGAGGGCAGGAGACCGAGCGCCCTCGTTACGGGAGCTGACGGGGCCTCCCCCTCGAGAGCAAGGGACCTGGCATCGCCTGCGTATGCCCAGTAGCCGTAGCCTGGAAGAATGTCGAAGTCGAACATGGACGGGGATACGCCGATGATGAAGGACCTGGTATAACCTTGAGTGACCGGGTCCCAGCCCGTCACCACGTCCCCAGGCAGGAGGCCGAGGGTGCTGGCCTTGTACCCGTGATTCACGAGCGGTATCGACACAAGGTTCCACCCTCTGACAAGGTTCAGGGTGAAGGTCATCATAGGAGCGACGGTCACATCCCTGGTATGGACGGAGGTCAGCCCGTCGTTGTCCATAAGCGTCAGAGTTATGGTGTATGTCCCGCCCGCGGCATAAGTGTGAGTCGCGACGAATCCGGACGCGGTCGCCCCATCCCCGAAGTCCCAATTGCATGAGACTATCATACCATCTGGATCCAGGGACGCCGACGCGTCGACATCAACGGTGAGATAGTGCTTCCAGACATCGAAGACCATGACGGGAGCCTGCGGCGCCAGCTTGAGCGGATATGTGATGTTGACGTACCAATCGGACTCAGCACTGCTGAGGGCCGTGTAATTAGAGCCAAAGTCATCGGCGTACTGCGCCGTCACGACAGCGACGTTTCCCACGTCCCACTGCTCAGGGGCGAACGTGATTGAGTAGAAGCCTTCCGTCGAGGTAACGTGGGTCAGAGAAGCTCGGCTGTCGCCTGTCAGGGAGTACCGGATCTCGGCCGTCACTGTCGCTCCATCAATGGGTCCTCCCTGAATATCCTGAACGTGTCCGCTGACGATCAAAGGGAAGTTGGAGGCTTCGGCGACCTCGCTTGGAAGACAGAAGCCCAAGAATCCCATCAGAGTGACAATGATGGTCGCCGCGACTGAGAGGGCCCTAGACCTTCGCCCCGAATGCCTGACCGATGCAGCCTCGCAGGACCTCAGCCGTCTCCCCTCGGCAGATGCTCTGAATCGTGCGACCCGCTATTTAAGAAAGGGGATGGCTGCGAAAGGCTGTCTCGTTCATTTCAAGAAAACAAGAACGGGAAGGGGTTTGATGGGGTTGTTCGACTTCCCTAGGCCTAGACCGCGTCAAGGGCCGAATCCGCCTGAATCAGGCCTGAGCCCGTGGCGTCAGTTCCCCACGAGTACGTGTACCAGTCCTGACTAGGGCTGAGGTCCCAGACCGTCATGGACCCTGCTGGTATGCCGAGTGCCGTGCTCTTCAGGATCGATTCGACATCCGCCTGGACCAGGTCCGGGTTCTTCTCCAGCATCTGAGCCGCGACAGCGGTCACATGCGGCGCGGACATGCTCGTCCCGCCGACGAAGAAGAAGTTCCCGGGGTTGATGCTCACGAGCCATGCTATCCCAGAGCTCCACCACGGCAGATGTGCGTAGCCCGGCGTTCCGGGGTAGGGTCCCCTGACCCATGTTCCTGGAGCCAATACGTCAAGCTGCTGGCCGTCCAGCTGTCTGCTGCTGAAGTTCGCGACATAGACCTCGTCCACAAGTGCGGAGCGGTCCTCGGGAATGTCGTTGAACCCGTAGGTCGAGTCCTGGAGCCACCAGAGCCTGTACCGTGGCGGCGGCGCCGTGTAGTCCGGTCCGTACCACTCGTACTTCCATCCGCTGGCACCCACAGATATGACCTGCGGGTAGGCTCCCGGGTAGCCCATGCCGTCCGTGCCCTCGTTCCCTGCGGACGCGACCACGATCACGCCGTTCTCGATGGCGTAGTCGATCGCCTCCTCCATGACTGTGGCCGATGTCGGCCCTCCGAGGCTCATCGTGATGATCATCGGGCTGTACCCTGCGATCTTCAGGTCGGTGGCGTATCTGATGCCCGCCGCGACCGCCCGGTCGGTGCCCATGACGAACTTCATATCCGTGTAATTGACCGGGTCTGTCTGGGACCTCCCGATCGCGTAGTCCGCCAGCACCTTGACGGGTATGATCTTCACATCCGGCGCGATGCCCTTGACGAACACCGGGTCAAGAGGATATCCAGACGCCGCATCGGGCGGCGCGTAGTAGTTGTAACCTATGATTGTGCTCGTCACGTGCGTCCCGTGAGTCGCGCCCGTGTCTCCGATCCAGGATACTTCGTGCACCGTTCCGCTCTCCAGGAACATCTGCGTCTTCGCATCCCACTTGATCTCTTCCTTGAAGCCCTTTCCGAGTCCAGTCATTATGCGGTCGACAGGGAAGTAGTCCCTCCAGTTGGGCGCGAGCCCGGTGTCCAAGACCGCGACATACACTCCTTTTCCCGTGTACCCCGTCGTGTCGCTGTTTATCATGTCCGCATCCCAAGACCCCCGCGCCTCAAGGGAGAACTTCGGCGCCGCTAGGGCAGGGATAGACATGACGAACATGAGCACGATGGCCAGAGCTGCTATTATTGGTCCGATTCCTTTCATGACCTCCCCCGTCCGGAATTGACGTCTGTTGATAAGTACTTGCCCCCGACCTCCCCGCTTGCATTGCGCAAGAGCCAACGGTTATAGGTGGGAAGCCCCATCGGTATTGCCTCCAGTATCCAGGGGCAGGAGGCGGGACTATCATGACGGAGGCCTCGAACAGCCCGGGGAGAGGTGAAACCACTCACAAGAAGGCGCCCGTCAAGGGTGAGGGCGACGAGCGCTATAGCATTCTCTTCAACACGATGCTTCAGGGCGTCGTGCACCAGGACTCAGACGGCAAGATAATCTCCATCAATCCGGCCGCGGTCCGGATCCTCGGCAGGACTCTGGAGGAATCCTACGGCGATGCCCCCCTCACAGGGCCGCGTGATTCCATCCGCGAGGACAGGTCTCCGTTCCCTGAGTCGGAGCATCCGTCGACGGTCGCGCTGCGGACCGGGAGGGAGGTCCGCGACGTGGTGATGGGAGTCTACAACCCCCGCGAAAAAGGATATCGTTGGGTCAACGTCTGCGCAATCCCCCTCCTCCGGAAAGGGCGCGAACTGCCCTCCGAAGTCATCACCTTGCTCGAGGACATCACCGAGCGCAATCGGATGAGAGAGGAGGCAACGCGACTGGTGACCCTCGCCAGGCTCGAGAAGGACTGGATGTCGTCACTCGTCAATAGCATCAAGGACGAGGTCTGGTTCTCAGATGCGACCAAGAAGTTCACGCTCGCCAACCCGTCCGCCCTCCGCGAGTTCGGCCTTCCTCAAGACGCCAAGGACATAGAAGTTGAGGGACTAGCCGCCAGTCTGGAGGTGTACCGGTCCAATGGCACCCCGCGTCCGGTCGATGAGGCTCCGCCGCTGCGGGCTCTCAGGGGAGAAGTGGTCAGAAACGAAGATGAAATCGTTCGGACGCCCGGCACAGGCGAGCTTCGACATCGGCAGGTCACAGCGTCTCCGGTCAAGGACGAGAGCGGGAAGATCATCGGGTCGGTGTCCGTCGTCAGGGACGTGACCGAGAATTGGGCGGCGGAGGACGCTCTGAGGAGCACGCGGGACTATCTCGAGAAGCTGCTCGACTACGCCAACGCCCCAATCATCGTCTGGGATCCTTCGTCCAGGATCACGCAGTTCAACCACGCATTCGAGCACATCACGGGGCGCAGGGCGAGCGAAGTCACCGGGAAGGACCTGAGCATCCTCTTCCCATCCGATACGAAGGATGAGTCGCTAGCCAAGATCAAGAGAACGCTCTCCGGCGAACACTGGGAATCGGTGGAGATCCCGATCCTTCGAAGGGATGGCACGACGAGGATAGCGCTTTGGAACTCAGCGAACATCTATGGCGACGACGGCAGGACCCTCGTCGCGACGATAGCTCAAGGCCAGGACATCACTGAAAGGAAGGAGGCGGATGCGGCGCTCCGGGAGTATTCGAGGGATCTCAAGAGCACGAGCGACTACCTGGAGAAGCTCTTCAACTACGCGAACGCTCCCATCATCGTGTGGGATCCCTCACACAAGATAACCCGCTTCAACCACGCTTTCGAGCGCATGACCGGGCTCTCAGCTAGCGAGGTCATCGGCAAGGATCTCAGCATACTGTTCCCCCAGGAGACGAAGGAGGATTCCCTCACGGAGATCAAGAGGGCCGCCACGGGCGAGCACTGGGAATCCGTTGAGATCCCGATCCTCAGGAAGGACGGCCGGGGGAGAATTGCATTGTGGAACTCGGCCAACATATACGGCGACGACGGAAAGACCCTGGTCGCCACGATCGCTCAGGGGCAGGACATAACCGAGCGGACTCAGGCGCAGAACGCTCTGAAGGATGAGAAGAACAAGCTGCAGTTCATACTTGATTCGCTCCCAGTCGCCGTCGGCGTATCTGATGCTGATGGCAAGTTCCTTCTAACAAATAGCCGCATGAGTGATATCTGGTGCGGGGATGCTCCTCAGCGCGATATCTCTCGCGATGAGTGGGTCGGCTACCATCCCCAGACTGGGGAACGACTCAAGGCCGAGGAATGGCCGATTGCACGGGCGATTCGGAAGGGCGAGACTGTCCATAACGAGGAAATCGACATCGTCCGCCTTGACGGAAAGAGACGCACGATCCTGAAGTCCGCGGTCCCCATGCGAGATTCTAGGGGTCGCATCACGGGTGGCCTTGTCGCCTTCATGGACATAACCGCCCAGAAGGACTTCGAGAAGGCCCTGGCGCGGTCGAACACGGAACTCCAGGGGTTCGCCTACGCGGCATCTCATGATCTAAGGGAGCCTCTCCGGACCATCTCAGGGTTCCTGGAGCTGCTGTCGATGGACTACGGGGAGCAGCTGGACGACAAGGCCAAGGACTACATCGGCAGGGCCGTAAGGGCGTCGTCGAGGCTCCACAACATGATTGATGACCTCCTTTCCTTCTCCCGGCTGGAGACGAGGAAGCAACCCTTTGGGAGAGTCGACCTAAACGAGATCCTCAAGGCAGCGCTAAGCGACCTGAACAAGACGATCACCGACCACGAGGCGGTCGTGACATCAGAATCGCTCCCGACCGTATGGGCGGACGATCAGCAGATGGCGATAGTCTTCCGGAACCTGATAGACAACGGCGTCAAGTTCCATCGCAAGCAGCCGCCGAAGGTAGAGATCAGCGCGAAGAGGAAGGCCGACGAGTGGCAGATCTCGTTCAGGGACAACGGCATCGGGATCGACCCGCGGTACCAGGGCAGGATCTTCAACATGTTCGCCAGACTGCACGATCAGAAGGAATATCCTGGGAATGGGATCGGACTCGCCATGTGCAGGAAGATAGTCGAGCGGCATGGAGGCCGCATCTGGGTGGAGTCGGAGGCAGGCAAGGGATCCGCTTTCTTCATCACGCTCCCGGACTATGCAACCGGACCGTCCAGTTCACCTGACCTCGAGTGTTCTTCTTCGGCGGACAGGCCCAAGTCCGCGCGCTGACTTGATGGCGGTTGCTCTGGGTCGTGGGCAGCCTGCCGCAAATCTTGGAGACAACGTGGATGACTCAGACTGATCCAGCTGCAGCCCAATACGAGGTCAGGAACGCCTCCCATCCGGCCTCCATGATCGCGTACGACCAATAGTAGGATGGGGTCTCCCAAGAGTGGTTCGGGAACACGATCCCGAGGCCGTTTATCTGGTGGTCCGTGGTCTGCGTGACCTGGAGTGCAATCACGGTCTGGTCGAAGATCGCGATGACCTTCGCGGACTGGTCCTTGACCGCATTGTCCGGCGAATTCTTCGCCACTAGCTCGACGAACCGTATGAGGTCCACCACGTTGACCGAGTTCGTCGCGTATGAGAAGCACGCGCCTCCTCTGGACTTCGACACGATTCCTGCATTGGCCTTCATGTCCGCGCTCAACATCTCCGTGAGATCCATGAACGACGATACCAGCGGCCCGACCTGGCTCAGGTCTATGGCGCTGTGAGAGTTGACCTCCTCCCCCTGGTACGGGTTCTCGCTGAGCAGCTTGTCCACCTCCTCGATGAACATGATCGAGAGCTCTCTCGGAGTCATCTGCGGATCTGCAACCATGCGCGCGAGCGTTGCGTCGTACGGGTATCCCCTCCAGCCGGTGTAGGTCTCGCTCGCGAGGAGGTATTGCGTGTTCAGCCCCCTTGCAGCGTACTGGTACGCGACATCGACCTGCCCAACCAGGCACTCGTCTGCACCTATCACGTCCACATGGAACCCGTCGAGGGCTTGGATGACCTCGTCGTGCGTCAGCGAATCGCCCGGGTTGTCGTCAGAGGCGACGATTCTCGGCGAGCCGTGGTCCCAGAACATCAGCAGGGTCTTCTCGGCAGGCGCGGCCTTGAACGTGTAAGACATCAGCGACCTCAGAGTGGCGGGGTCGCCCATGTTGGCCTCCTTGCCGTTCAGGGCGAACGCGGTTATCTCGGTCATCGAGCCCTTGTTGACCTTGAAGAGGTTCGCGGGGCCTTCCCACCTGTCCACGAACACGTACATAGCCACGTCCTTGGTCGATCCTACCGACATGAGCTCCTCGAAGTCGCTCTCCACGACGGACTCGTGATGAGCGCCTGTGGAGACATCCAGGTTGTTGTCAGCATCGAGGTACAGAATGTACCTCCAGGACGCCTTGCTCGGTGGCGCGGCCTTGCCCAGCGGCATCGCGAGCATGCCGACGATCATGGTCAATGCTATCACAGACACAATAAGTGCTTTAGCTCTCAAATCTCACGACCTCCCCCCTGGTCCCCTCCCAGGTCAGTCACCCGAACGGCATCTGGCTATTTGATTATGTTGAGTCAGTCCGACCTGGTGCGCCGTTCAAGGTTGGTGGACGATCATCAGTCACAGCACATGTCCTCGAAAAGCGCATCCGTCCCCGACTCTGACTTTGTTGGCTCCTTTCGGAAGACCACGCCAGGCTTCTTCAGCCTCTCAAACCTCATGCCGGGACAATCTGGCGGCGACACTTAGTCTCAGCGTCGAACAGGGAATCAATTCAATTATGGGATACGGCGATTCCGGTATTTGGCATGACCAACAAACCAAAGTTCATCCAACACCTCGAGAAGAACGGGTGCTACGGAAGCGTGGTTTTGATCAAGCACCTCGACGAGCTCGGCTCGGAGATCAGGTCGCTCCACGACAAGGGGCTCCTCGCCGACGCAATCTACAATTACACCGGCACCCAGAGACCCTATCACACCCCGCGAGTGCCCAGGAATTTCCCGAACGCCAAATCCATAATCATCGTCGCCATCCCGCAGCCGATCATCCGAACTACGTTCCACTGGAAGAAGAAGGAACTGCATCTCGCGGTTCCGCCGACCTACTACGACGCCAACAAGGTGGCCGCGCGCGCGAGGAAGCTCCTCACCGAGGGGTTCAGGCCGAAGAAGTACAGACTCGTCAGGGCCCAGCTGCCGCAGAAGCTCCTAGCCGTCCGGAGCGGACTCGCTCTCTACGGCAAGAACAACATCACGTACATCCCGAAGCACGGCAGCTTCTACCGCCCCACCGCGTTCTACTCGGACTATGAGAGCCCGATCGACCACTGGCAGGAGAAGAAGGCTCTGCCGCTATGCGAGAAGTGCAAGGCGTGTTACAACGCCTGCCCTACGAAGGCCATTCAGCGGGACAGGTTCCTCCTCAAGGCGAATGACTGTCTCACCTACCTGAACGAGCAGTCCTCTGAGAAACCGTTCCCGGAATGGCTTGAGGCTTCCGCGCACAACGCCCTTATAGGATGCCTGCGCTGCCAGAAGGTCTGTCCTTACGACAAGGGTGTCGCGAACTGGTACGAGGACCGGGGCGAGTTCAGCGAGGAGGAGACCCAGTTTCTGCTACAGGGGCGGTTCTCCGGCAAGAAGGCTGAGAGGATCGAGAGGAAACTGAGGAGGCTCGGCCTGGACCTTACCTCGTTCCCTCGGAACTTGGAAGTCCTGATTGCGAGCAGGCAGACATAGTCCAATTAACTTTCAATTGGCGGAAGGTTGCGCCACAGATCATGGCTGGACACATCTTTAACTCGGGAGCGACATTGGCCGTCCGGTGAGTCTACGAAGATCACCCCGTTCGAACAGGAATGTTGGCAGCGAGAGTACGAGAACGTTGTCGAGTACAATCTGTCCGAGAGCAGCGTCCACCCACTGAGCGCGCGCGAACTGCTCGGAAGCCAGAAGGCGTTCGCTGACCTCCTCGACATCCCGCTGGGCTACGCGCAGGGGGATGGCACACCCGAGCTCAGGACTGCCATAGCTGCCACATACGGGAAGCTCACACCGGAGAACGTCCTGGTCACGACCGGCTCATCCGAAGCGAACTTCGCTGCCGCGTGGCACCTGTTCGAGAAGGGCGATGAGATCGTGATAATGACCCCGAACTACGCACAGATGTGGGGTCTCGCAGAGACTTGGGGATTGAGGATCAAGCCCCTGTGGCTGAAAGAGGACCTCAAGTGGCAGTTCGACCCGGAGGACCTGAAGAAGCTGGTGACGAGGAAGACCAAGATCGTCCAGGTGTGCAATCCCGATAACCCGACCGGAGCGGTCATGGCGGCCGAGCAGAGGAAGGCGCTCTTGGACGCAGTCAAGGACTCCGGCGCGTGGCTCTTGTCGGACGAGATCTATCTCGGGGCCGAGCGCGTCGGACCTACAACGGAGTCCCTCTGGGGATTTCACGACAAGACGCTCATTGTCAACGGCTTGAGCAAGGCTTACGGGTTGGCGGGGCTGAGAACAGGTTGGCTCGTGGGCACCCCCGACACGATAGCGGACATCAAGCTGTATCGAGACTACACCACGCTCGCTCCCTCCACGCTGTCCGATCGCATGTCTCAGATCGCTCTCCGGCCCGGGCGGAGGGAGAAGATACTCGAGCGCACAAGAGGGATCATCAGGGAGAACTATCCCAGGGTGCGTGAATGGCTCGAGGCCCACGGCGGCATGTTCGCGCACGTGCCTCCGACGGCGGGCGCCATCTGCTATGTCCGATATAACATGAAGATGAATTCGATGGACCTGGCACAGAGGCTGAGAAAGGAGAAGTCCGTTCTAGTCGTGCCTGGAGACCACTTCAGCATGGACGGGTACATGAGGATCGGAACAGGCATGCAGACGGACCGACTGCTCCACGGTCTGGAGCGGGTGGACGAGCTGCTGAGAGATATCAAGAAAGGAGTTAGCCCCTCCTAGGCAATCCAATACTGTCCCGGAGGAAATGATAGGGCGACGGGAGTGTTCTCTAGGGCGAATACGAGAGCGTCCCGGGACCGTCGACCCAAAGCCAGCATCCCTCACCCGAACCGATGACGAAGTCGAGCATCGAAGGGCTCACGCCGGGGAGATAGCTCAGGAACTTTCCTGCCCCGGGATCCCATTTGCAGACGAGGCCGACATTCGAACCTGAGACCAATGAGTCAACTTCGCTCGCAAGGACCTCTGCACCAAGAGTATTGAATGCGACGCATGCCCACCCGCCTCCCGCAGGGACGTCTAGGGCGATGGACAAGGATTCGAACGCGTCCGGACAGCACCCGTGAAGGTCGATGGTCTGCGCCTCGGCCGTCCAGATGAAGTACGCATGGCCAGGCATCATCGCGAAATCGTAGATCTCGTCTGAGTAGCCCACCAAGTATGCCTGCTGGTACCCCTGCAAGTGGTCGTCCCATTCTGCGACGACGCTCCCGTTCTTGAGCCCGAGCGCGCTCGGCCTGAACGAGTCGTTGAGCAACGGCATCGACACGAGGTTCCAGCCAGGTAGGAGGTCCAGCTGGCACGATCCTGGCTTCGGATTGATCTCGAACCAGGGGCTGCTAGCGATCATTGGGGTGCCCCAGCAGGGGAGGATGGCATCGGCCCTGAGAAACCTTGGGAACTCGACTGCGCCTCCGCTGTCGTAGACCTGCTCCCAAGTGAAGTTCCAGGCTAGGACCTCCCAAGGAGCGAGAGACAGCGTCGTCACCCATAACAGAACTATTACGTGGTACTGCAGATCATAAATCGGAATGCCATCCACGGTGGATATCACGTAGTAGCACTGAAGGCTCGAAGGGAAGGTCAGAGTCAGACCCATGGGACCAGCATTCAGCGTCACCGTGATCCCGACAGGCTCACCTGGAAGGTAGTAGTGCTTGTCGGTCGTGACGGTCAGACTAGGCTCGATCTCGATGATCTTGAAGGAGGCGGACGCATGAGGTTGATAGGGGAACAATGCGGGCATCACAGCCTCGACCTGGAGCAACTTCGGATACCCTACAGGAGTCCCATTGTCGTAGACCTGATGCCATGTGTAGTTCCAGTATCGTACACCGGTTACACTGAGCTGGGTAAGGATCTGACTGTAGTAGCAGTGGGCTCTCAGGTCGTAGACCACGTTTCCGTCGCCATCAGTGATCACGAAGTAGTAGACGCACGTGCTCGGGAATGTGAAGAATCCAGGGCCGACAAACATGCCACTAATCCGTACCGGCTCCCCAGGAAGATAGGAATCCTTGTCGGTCGTCACGTAGAGTCCAGGTTCCAATGCAGTCGCGGACACCGCTACGTGACGCGCAGGCGCCGCACCGGCCATTGACACAAACAGTAACCCAGCCACAAGAGCGAGCGATATGAGGCGAGTTCCCACGCTTCCACCCTAGCATTGCATCGTTCCTGCGCTATATCTTCCTTGCGACAATCGTCGCTTGCAGCAAGAAGTGCCGCCTGTCGCATGCGTACACTAACGAACTGCTCCGGGGTCCGTTGGCCGCTCCTAACGCGCCGCCGTGAGGTCTAATTGACTTATACACCGCGTGACTGATACCGTCTTCATGAGCGAGCCCAGGCCCGTCGAATGGATCTCTAGCAGTCAGCCAACAATAGAAGGGGCCGGCGTTCGGCTCAAGCGCGCGTTCGCGAACTACGAGGCCCGGCGACTCGACCCGTTCCTACTTCTGGACGATTTCCATTCGTCCGACCCGAGGGACTACATCGCGGGCTTCCCGTGGCATCCGCACCGCGGCATCGAGACCGTGACTTACATGATCAGCGGGAGCGTGGACCACGGAGATAGCATGGGCAACCGAGGGACCATCGCCTCCGGGGACGTCCAGTGGATGACTGCCGGTGGAGGCATCGTCCATCAAGAGATGCCGCAGCAGTACACCGGGTTCTTCCAGGGCTTCCAGCTATGGGTGAACGTCCCAGCCCGCAGGAAGATGATGGAGCCGAGGTACAGAGGCATCACCAGAGAGGATATCGAAACCGCAACGCCCTCGAGTGGGGTCGATGTCAAGGTGATTGCTGGGAAGGTCGACCGGACGGCCGGCCCCGTCAAGGACCTCGTGGTCGAAGCTGAGTACATCGATGTGGACTCGAGACCCAATGCGGAATTCGAGCATGCAATCAGGAAGGGCAATACCGCGCTCGCGTACGTATTCGGGGGGAGCGGGACGTTCGGGCCTGACAAGAACGAGTTCGTAGGAGCGGAGACTCTCGTTGTGTTCGGCGACGGAGACTTGGTCGTCTCAAGGGCGGGGAACAACGGGCTAAGGTTCCTTCTCGTCAGTGGCAAACCAATCGGGGAGCCAATCGCATGGCGCGGACCGATCGTCATGAACACCCAGGATGAGCTTGATCTTGCATATCAGGAGTACTGGAGTGGCACATTCCTGAAGCACGCGTCACCAGGCATATAGAAATCAGAAGGAAGTGTTTTTTCGGGTTTCGCCTTCTGCTAGTCACTTGTTCGAGCAGAAGGCCAGTAGCCATATCAGCCAGCCGATGCAGTGCGCCTCGGCCCCGAAAAGCCAAATAAACAGGAAGCTGCATCCGGGTCCGGGGGGACACCGAATGAAAGTGCTAGTCGCATATATGTCGTCGACCGGAAACACGAAGAAGGTGGCTGATGCCATCTATGGCCAGATAGACTGTGAGAAGGAAATCAAGCCGATTGCCGAGGTCCAGGACATCGGATCCTATGATCTCTCGTTTCTCGGATTCCCGACGCATGGATCCGGGCCTGACAAGAAGACCAGGCAATTGCTGGCGAAGCACTGCACAGAGGGCAGGAATGTCGCCCTGTTCGTGACCCACGCATCACCAGAGGACGCCCCAGAGGTCCCAGGATCGATGGGTCGATTCAAGGAGGCCGCTGCCGGTGCGAATGTTGTGGGATGCTTCGATTGCCGGGGAGAGCTCGCAAAGGGAGTGAAGGTCATAATGAGGATCTCCCCCAACAAGCAGCTCCGGACATGGGCGAAGATTGATGACAGCATGGGTCAGCCAGACGCATCAAGACTAGAGAAGGCGCGCGCTTTCGCGAAAGAAACCGTAGCCCGGTTCAAGAGCGAAGGATGACCTCTGTCTCCATGGACGCCAAAAGACACAACAGAGGTCTGCGCCCACGGGACGAATTGGCTGGGCGAGCACATTGAAAGGAATCAGGCGAAAGGAGAAGGAGATCACCGACAGGAAGGACATGGTCAGGATCCTCAAAGAGGCCAGGTACGTCACCGTCGCTATGACGGACATCGACGGGCCATACCTTGTCTCCCTCACGCACGCATACGACGCCAAGAGGAACGCCATCTACTTCCACTGCGCGTACGACGGCCGAAAGGTCGAGATACTCAAGAGGGACAACCGGGTATGGGGCCAGGCGCTCATTGATCATGGCTATGTCGCCGGAAAATGCGACCAGCTGTACGAAACCGCTCAGTTCAAGGGCCGCGTGACCTTCCTGGACGACCCGGTTGAGAAGCGCCACGCGCTCGAAACAATGATTCGGAAGAACGAGAAGCATCCTGATGCCGTCATCAGGAAGCAAGTGACCGACGAATCGGTAGGTCACGTCAACATCGGTCGCATCGACATCGAGTATATGTCCGGCAAAAGGGCGGACAAGGTCATCGTGTCAATGTAGTGTCGATTCCTTCACGATCCGGTCCAGCCTGTTGGAGATGTCCTTGTCGAGCCTGACGGGCTGGTGGCTCTTCAGGATCCAGTCCGCCTTCTCCTTGGCCACGGTCAGGTCGTCCTTCCTTCCCTTGGCCTCCCACTTCTCAAAGGGCTCGCTCGGGAAGAGATAGGACTCGTAGAACTCGCGCACCTCCTTCATCGTCGCGCGCTCCCCCAGGAAGCTGCCCTTCTTCGGCCCCATTCCCAGGATGCCCACTTCCTTGATAATGTCAAGATGCAACGTGGCATCCGACACCTCGATCTCCTGGGCGCTCTTCAGTGTCCTGCCAACTATGTCGTCATCGACGACCATCTGCTCGTACGAGAGCACAGTCGAGCAGTCCAGCATCCCGATACCGTTGTTCACCTCCTGCCCGAGGAGTGCGCAGTACATCGCAATCATGCCGTTCTCGAGACAGCTGTGCATCCCAGGGACCTTCGCGTTGGGGCCCATGCCGCCATATGAAGGCAGATGGACGAACTTCGCCATCTCGTTTGCCGCGCCGCACAGCACCAGGCTCTCCGGGGACGACAGTTGTATCGCGCCGGTCCGCGGGTCCATGTTGGACAGCACTGACCCGTAGATTGCGGGCGAGCCCGGCTCGTGCGCCTGCATAGCAGAGACCATCGCGAGCGTCTCCGCGTGGTTGACCACCAGGTTCCCGGCGTAGGTCGCGGGCGAGCTCACGCCCATCATCGCCATTCCCGTGATGTGGACCGGCACGTGCGCCTCGGCCCAGGTCATGCCTGCATCGGTCGCATGCTCGTCCAACGTGAGAGGGGACATTGTGCAGACCATTGCGGACAGGAGGTGCCTCTTCCTCAGCTCTTCTAGGCTCCCGACTATCTCCGAGGCCATCTTGATCTGCACCTTGGCCTCTTCCGTGCTCGACGTCGACTCGCTCGCGACGTGCTTTCTTGTGATGTCGAACGATTCCTTCACCGAGGATGTCACGTGCAGGTGCCTTGGGATGTCCGATGGGACGACCATCGGCTCGTATATGCTCAAGTAGGGGAGCCAGTCGGCGATGGTCGCGCTGTCAATGATGTCCTGCATGACCGCGAGCCGCCTTGTCCTGGTCTTCTGCTCCCAGACCGTGATCCCGCAACCGTCCGTGGTGTAGTAGCAGTGTCGCCCGTCAAGCGGCAGGTCGAACTCCTTCTCCCTGCCGGCCAGGACTATGTTCCGCGGAACTTTCGAAACGAGGGACTGCGTGAGGTCCGCTGGGAACTTCACGACGCTCGTCCTGTCGTCGACCAGCGCTCCAGCGCGCCTTAGGGAGTTCTTGGCCTTGCCGCTGTGGATCCTTACGCCCACGGTCTCCATCACATCGAGGGCGGCCTCGTGGATCCTCTTCTTGTCCTCCTCCCTCAGCACTCGTATCGGCTCACGGACTCTGAACCTGTCTGCAAACCCCGCCATCGTCTGTCCCTCCCGACGGTACTCCCTTGGCCTCGGGCGGCGGTGCATTCATCATGGATAGATAAGGCTTTGTCTTGTCGCTCCTGAGTGCTGGCACAGAAGTTCTAGGGCTTGGAGTCGCCGGAGCTGCCCTCCACTGATTCGAAACAGTCGCCGCAGAGCACATATGCCTTCCTCCCAGGTCTACCGTCGAGCGAGCACTTGACGCCGTACATCCTGCTCTCGCAGAACATGTGAGAGACTTGCTCTCCACCATCCTTGGCGGAAGTCATCGCGACTCTGCAGTTCGATCCGGACAGACGAAGGGCCATTGAACACGCCTCGCTCACGAGCACGAACCATGACGATATCAGGTTGGTGTCGAGCAGCAGTCATCGTTCGCGACGTATGGTCGACTACTGGACACCTAGGACCAGTACTCGAATCCGCCTTTCACCCTTCCACGTCTCGGGCCGAAGCAGAGCATGTCGTTGGCCCGGTCGAACGCGCCCACGGGCGTGAACCTGTGGTGCAGCATGAGATAGTAGAACGTAAGGAACCAGATCGATGCGTCGTCGAACCCCACGTCCTTCCGAGGGGCGATCACCGTCTTGGCCCCCGTGACATCCATGAACGGGCTGACGAACTCGTCCCTGGACAGGCCGCATGAAGAGAGCGTGACCCTCTTGTTCTCGAAGCATGCCCTAGGGAACTCGTCGGGATGTACGACCCCTTTCGGAAGTTCGAAGGCGCAGTGCTTCCGGTCCCCGTGGCCAGACAGATGGATGAAGTTGAAGCCGTCGAGATTTCTCCTTCGGCGCAGGTAGCTCAGAAACTCGCTCTTCGTCGTCATCTCCCTGAGGGCGATGTCCTTCGGGTCGGTCATGCTGAGGAATCTGTAGAGGACCTCGCCTTCCTCGTACTCCTCGGACTTCGGGATGCATTCGAGAATGAATAGCCTCGGCCTTCTCAGGGCGAACAATCGTCAATCACCACGCAGAACCTGGTCAAGCATGTGCGAGCCAGATAGATACTCTTTGTGTCCGCGATGAACGCGGCAGACTACGGCTCATCCCCATGGTCGTGCCTGTGGTGAATGTCGGGCCAGTGGACATGGTCGTGGGACATGGAGGTGTGCGTGTGCTCGTGCACGTGCGGTCCGGCTTCGAGGGATTCGTGAGCGTGATCATGGCAATGATCGTCATGGGAATGAAGATGCGTGTGCGTGACCTCTTCGTGCATGTGGAGATGCGAATGCCTTTCGTAGACGATGGCCAGGACCCCTACCACCATCAGAGCCGCCGCCGGCGCCACCGTCCAGCCGAGCCGCTCGTCCAGGAGAACTACTGAGACAGCCGCGCCTATGAACGGGCCGATGCTGAAGAACGCCCCTGTCCTGGAAGCGCCCATGCCCTGGAGGGCCTGTATGAAGAACACGAGGCTCGCCCCGTAGCTGACTGACCCGAGGATTAGCGCGAACACGAGGCTGCGACCGACCGGAATATCAAGGCCTAGCAGAAGGGCTATCGAGACCGATGTGGTCCCAGCAACCAACCCCCTGACCTGCGAGATCTGGATTGGATTCTTGTCCGAGATGCGCCTCGTAAGGTTATTGTCGATGCCCCACGCGATCCCGGCGGCCAACAGAAGCAGAGGGCCAGAGACTGTCAGAGCGCCCGTGCTCGGGTCCCAGCTCAGAAGGATCCCGGCCGCTGTCATGCACGCGACGGCCAGCCCGAGCCTCCATCCCAGGTTCTCTCGGAAGAACAGGTACGCGATAAGGGCGGTCGCGAGCCCCTCGAGGTTGAGCAGGAGCGAGGCGGTGAAGCCTGCCGTGAGGGTCAGTCCAGTCATCAAGCAGATCGGGGCGATGATGCCTCCAGAGACGGTGGCACCGGCGAGCCAGGGCGCGTCGCCACGGTCCAATGGAGCGCTTGATGAGCGCTCCCGCCTTACGAGCCTAGCCGCAATTGCGTAGGCGGTCAGCCCCGCGAATGCCCCAAGGTATAGCAGGCCGGCAAGAGCGACGGGATCGACATTGTCGGTCAGGAGCTTTGCGAAGGGTATGCCAACCCCGAAGAGCGATGCCGAAATCACCGCGAATGCGATCGGCTTGGAACGAGGTTTCATCTGACCGCCTCCGATGTCGTCACTCGGCGGTACGGCTTCGTGACGATATAATTCACCTTCGGAATCACGCGGGGGACGCCCAGCGCATCAATGATAGTCACTTGTACCATTCGAGGCTATCTTTCACGTATTCGATGAAGGACACGAAGAACTGCTTGGATTCATCACGCATCGCTGTTTCAGAGATGAGCCTGATGCCTGCATCGGCGTGCTCTCTTGAGATCTTCTTCGCCTCCTCCAGCGCCCCGGTCTCAGAGACTGATTTCCGGATGCTCTCGATGTCCAGCTGTTGTTTCCCGGTCATGACATCACGGAACTCGGTAGCAAGGCGTTCGTCCTTCTGAAGGGCCAGGACGAGGTGCAGAGGCCTCTTCCCGCGGAGTATGTCCGCACCGGGCGGCCTTCCGTACTGCTCTGCCGACGCGAAAGTGTCAATGATGTCGTCCTGGATGTCGAAGGCGTACCCGATGTGCTCGCCCGCCGCGGATAGGATCTGCAACTCCCCTTCGTCAGCGCCGGCGAGGACCGCGCCGATCCCGAGAGTCGCCCTGAAGAGGGTCGTCGCCCTCTTCGAGGCCATGACGGTCCACTCGCTCACATCGGGATCGCGGTACTCGAACTCGAGATCCAGAACCTGGCTCTCGTTCACGTTCCTGTACTCAACAGCCATCATTTCCAGGACCTTCGTCAGCTTGCCCGGGTCGAACCCCGATGACAGGACCGTCTGGAGGGCCAGAGAGTACATCACGTTCCCAGCGAACACCGCAGCGCCCGAGCCAAACCGCTCGTCGTATCCGGACTCCATCAGCTTGTGGAAGGTCCGACCACCCCGCCTCACTGGGTCTGCGTCGACGAGATCGTCGTGGACTAGGATCGCGTGCCTGTAGATCTCGACCCCGCAGCCGACCCGGACGATTCCATCGTCGATCCTGCCTGTGTACCCCTCGTACGTGACGAGCGTGCTAGAGGCCGCCAGTCTCCTGCCCTTCCTCAGCGTGTACTCCATCAGGGTGTCGTACATCCGGCCGATCAGGGGGTGATAGGAGCGTGCGACCACAACCGATGCTTCGAGGACTTCCCGCAGCTTCTCGTCGATCGCCCTGCCGTACCTCTCAGAGACCTCCTCGAATCCCATACTGGCCGTATCATCCCAGCCGGCTAATTCCTTTGCGGCGGCTTTTGGACCCCCCGCGGTCTTCCTGCGCAAACGAGATAAATGGTCAAGACCTCAGCCGATTCGATAACATGACAGAAACACAAGTTCCAGAAACCGAGAAGGACATGTTCCGCACCCCGGGCTTCGCATGGCGAGTGGGCCTATCGATCGCGGTCGTATTCGGATGGCTCGCATTCCTGATCATATGGCTGTTCTTCTACGCGGGAGACTTCGGAGTCTTCCAGAACATCGCGATATTCCTCGTGTCGGTCCTGGTCGGGGTCGGCATGCTCGCGGCCGCGTGGGCCTCATGGGGCATCAGGTACGCTTCGAGGATGGGCCAGACCCCACAGATGGAGAAACCCAAAGGTGCGATGATCGTCAACGCTGTCTCGGGCATCGGCTGGCTGATATTCCTGGTGATATGGCTGTACTTCTATGCTGGCGACTACAGCGGGTACCGGAACCTGGCCGTATTCATCGCGTCGCTGATGGTATGGGGCGCAATTGCCGGAAGCGCGTGGGTCCTCAAGTGGCTCAGGATACGGACGAGAACAACCACGTGACTACGCTAGCAGAGGAAGAATCAGTGCCGGGGGGGATCCCTCCTCCGACCGCCGGGCTTCTCCAGCCTTCCGGATCGTCAGTGCTTCAGCTCGTCACGGTCACGTTGCCTAGCATCCACGATGGATCCTGCAACAGTACGGGTAGACGCCGGTCCTGTGGCCTAGGCTACGACACCACGAACGTCCCAGTCATGCTCGGGTGCACATCGCACCGGAAGAAGTAGGTCCCAGGCACTCCAGGCGCGATGAAGTTGTAGGTGATCGTCGCCACGCCCGTGACGATGTCTCCTCGGAATATCTTGGTAGTTGCGGTCGAATCAGTATACAATGCGAAGTTGTGTGGGATGCTGAGATCCAAGTTCTCAAACACGAGGCTCACATTGGATCCCGCAGGCACGGTTATCGTCGACACATTGAACTGGTAGTTCTGGGCACTCAGATATGCCGTCACAGGACCGGATACGTTCCTCACGGTGGCGTTCACGAAGGCCACGACATAGGGGACGAGCGGCGTGTGGTCGTTGTTGACCAGCTCCGCCGAGAACATGTGCGGGCCAACGGACACATCGGTCCAGTTGTATGAGATGTTCACAGTGGGCGCGTACGTCCCAACAGCAGTGATGGCGGGCACTCCGGGGGTCGTCGGCGGGAGCACGTCCTTGAAGTAATGCAGGTGCCCCTGGCCTGCGACATTCGCCCCGCCGAGGTTGTCTACCAAATCGAAGTCCCCGACGCTCACGCTGATCGTGACGTTGTGTCCGAAGACTATGGACCCATCCGTCGGTGACTTTATCGTCAAGGTGGGTTGCGCGGCCACCACCTCAATGGTCACGACGTCCACGATAGCGGGCACCAACGGAGTGTGGTCGTTGTTCACCAACTCGACCGAGAGCGTGTGCTTCCCGACGCTGAGATTGGTCCACTCGTGCCACGGGTTGGCCGTGGCAGCATATGCCCCCTCCGGCGGTATCGCAGGCTCTCCAGGAGTGGTAGGTGCAGCTGTATCAAGGAAGTAGTGGACGTGTCCCTGACCCGCGACATTCTCCTGCCCTAGCGCATTGGCTAGCTCGAAGCGCTGGACATCGACAGTCACGTTGACATCCGGTCCTGCGACCTTTGCGCTGTCCTCGGGGCTCGATATGCTGATCCTTGGACCCGCGTTGAGCCGCAAAGCGATCACGGACGGTTGTGCACCTGCGCCGGCGGGCCAGACGATCGTATCGCCGGCGATCGCGGGCCATGCGTTGATCCCTGCAGGAGCCTTGAATCTGAATAGCTCCTCACCCGTCTTCGCATGATATCCGTGGATGAACCCGTTGAACTCCGCAGTGAACACGACATCGTTCACAACTGTCGCGCCGCCGACGTTGAGCGTGCTGTACTTCTTGACCCATTCGATATGGCCGTAGGTGACGTTTATTGCGACCAGCTCGCCCGTGGCATTGGCGAAGTCGACCGACGAGAAGTTCAGGCCCGTTGGAGTGTACTCGGTGGGCATGTTGACCACAGGGACGTAGACCATCCCGTTGGCATACGCCATCGGAGTCTCCACGCCTCCCAAAACTCCCGGCAGGACAATCGTGGGCTCATGAATTGGGTCCAACCTATCGTTCATGTGGTCTCCAACGGGCACGGACCAGAGTGTGTGCCCGGTCTCCCTGTTGACCGCATACACATATCCCAACTTGCCCGCGGTCAGGACGATGTCCTGATTCTCTCCGTGGATGTTGGCGCGGGCGAGTATCGGGGAGATCTGGAGGTCATGATCCCAGATATCATGGGCCAGCAGTTGGTTATACCACTTGAGCTCGCCGTTCGAAGTGTCGAGGGCCACAAGGGTGTCGGTGTACAGGGCAGTGTCGAAGCTCGAGCCGCTCGGCCAGCCTGGTGCTCCTGCGAAGGGCGCAGGGTTTGCGATTGACCAGTACATGATTCCGGTCTCAGTGTCGACCGCAGGCGTGTACCAGCAGCCTCCTCCGCTGTTGACATCCGGGTGCCCCCACAGGTTCCCTTTGACGGTACTGAAGTTCCAGTTCTGCTTCCCCGTGTCCTGGTCCAAGGCGTATATCACTCCGATTCCTCCGGCGGCGTAGAATATGTCGCCTGTCCCAGGAACGGTCGACGTATAGACCTTGCCGTCGTACACGAGCGGCTGGATATCGATACCCGTGGTATTGACATTCGACAGCTTGTTGGTCCAAAGCTCTTGCCCAGTGTTCAAATCCAGAGCCGCCATCGTATACGCGTCTTTGGCCACGAACACTTTTCCATAGCCAACGCCCGCACCGTTGGGTCCTTCGACATTCGATTCGTTGTAGATTCTCGACCACTTGACCGCGCCTGTCTGCAAGTCCAGGGCGATCACATTGGCCTTGGCGTCCTGGAGGATGACCGTATTGCCGAGGATTAGCGGCGTGCAGGTCGCCCCACCGAAAGCTCCGAGACCCGTGATGTTGTAGGTCCACGCTATCCCAAGGTTGGCCACATTCTGAGAATTTATGGAAGAGGTCTTCGTCCACCGGCTGTTGTTGTAGTCCTTTCCAGGCAGAGGCCAATCGTTTGCGTACGCCTTGACCTCCGGAGGTATCTTGTTCGCACTTCCGCTCGGCATCGAAGTGAGCACCACCGCGGTCGCGGCTATGATGAGCGCGACTACGACCACCAAGACGGTCGTGATCAATCCCCAATTCTTCTCTCTCGGCGGCTCCTGCTGGGCCGCCGGCGCTTTCGGTGCTTCTGGAGCCCCTTCCGTCATCTTGAATGCCACCTCGGGCGAAGCCAATTCAGCCATAGCATATCGGTCTTTCGCCAAAATCCAGCAACGCCAGAATGAGGAAATCAATCAGCAGCGGTAGGGAACTGCTCCGGTTCGTGAACCAAACATCATTCCCGCTCGGAGCGCGTCCCGGGCCTCCGACGCCAGACCAGGATGAGCATCGACGCAAGCACGGGGATGAACAAGAGGTGGAACTCGGGGATGATCGGCAACGGAACGACGGAGACGATCCCTGTGATTGGCGCCTTTCCCATGTAGAGGTAGGAGCTGAAGGTCGTCGTGTCCGTCGACCTGAATGTGTACCCCGTATCAGTGGTGACCCACATGTACCCGTTAGGATCGATGCCCATGCCGACGTACTTCGATTTGTTTCCACCGGTCGGTGTGGGAAGGTCACCCAGCGAGCTCCATGTGACGCCTCCGTTCGACGAGTACCTGATGTCCCCGTTCTCCGTAAGCACCAGGAGCCTGTCACTGTCGTTCGTCCTCGCGCCGATGACCACGAGTGCGGAGTGTGGCGAGGTCGAGCCCGTCGGCGCGGTGGGCGGATTGTTGAAGTTGCTGCCACCATTCGCAGAGTAGTAGAGGACGGAGTCCTCCGCTTGCCTGAGCGCGTACACAGAGTTACCCGTCCACGTGTAGACGAAGTCCTTGAAGTCCGTCACGCCGGTCGCGACCTTGTCGGCGTACGGGTTCCATTGTTTCTTCCCGCCGCCAATATTGTTGCACCAGAAGTACGTGCCATCCGAGGCCAGCAGATAGGCGGAGTTGCTGGCGTAAAATGTAAAGGCGACGGCAGTATAGTTGCTGTCCACCGGGTTCTGCAGGTTCGCGCTCCAGGCGGTGCTGACGCCGATCTCCCACTTGTACGTCCTTCCGGTGCTGGCTACCGCATAGACGGCCGTCCCAGCGGTGTTGAGGACGATGTCCACGATGTAGTCCCCGCTCTCGAGCGCGGGCGCGCCGATATAGGTCCACACGATGCCGTCCATGGTGACCCATGTGTTCCCCTGGGCGTCCACGACCCAGGGGTCCTGCATGCCCGGCGGGACCGCCCAGTCCCCTCTCGCGCGCCAGTCGGTCGTCTCGATGATGCAGTTGAACGACAGGCTGCTGCCAATCGAGGACGAAGACACGCTGAATTCGATGCGTTGAGAATCCTTCTCCAAGAGAATTGATTCCGAACCGACTGCCCACCTGGAGGACACGTATTGCGACACGCTCTGTCCAGTTATTATGCCGTCCGTGCCCCTGATCTCGATGAGGTAGTCGGCGCCGATGGTCTTGTTGCCCCTGACGATCCGCTCTCCGGACGCGTTCGACAGATCATAGTCTACATAAACCCGAAGGATGTCCTCCCCCGATTCCCTGAGCTCTGTGACCGACCCTCCGCCTCCGCCTGTTGCGGTGGGCTTTCCCCGTAGGGAAGGAACATATGCCCCCTGGAAGGCCTCTCCATGCACCTCGACATAGAAGGACGCGCGTGAGGAAGCGTTCGTCGCCCCGATCTCGGCGATGTCCACGTCGGGGTTCCCGATGGGGACGTCGTCGGTATCCGCAGAGGTCTTCCCGATCCAGTCCGCAAATGCGCCGTCAATCCTAATAGAGGTCGGCGGCGAGGAGACGTATGCGGAGATGGGGTCGCCCTCTATCATGATGTCCTTGAAGGTCGAAGTCACTTCGGACTCTGAGAGGTATGCGCTGACGGCCTCGGTCACGCTCGAGCCCGTGGTGTCAACAATCACCTCCACGGTCCGTTCTTCGCCAGGAGAAAGCGAGAACTCGTAGTCGGGGGAGATCAGATCCGCCCCACTGACGAACGGGATGAGGCTGTTCACGGTCCCGGACCTGCCCTCGCAGCTCACGACTAGCTCCGCGAGAATCTCGGTCGGGCCAGCAGGTATGGTCCCTGCGGCGCTCACCGACGAGCCCGGCTGCTGGCGGATGACGAGTAGGCCGCCTGTCGAGGGCACGGGATAGCTGACTGAGAAGACCGGGCTCGGGATGTTGTTCTGCGACAGCAACAGGAACCGGGCGTCGCCATCGATGGCCTCACCGATGTCCGCCATCGCCTCGAGCCTCCCGAACCTGGATGCGTATGTGAGCGTATCGATCCGGCTCCAGGAGTTCCAGTCGTGCCTGTCAGTGTCGGACTTGTACTCCAGGAGAGTCCCCGACTGGACGACGGCGTCCCAGCCGTCCAGCTCGAGCATGAAATCGGCGCCCATGCCGCCCACGTAGTACCCGGTGGCGTCGCTATCGTCGGAGTCCACGAACAAGTAGAAGCTGTCGACCTCGGAGGAGCCCATGACCTCCCCTTGCACCTCCAGATAGGTGTACAGGATGCTGCCCTGGGGGATGACGGCCCACTCCTCGACCGCGAGCTCGGAGAGGTATGCTGTGACCTTCATCCCGAACTTCTGGGCCTTCGACCACTCATCGAAGTCCCCGTCCACTGCCACGCTGGTCTTGCCGGAGTAGATCAGGAACATGAACGTGGGGATAAGGAGTATGATGATCACTATGGCGACGAGCAGCTTCCAGCCCGCCCCGAGCCGTCCCTGCCTGGCCGGCCTCGAGACAGCTCCCCGGCCCGCCGTGTACCCGTTCGTGAGCCCCGTTCCGTTGATGAGACCGGTCCCGTTGATGGCCCCGCGGCCGTTGATCATGCCAACGCCATTGGTGGCGCCCCTGGAGGTGCCGTTGACGGCGCCCCTCAAAGTGCCGTTCGTCACCCCGCGGCCGTTGATGAAGCCTTGCGGGGAAGGCGTGATCTTCGCGGGTGCAGCCACGGTTGGCTTGGCCACGGCAGTGAGCTTCTCCGGTTCCGGAGCCTTGGGGGGCTCCGGGGCTGGAACCTGGGCGGGCACGAACTCGGTCTTCGGCTGTGGCCTCGGCTCCGCTCTCGGTTCAGGAAGTGGCTTGGGGGACCACGACGGCTTCTTCGAAAGGGAGGCGCCACAGCGGGAGCAGGTTCTCGTTGCCATGATCTCCAGAGCCCCGCAGTCGGGACACTCAATCATCCCCTGCTCGACTTTGAGGGGCGCCCCGCATCTGGGACATTTCGTCTGGTTGGCGTCGATGTCCAGCGCGCAGAATGGGCACTTGTTCTTGATTTCGGGAAGAGAAGCTGTTGGCAGCCCTTCAGTGATGCTTGGCCCCGCCTTGAGCGAGGGTTGACCCTGGTCTGACTTCCGCGTAGACAGGACCTCGCCGACCTTTGTCCCGCACTTGGGGCAGACCGTGAATCCCGGCGGGATCTCGCTGTCGCAGAGTGCGCAGATGATCTCATTCGATTCAGCCAGGTCCAAGCACCTCCAGGGGAGGACGTACGCAACAGATGTCCATGGTCAGTTCCGACGGCGGACTTCGACTCGTTGATACTACCCCGGCCGGACTATATAAATCGTTGGCGGTTTCTGTCCCGATACCGATGTTCTCACGCTGCCGCCTCCAAGTCTGGCCAGAAGTGGACACATCTGCCAGGCGCGTGGCCCAGACGAGAAGTTCTTATACCCCCGCATGACGAGCGCAATCGGCCAGGAGAGAGATTCGGCTGCCGATATGTACGGGTTGACATATCGGTATCGTCTGTTACCCTGGGTGGCGCCCGACTCATCCATCCTCTGCCATGACCCCGAACCGGTCGAGGGCATGCACTATCCCCTTCACAAAGTCCTCGCTCTCTATCTGGAGTCCGTACCTCCCGAAGTACCTCTGGAGCGCGCTCACGCCTTGTCTCAGTGCGGCAGACGCCTCTTCGAGACGCACCCAGGGGGAATTCCCCGTCCTATCCACCCTGATCGCCTCTGACAGGTCGATGAACCAGGGCTCGCGCTCGTACACCAGGATATTGAATGCGCTCAGGTCAGAGTGGACGACCCCTGCCCTGGCGAGAGCCCTGACGCCCTCCAAGACACGCTCCAGGAACCCTTCAGGATCGCCGAGCTCGACCTCCTGAAGCCTGGGCGCGGGACCCACCTCATCCCCGAGGTACCGCATCGAGAACATGTTCTCGATCCGCCTGGCTGGAGCAGGCACTCGCGCCCCGCCCTTCCAAGCCTGGCGGGTCATCTCGAACTCGCGCGCCGCCAGCCATCCTACAGAATCTAGCTTCACCGGCCCCCCACCGCGGTGCGATGTCCGGTACAGCCTGTAGGCCTTCACGGCGATCGGGGCACCGTTCCACCGCGCAAGGTAGACGTCCGCCTCCTTGCCGGAGCTGATGAGGGCACAGACTTCCGTGGCCAGGCCTGAAGAGAGGATGGCCTCCTCCGTTGTGCGATACCCCGCCTCGTGCAGGTCCAGGGTACCTGATCTGATCCGCCACGCGACGCTGGCGTCCAGGTATGGGTCGTTTGGCATATCGAACCGATTCCGACGAGATAGCGTTCACACTCCAAGCTCAAAGGTCGCCAAACGCCGAGAACAAGAAGATGTCGATCAAGCGGTCCCCGGCGCGTCTGCTAGAAACATTCCATGCATCATTTCCGGGGACCTCCTGGTGTACACCACGGCTTCAATACGACAAGGACTAGAAGTATGTTTCGACCTCCGACCGCTCAGCCGGTCACTGCCATGACGCCCGAAGCATAGAGCGGGGTCCCGTCGACCAGCATGCCGGAAACGAAGACGCTCACGTCGTCCCCGGGCGAAAGGACGGCCTTCACTTCCGCGCGAAGGAACTTCAGCATCATGTGCGGCGCGTTCTCCTTGTCGGCACCCGTCTCGTGGTCGCTGAAGCAGGTCTCCGCGTAGACGATGCCCATGAACCTCAGGCTGGGTATGTAGACCGAGGACACGCTATACCCGTCTGGGAGCTCCAGATGGACGGTCACGTACTTCCCCCCGCTGTTGAGGTTCAGGACGGACGGGCTGACGACGATGGTGCCGATAACAGGCGCCTTGGTCGGGTCGTAGGCGATGGGCCCGGCTGGAAGCTCGGCGGAACCCTGGTCAGAAGTCTGCAGCGATCCAGCGGGGAACAGGGCAAGGGCTGAGACGATCAAGGAAGAGAGCACGAGGAGAGCTGCGATGACTGACTTGCCCAACGCCAGGACCTCAGCAACGGTATTTTCAGCTGGTCCGAGCATATAATACCGTTTCGAACTGGCCGTCGAAAAGGCACTTGTTCGAAGTCCAACACTTCATATAATAGAAGTGCACCGCGGCGGAGTTGCGGAACGGACTTCACACAGGACCTGGGAGGGGAAACCATCCGGGGCTTGCTTGCTGAAAGAGTCTTATCAGGAGGAGGCTCTCCGGTGACTGAGGAGCAGCATGCCCGTGATCGTAGTGAACATGTGGGCTGGAAGGGACGAGAACGCGAAGCGCCGGATAGCGGAGGGCATAACGAAGGTCTTCGAGAACGAGAAGGTCCCTCGTGACGCCGTCACCGTCATAATGCACGACATCCCAAAGGGGAATTGGGCAGAAGCGGGGAAGCTCTGCTCGGACTGAGCGGATCCCTCTAGATGGCCGCGCTGTCCTGGATCACCTGCAGGCCCTTCTGCTTCAGCCTCTCGATGTACCTGTCGACCTTGAGCATCTCCGGAACGAAGAATCCGTTCTTCCGGACCTCCTTGGACAGGACCATCTCGGCGCCTGCTGCGGCACCGGTGCCAACGAGATATCCGGTCGCGCTCGTGCCGAAGCGGGCGTAGGCATCCTCGTGCGTCAGGCCCACCCAAGTCCGCACCTTTCGGAGCTCGCCAGCCTTCTTGCCGATGACCTCAACTGCTATGCCAGCGGAACCCTTGATCTCCGAGACCATGTCGACGGGGTTCGGCATCAGGGCCGACACGACGTCCAACGGCTTCACCTGCGTGGAGTCGATCCTGACGGGTTTCAGGCTGTGCAGGCCGGTCTTTCGGATCGTGTTCGCGAAGGCCGCGAGCGGGTCAGGAACGACGATCATGAAATCCACGTACCTGACGTCCTTGATGAACATCGGGATCAGGAAGGTCTCCTCGTGGGTCGTGTTGTAGATCTTGTGCGGGCCGACCGGGTCCGGGAACCTGTAGATCATGCTCCTCGAGAGCGGGGGCAGCCACTTGATCTCCCCGCGGTCGTACACCGCGGCGTCCATGGTTATCTCCTCGAGCATGTCCCGGGGAGACCAGAGGGTGAAGACCTCGTGCTTCTTGGAGACGGCGTTGTCGCCGTCCCTTATGTGGACCTCGTGCACCTCGTCGAGGCCGCTAGCACCAAGCATGGCGAATATATCGGAGATGCCTGGGTCGGAGCCCAGGGCCGTGACGGCTGTTATGCCAGCGTCAAGGCAGGCCTGGCTGAACTGCTCGAATTTTGGGATGGTTTCGAGCGGGATCGTGAAGTCAACGTAGTTGACGCGCTCGGCGAGGGCTCGCTCTAGCAGCACGGGGTTCATCTCGCTTGACACCGAGCTCACGAGGAGGTCGCAGTCCTTCAGCAGCTTCTTCACCTCCGATGCGTCCGTGGCGTCAGCCTTGGTGACGGTGACTTTGTCATCGGCGGTGCGGTCTGCGAAGGTCTTGGCCGGACCAGTCCTTGTGTCAGCGAGCACAAGCTCGTCGACCTTTGGGTTCTTCTCAAGGTGCTGGGCGCACACGAGCCCCGTGATGCCGCACCCGAGCTGGACCACCTTCGTGTGAATCGCCTCGATTATTCTATCCGCCCATCACATAAAAATGGTACGCCGCAAATTCTCAGCGCTGATAACGTACCACTGACCTGATCGGCCCGCGACGACAGGAGCTAGCGATTGAACGGACGGCTTTGAGAGAAGGACGAACGGCACTAGTTTCGCGCTCCCCGGGCGCGCAGATATGGAGATGCTCTCGTCTTCCGCATCAAACAAGGTGGGATCAGAGCCATGAGAAAAGAGGATGTGAAGACTGAGGCTGACGTGGTCGAGTTCCTGAAGGACTATTCGGGGTTTGAGAAGGCCGTCTATCTCGCCGCTTACAGGATCCCGCACGGCAAAGTCTGCACGTACGGAAGAATTGCGAAGCAGGCCGGGAGTCCCCGGGCTTCGAGAGCGGTGGCTAACGCGATGCACAACAACCCGCTCTTCCCCATCGTCCCGTGCTGGAGAGTTGTCAAGGCCGACGGAGGGTTTGGCGGGGAGCCGAAGGCCGCAGCCGGCAGGAGGGAACGCGTCGAGAGCGAGGGCGTTCCCGTGAGAAACGGCAAAGTGCCCTTGAAAGAAGGATATCTGGTCTAGCCCAGCTAGGATGATGCGAGGGTCAGTCATCTCGAGAAGAAAACACCAGCGGCCCGAGTGCGCTCATCGAGATTCTCAGAACGTATTTATGGCCGGCTGGCCTACCGTGCGACGGACGAGCATCGCACTAAGGGGGACCAAGCATGAAAGTAATGGTGATCGGCGCATCAGGCCAGATCGGCGCTTGGACGGTGAAGGACCTTGTGGACAACTACGGAGCGGACGTCATCGCCGCGGACCTGCGCCTCGACGCGGTCAAGAAGATTGCCGAGAGGTTCGGAAAGAACAGTATCACTCCAGTTGCGCTCGACGCAACCGACCCGAAGGCCCTGAAGAAGGCGGCCAAGGGTGTCGATGTGATCCACAACTCCGCCTGGTACGAGCTCAACATCAAGGTCATGCCCGTTGCGATAGAGCTCGGAGTGAACTACTCCGACCTCGGAGGATTCTTCGACTACAGCCTCCAGCAGTTGAAGTACGACAAGAAGGCCAAGGACGCGGGGGTGACGTGCGTCATGGGGATCGGCAGCTCCCCGGGGATTACGAACATCTGTGGTGCTGCAGGGGCGAACAAGCTCGATTCCGTCCGGGACATCAGCATCTACTGTAGCTGGGGGACCAAGATCAAGAGCGACGCGTCCGCATTCCCGGCATACTCCATCAGGACGGTTCTCGACGAGATCACCCAGGAGCCCGGGATAGTCGAGAACGGCGTGAAGAAGAAGGTGCCGCCGCTGTCGGGCAAGACGGATATCGAGATGCCCGAGCCTGCGGGGAACGTCGTCGCATACTACATCAAGCACTCGGAACCCGCGACGATGGCAGACTTCATTGGAAAGGGCACGAAGAACGTGAGTTTCAGGATCGGGTTCCCCGCGAACGACTTCGCGACCTTCAAGACCCTCGCCCAGCTCGGCTTCGAGAGCGAGGAGAAGCTGGACGTCAAGGGGTGCATGGTGTCCCCGAAGGACTTCATCACCTCGATGTACCTGAAATCGGTCGACGCCTCCAGGAGCGCGGCATCGACCATGGACGAGTTCGACTACTTCAGGATAGATGTCGACGGCAAGAAAGGCGGCAAGGACACTCGAGTCATGTACATCGTGAAGACGTGGAACGACCCTGAGACAGGGATACCGTCTGCGAGAGACACCTCCGTCCCGCCCTCTATCACCGCCGACTGGCTCACCAAGGGCAAGATCAGCAAGCGCGGCACGCTGCCCCCGGAGGCCTGCATCGATCCCGAACCGTTCTTCAAGGAGTTGGCGAAAAGGAAGATACTCGTCGAGGAGACCGTCAAGAGCCTGTAGCTCGGTCCTGGCTGACGAGGCGCACTCGCAGTCCTTCCCGAATGACTGACGCCATGTTCTAATAGACTATCCTTAATTCGGGTACGGGGGGAGTCAGTAGCATGCTTAGGAGAGCTTGCCTGTGTCTATTGCTTGTGATAGTTCTAGCCGTGCCGGTGCTCGCGGGGAGCGTTGCTTCCGCGCCGCCTCAACAGAAGAGGGTGACCTACAACCTCTACTTCGGGGACCTGCACACGCACACGTCCTATTCGGACGCCTGGGAGGGCACGCCCTGGGACGCCTACGCGGCTGCGAGGGCCTCGGGTGCGGACTTCATGGCGATAACTGACCATGTGGCGTCCTGGAACGCGTACAGCGCATTCGTCCTCACACCAGAGGAGTGGGACGACACCCTTGCGGCGGCGGCCTATTACACATCCAAGGACTTCGTCGCACTGACCGGGTACGAGACCTGGATGTTGGGCGGCTTGGGAGAGGTCAACGTCTACAATGTTCCCACGCTCCCTCCGGAGTCGCATCTGGGATACAAGTGGGACCGGCTTCCGGGAATCTATGACTGGATCTCCAGTCAGCCAGGAGCGGTCGGACAGTTCAACCACCCGTCGTACATGACCAACGATTTCGTGGACTTCGCGTATCTCACGCCCTCAAGGGACGCCGCAATGGGCGTCGTGGAGGTCTACAACGACCTCCTGACCGAGGACAGCTACATCAACGCCCTCGATAAGGGCTGGCACGTCATGCCGTCGGCGAACTCCGACACGCACTCCATGGACTGGATGACTGGGTCCGATGTTCGGACGGTCCTGCTCGCACCAAGCCTGAAAGCAGCAGACCTCTACGCGGCGATGAGCGCTCAAAGAGGCTACGCGACGCTCGACAAGAACCTCAGGATATCCTACTCCCTGAACGGCCAGACGATGGGCTCAATCCTTGATGGAGGGACTTCACAGTTCTCGGCCGCGATACATATCGAGGACCCAGACGGAATCGCAGCAGACGAGATCACGCTCGTGGAGATCGTCTCCGACGCAGGAGAAGTCGTGGCCAGCGTGCCGACAGGCGGCAATGTGGTCGACATCACTATGCAGCTGAGCTCGCACACCGCGACCTACTTCTACCTGAGAGTGACGACCGCGTCGGGCCTCGACGGTGCGCCTGGAGTGACCGCGTGGACAGCCCCGGTATGGACCGGGCGCTGAGCGAGGACGGGCGACCGGAAGGAAGAAGGTCAGAGATGGCAACATCGAAGGTCGACGAGCAGCGTGAGCGCCGCGAAGGCTCAACCACGCAGATGGACGCGCCAAAGGGTTGATAGAACCCGAGTGGATGCATCATCGGAGTCCGCATGCAGTACCGCCAATTCGGCAGAACCGGATGGAAGGTCTCCGCGCTCGGTTTCGGGATGATGAGGCTCCCCACGCTCGACGGAAAACCCATGAGCAAGAGCATCGACTTCGAAGAGACGAAGCGCATGGTCAGGCTCGCGATCGATCGAGGGGTCAACTACATCGATACCGCCTACGCGTACCACGGCGGAAGGAGCGAATCCGTTCTCGGGAAGATACTCGGTGGCGGATACCGCGAACGGGTCAGGCTGGCTACGAAATCGCCCATCGGGCTCATCAAGAGATCCAAGGACTTCGACAAGTTCCTGAACACGCAGCTGAGACGCCTCCGCACGGATCACATCGATTTCTACCTCTTTCACGGACTCAATGGAAGGAGCTGGAAGAAGGTGGTTCTCGAACATGGTCTGCTCAAGAGGGTGGCCGCAGCGAAGTCGGAGGGTAAGATCAACCACATCGGATTCTCCTTCCATGACAATTTCAAGGCCTTCAAGGGGATAGTAGACGGATTCGACGACTGGTCCTTCTGCCAGATACAGTACAACTACATGGACACGAAGAATCAAGCGGGGACAAGAGGGCTGAGATACGCGGCCTCAAAGGGGCTCGGGGTTGTCGTGATGGAGCCCCTGTTGGGCGGGAGGCTGTCGGAACCGCCGAAGGCGATCATGGAGATGTTCCGCGATGAAGGAGCGGGAATCTCGCCGTCAGAGCTAGCGCTCCAATGGATCTGGAACCAACCAGAGGTGTCGACCGTGCTGAGCGGGATGAACACCATCAATCAGGTGAGGGCGAACCTCAGGTCCGCCGGAAGATCCGGGGTCGGCTCACTTGGGGCAGACAGGTTGGAGTTCATAGGACGTATCGAGAAGAGATACAGGGACATGAGGCCCATACCG
>Ga0153915_10000623_pt1 | contig 32978 bp, 24 predicted proteins | sample Opewatmetagenome_2_FD_107003 | JGI IMG/M metagenome (GOLD analysis project Ga0153915, IMG submission 107003) | Freshwater wetland microbial communities from Ohio, USA - Open water 3 Core 3 Depth 3 metaG | ecosystem: Environmental > Aquatic > Freshwater > Wetlands | place: USA: Ohio, Lake Erie... | reverse complement strand
TCGTCGTCCACGACGACGACGCGGGTCATACGACGGCCTCCGGGACGCGTTCATTGCGCCGCATGGGTGCCGTCGACTCGTCGTCCACGACGACGACGCGGGTCATACGACGGCCTCCGGGACGCGTTCATTGCGCCGCATGGGTGCCGTCGACTCGTCGTCCACGACGACCCGGGTCATGGGCGCGTCTCCGGGATACGGACGGTGACCGTCGTCCCCCGGCCGCCGTCGCAGCGGATGGACAGCTCCGTGCCGTAGCGCAGCCGCAGCCTTTCCCGTACGTTGGAGAGGCCGATGCCGCTTCCGCGGTCCGGCCGGTCCGGATCCGGCTCCCCGGCGGACCCCACCCCGTTGTCGCTGACGGTGACCGTGAGCACGGCGTCCTCCAGGCGGGCCGCGATGCGCACCTCCGTCGGACCGTCGCCCACGGGCCTCGCGTGCCGCACCGCGTTCTCCACGATCGGCTGCAGGAGCAGCTTCACGATGAGGCAGCCCAGCGCGGATTCCCCGATATCCTCCACCAGGCGCACGCCGTCGCCGCGCCGCGCGTTCTCGATGAGGAGGAAATCGCGGAGCAGCGCGAGCTCGGCCTCCAGCGTGATCTCGTCCCTGTCGAGGCGCATGCTGGCCTCCAGGATGGCCCCCAGGGAGGAGATCATCCCTGTGACATTGTCCGCACCGCTCATGTGGGCCGTCCACTTGATGGCGTTCAGCGCGTTGAAGAGGAAGTGCGGATTGATCTGGGCCTGGAGTGCTTCGAGGCGCAGCCGGTTCTCCCTGTTCCGTTCCTCCACCACCTCCTCCGCCAGCTCCCGGATCCTGTCCACGAGCGCCTCCACAGTCCGGCTCAAGGCGAGGAGGTCCGTGCGCTCCCGGGGCGGCAGCGCCACTTCAAGCCCCCGTCCCGCCACGCGGATCCCCCCCGCCTTTTCCACAAGCTTGCGCAGCGGGCGGCTGGCCTGCATGACCATGAGCACGGTCACGACGAGGATCAGGGCATAGCCGGCCGCGGTGATCCCATAGACCTGGGCCCGGAGGACCGTGACGTCCTGTACGACCTGGGCGTAGGGAAGGATGGACGCCAGCACCCATCCGAAGCGGGCCACGGGCAGGAGGACGACCAGGCTTTTACGGCTCCCACTTCCGATCAGCGTGTATCCGGAACCCCGGATCCGCCTCCGGGCCTGCTCCGCCAGGGAAAGGTCGAAGCCCCCTTCCGTCATGTGCACGAGCCCTCCGGAGGCCGTGAGCAGGGCTGTTGCCGCGGAATCGGAGCCCTTGAAGATCCGGCGGAAGTTCGCCTCGCTGACATTGGCCATGACGAAGCCCACGCGCCTGTCGGTGCGCGGATCCTCGACGGTGCGGGCCACCGACAGGAAGCGGGGCCCGTCGATCCGCGCCGCCTCGTAGCCGAAGGGGGCGGTCCACGCGACCGCCTCGCCTCCTTCCGTCAGGCGGCGGTACCAGGATTCGCCCCTGTAGGCGGCCATGTAGGCGAGCTTCAGCCTGTATCCTTCCACGTTGTCGGAGGAGTTGTAGACCACTCCCTGTTCGTCGAAGACCAGGATGTCCGCGTCGTAGTTGAAGAAGAAGGTCGTCTTCACGAAATCGATCCGGTTCTCGACGCGGGAAAGGATAGTGTAGTCGCGAGCCGTCAGGTGCCCCTCAGCCAGGCGGGTGGAGAAGCCGGCCCGCGACGCGGGGACGTCCAGCGCGTCGGCGAGGACCGCCTGGATCTCCCCGTCGGTCCGGATGATGTCCGTGAGCTTGACCATGTCCAGGCACAGGGATTCGATCTGGATGCGGGCCCGCTCCAGGCCGTCGCGCACGAGGGCGGAGGTCCGCTCCTCGATCCGCACCATGAGCCTGTCGAACATGAAGTGCGTGAGCAGGAGGAGCGGGACGAAACTGGCCGCGACGACGATGAGGAGGAGACGCGTCTGGAACCGCCAGAGGACTTTCATGGAACCGGGACAAGGCTAACACGCGCCGCCGTGCCGCGCAACCGCGGGACACGGCCCGCTAACGCTCCGGCGCCTGGGCGGCCATGGCCTCCGGAAGCCCGCGCGCGATGCGGACCCAATCCGCCTTCCGGGCGACCAGTTTTCCTTCAGGAGCCTGAGGCTGTCCTTTTCCGCTTCGCCGGCGGGCTGGAAGGCCAGGAAGGGAACGAGCTGCTCCGCGGGGAGGGGGCCGGACGCATCGGACGGCACTTGGGCCGCGCATGATCCGGCTGCCGGGAAAAGCGCGAGAAGAATCGATTTCGCGCGTCCCGCAACGGGCCGGACCGCTTTCATGGCCGCCCGGAGACTCAGTAGGTCATCGTCCCGTCCAGGTTCGAGCAGATGGACGGCGCATTGCCCTGAAGCTGCGCGGAGAAATACATCTCGATCGTGTACTTCACGTACTTATAGGTGTTTGAGTATTCGCAGTGTGGATATCTGGAGGAATACCCGGCATTGCTGATGCATGTGCCTATGGAATAAATGCTGCTGCGATCGAGGGAGTCCTGCAGGACGGCATTGGAGGTCGTGATCTGGAGGCATTGGCCGCCTGAATCGGAATAATACGTCTTTTCAGAGGTGGACGGGTCGGCTGTCTCGGTACAACCGGAGATCAGCAAAACCGCCGCCAATGGGATCAATACGCAGAATCCACGTTTCATTTTTTTCTCCTCAACCTTTTTTCAATGATGGAAGCATGACCTGAACAAAATGGCCTCAATATACTACCATATCCTACTATACGGTTCCGGACTTGTCAAAGCACGAACAGTATTCGATTCTTGAATACGACGATATGATGGGAGCATCAATAAAAGGAGTGCATGGCATGGGCAATTATAAAGGAATCGTGGTACCCGTGGTCCTGGCATTCGCGTTCGGCCTGTCCACGCAGCCCGCGGCGGCGCGCGGTCTGTTGGAGAACCAGAACGCGCAGGTCCCGATCGAGGAGGAGCTCCAGCCCCTGCCCATCGAGCCGGAAGTCCTTTCGGACGCCGTGCTCCGCGCGGAAGACCTCATGCAGAAAGGCCGCCACGCGGAGGCGTACCGCGAGCTTTCCACGGGCCCCATCCCGGCGGACAAGTCGGATTATGCGTCCTGGCTCTCCGCACTGAGCCTCTCCCTCATCCCGGACGGCGAGCGCGCGCTGGAGGCCTGCCTCAAGGCCATGGCGGAAGCTCAAGCCTCGTCGAAACCCAACCCATGGATCCGAAAGATCCGCTTCCTGGCCGCCGAACTCTACGTCGGAAAACGGGACTTCCTCCATGCCGAGGAGATCTTCGCCTCGGAATCGGTCCGTCTCCTCTCGGAGGAGAGGAAGGAGGAGATCGCCGCCGAATACGTGCGCTTCGCCAGGTCTCTGTCCTATCAGCCCAGGCCGGAGGAGCTGGACGTTCCCCAGCCGGACTACGCCAATGCGTATTCCTTCTACAAGAAGGCGCTGGACCTCGAGATCGGCCCCACCCTCCGCGAGGAGGTCCGCTTCCAGATGGCCCGCATGAAGGAGCTGTCAAAGGCCTACGGGGAAGCGGCGGCGGAGTACCAGAAATACCTGGCCGAGTTCGACCCTGCCTGGACCGTGCCCGTCGGCACGTCCGGGACCGCGCCGGCGGCCACCGTGACCGCGGCCGGCAGGAACCGGGAGGAGGCGCGCTACCGCCTGGCCGAATGCTGGATGAGCCTGGGGGACGCCGTACGCGCCCGCACGGTCTTCGAGGACCTGATCCCTCTCGCGCTGAAGTCGCAGACCCCCTGGCGGAGGCTTGCCATGCGCCGCCTTCCGTTCACCTATGGGTTCCCGAACCCCCGCACGGACAACGACCTGGAGGCCGGCCTAGGCGCCACTCTGACATTCCTGGGGCTCTATCCCGAGGACCCCATCGCGGTTACGGTCGCCTGGAACGCCGTGGCGGCCCTGAACTCCAGGGGACGGACGGACGAGGCGGTCGAGGCGGCCAGGGAGTTCCTGGCGCGTAAAAGATTCGCCCTGCCCAGGCAGGAAAGCGCGGAGGAGGCCGCGCTGCGGGAAGGCCTCGGGATCAAGGACAGCCCCGCGGCGCAGTGGGAGGCGCTGCAGATGCGCGCCCAGTATCTTCTCGGCCAGCTGTACTACTCCCAGAAGCGCTACGCGGAAGCCGTGCGCGCCTACTCGGAATACGCCGCCCAGTTCCCGCACGGCCCCGACTGGACCAACGCGCAGAAGGGGATCATCGACGCGGAGTACCAGGTGGGCGCGGAGCTCCTGCGCCAGAAGAACTACGACGGGGCCAATGCCGCCTGGGAGGCGTTCCTGGCGGCCCATCCGCTGGACGCCCGCGCGCGGCAGATCATGTTCTCCATGGCGTGGGAGGACCGCCAGCGCGGCGTGGAAAGCAGGGAGGCGGGCAGGGCCGCGGAGGCGGCGGAGCGCTTCCGCATGGCCGTGGCCGGATTCCGGAAGCTGGTGAGCAAGTACCCCAGGACCGAGGAGTCGGGGCTGGCCCAGCTGCGGATCGGGGAGACCCTGGAGAACGAGCTGGGGGACCTGCAGGGTGCGCTGGACGCCTACCGTTCCCTCACGTGGAGCGGCTACGCGTCCACGGCGCGGGAGAAGGCCGCCCGCATGAAATCCACGGAACTCACCGTCAGGACGGAACGGATCTTCCGCACCGACGAGCCCGCCGTCATCTCCCTCATGGTCCGCAACGTGAAGTCCGTGAAGGTGGCCGCCTACAAGCTGGACCTCAAGGAGTATTTCCGCAAGTCCCACTCGATCCAGGGCGTCGAGGACCTGGACCTGCCGCTGATCGCCCCCGACAGGACCTGGGAAGTTCCCGTCAAGGGGTACCGGGACTTCCTGCCCATCGCGCAGGACCTGACGGTGCCCATGGAGGGCCCCGGCGTGTACGCCGTCACTGTGTCCGAGGAGACCCTGGAGGCGACAACCCTGGTGATCCGTTCCGACATCGACATCGTGGTGAAGTCCTCCAGGGAGGAGGTCCTGGTCTTCGCGGAGAACCTGCGCACCGTCTCCCCAGCGGCGGGCGCGGAGGTGCTCGTCACCGACGGGAACGGGGTGCTCGTGGAGGGCCATGCCAATGCGGACGGCGTGCTGCACGCGAGGCCCGAAGGCATGAACGGCGCGGGAAACCTGGCGGTGTTCGCCAGCCTGGACAGCCACGTGGCGGCGAGCGGCCTGGAGCTCAAGGCGCTCTCCCCCGCCAGGGGCCTGGCGCCCAAGGGATACCTGTACACGGACCGGCCGGTCTACCGGCGCGGGGAAACCGTCCATTTCCGCGGGATCCTCCGCGACGTGCAGGACGGGGCCTACAGGGCGCCCGCCGGGGAGGTCTGGCAGTGTTCCGTCGTGGACGCGAAGGGAAGCGTGATCTGGTCCAAGGACGTCGCGCTCTCCGCCTTCGGGACGTTCGCCGAGGAAGCCGTGCTCGGCGATCAGGCCGCCAAGGGGACCTACGCCGTCAAGGCCTTCCGCAAGGAGGCAGGCAGGACCTACGCGGGCTCCTTCCGGGTCGAGGAGTTCCAGGTCGACAAGGTGAAGCTGTCCCTCGAGTTCGACAAGCCCTACTACTTCCGGGGGGAGCAGGCGCGGGGCTCCTTCACGGCCAGCTGGTACTACGGCAGCCCGGCGGCCGGCAAGGAGGTCCGCTACAGGCTGCCCGACGGCAGGGAGGCGGCCGCGCTGACCGACGGGAGCGGCCGGGTCCCCTTCCTCATCGACACGTCCGCCTTCCAGGCCGGCACGCGCCTCGCGGTGAGCGGCCGCATCCTGGAAGAGAACGTCTCCGTCGCCGGGGAGGCCCTCGTGGCGTCCCAGGCGCTGTTCCTCTCGGTCTCCCCCGCGCGCCCCGTCTCCCTGGCGGGGGAGCCCGTGGAACTCACGATGCGGGCCCGCGACTTCTCGGGAAATCCGGTGGCGGCGCAGCTGGAGCTCACCGTGCTGAAGCGGGAGACCCGCGGCCCGGATCCCCTCCTGGCCGGCATTCCCTGGATGGGGGAGCCCGTGACCGCCACGTGGGCGGAACGGTCCCTGGAGACCTTCCCGCTTTCCACGGACGCCTCGGGGACCGCGCGCTTCACCTACAAGCCCGGGACCGACGGCCTCCTCGTCTACCGCCTGAAAGCCAAGGACAGGCTGGGAAACGTCGTGGGCGCCGAGGCGTTCTCCTCCGTGTCGGGCGACGGGGACGGGGTCCGGCTGCGCCTTTTCGCGGATACGGAGCATTACAGGGTCGGCGAGACCGCTGAGGTGAGGATCCACTCGCGCCTCACGGGCCCGCGGCTTGCCCTGATCACCTTCGAGGGCGAGGGGATCCTGTCCTACCGGGTCCTCGCCGTGGAGTCGGGCTACACCGCCCTGCGCTTCGCCGTGGACCATCCCCATTTCCCCAATTTCTCCCTCAACGTGGCGCTCATGAACGGGAACCGGCTGGAGACGGCGGACCTTCCCTTCACCGTGGAGCGGGAGCTCGCGATCCGCATCCTGGCCGGCAAGGATGTCCTCCTTCCCGGGGAGACGGCCGCGCTGACGGTGGAGGCGCGGGACAACCTGGGCAGGCCCGTGGAATCGGAGTTCTCCCTGGCCCTGGTGAACGAGGCCCTCTTCGCCAAATACCCCGATCAGGCGGAAGACATCGTGAAGTTCTTCCAGAAGGACGCGGTGCGCGCGGCGGCGATGCACCTGGGAACCAGCTGTACCTTCTCCTACGCGCCCGCGACGGTACAGGTCGACAAGGCGGTGGCGGAGGAGGATTCGCGCATGGCCACCATGGCGATGCGCGACGAGGAATCCGCCATGGCCGGCAAGGCCGCGGAAGCGCCCATGGCGGAAAAAAAGGCCGTCCGGACGGAGGAGATGGAGAAGTCGCGCCAGCCTTCGGCGGCCCCCTCAGCCGCCAGGGCGGGCGCCGGAGGCGCGGCGCCCAAGGAGGATGCGGAGGCGCCGCGGAAGCTCGACACGGCCCTGGCGGGCGTATGGAGGGTTTCCGTCACCACGGGCGCTGACGGGACATGCCGGCTTTCCGTACCGCTCCCCGAGGCCGTGGGCACCTACCGGGCCACGGTGAAGGCGTGCACGGCGGAGACGCTGGTGGGGGAAGGCCGGACGACGCTCACCGTCCGCAAGGATTTCTTCGCCGACCTGCGCGTTCCCGCCGTGTTCCAGGAGGGGGACACCGTCAGCCTGACGGGAAGCGTCCACAACCCGGGCGCTTTCGAGGGAAGGCTGAAGGCGGTCCTCACCTTCACCTCGGGAGACGACGTGAAGTCCTTCCCCATGGAGGCCGCGGTGGAAGCCGGCGGCATCAGCCAGCTCCAGTTCCCGGGCTACGCGGTCCCGCGCGGCGGGGAGGTTTCCATCCGGCTCGACGCGTCCGCGGGTCAGGACCTCAGGGACAGCGTGGCGGTCTCAGTGCCCGTGCTTCCCTGGGGGCTGTCCGTGACGGAGCAGAAGGGAGGGACCGCGACGGCCGACCGGACCGTCGGGATCCAGCTGCCCAGGAAAGGGACCTACGATTCCCGGAGCATGACGGTGACCGTGGGCGCGTCGGCCAGCAGGAGGCTCATCGACCTTGCCCTCCATCGGGGAAGGGTCGACTTCTACCTGGACGCCCCATCTTCCGCGTTCTTCCCGGCCCAGGAGCCCTCCGATCTCCTGGCCCTGGCGTCCCTCCTGGAGCACCTGGCGGGCCATGAGGCGATGGACGCCGACCGGGAGGCTGCCGCCGGCCGGACGCGCGCGGCCGTGTCCGCCCTGCTCGCCTCCCAGCGGACGGACGGAAGCTGGCGGTACGGCTCCGGAGGCAGCGAGATCCAGGTGACCGCCCTGGCCTACTGGGCCCTGGCCGCGGCCGCCCGCACGGGGATCGGCGTCGATGCCGGCGCCCTGAAGAAGGGCGAGGAGTTCCTGAAGAACCGCTACGCGTCCGTCGGGCAGGAGGACTACGACCAGCGTTCGATGATCCTGCACGCCCTCTCCCTGACGGGCGGCGCCGACTACACCTTCGTCAACAGGCTCTACAGGGAGCGCAACTCCCTCGGCGAGGCCGCACTGGCCTACACCGCCCTGAGCCTCGCGGCCCTCGACAGGGCCGACATGGGCCGGGAGGTCCTGCGCCTGCTCGAGAAGCAGGACAAGGTGCCCTGGTCCGGGGACAGGAACGCCGTCTGGGAGCGGAACCCCGTGGAGACAACCGCCCTGGCGCTCCTGGCCTACGAAGCGCTCGATCCCGGATCCGAGCGCACGGGACGGGCCGCGCAGTACCTCCTGGAGGCGAGCGGCTGGTACGGCTGCCGGCCTTCCAAGGCGGTGGGGGTCGTCGTGGCCGCCCTGGCCGGGTACTACAGGAACGTGAAGGAGGCGCGGGCCGACTATACGCTGGAGATCTCCGTCAACGGGAACCCCGCGACGACGCTCCAGGCCAGGGGCGGGACGGAACGGGCGGAGGTCGCCGTGCCGGCCGCCTTTCTGAAGGACGGGGAGAACCTCGTGTCCTTCCGCATGACGGGACGGGGGGAATACCTGTACGCCGTGACCCTCACGGGATTCACCAGGACCTTCGAAAGGGAACCGTCCTGGAAGAAGCCCGCCATCGTCGGCAAGAGCATCATCCACGAGGACCTGGCCTACAATGGACGCACGATCGGCTCGAGCTCCATGGAGGTCTCGGAGCTGGAATCCGGAGGGACGGCCAAGATCCGCATCGGCCTCTCCGGCTACACGGGGGACCGGTATCTCGCCCTGGAGGACAACCTTCCGGCCGGGGCCACGCTCCTCGCGGACAGCTTCACCGGCACCTACAGCTCCGTGCGGACGGAGAACCGCACCGTCACGTTCTACTTCGAGCCGGGCCGGGAGCTTTCCGACATCACCTACAGGCTGGCCGGCTATGCGCCGGGGGACTACCGCATCCTGCCCCCCCTGCTGCGGGACGTGCTGGACCCCGGGCAGACCTCCGTCGGGAAGGCCTCCCGCCTCCAGCTGCTCGCCCCCGGCGTCCGCTCGAAGGAAGCCTACAGGATGAACGACGGTGAGCTGTTCGGATTCGGAAAGGCCTACTTCGACGACGGGAAGGAGGCGCAGGCCCTGGAGATGCTGGAAACCCTCTACGCCCGCAGCCCCAACTACGGCAAGCGCGACGTCGCGCGCATGCTCCTGTGGCTGCGCAGCGGACCCGCGTCCTACGACGCCGCGAAGCTGGTGGAGTACTTCGAGGTGCTCAAGGAGAACGCGCCGGAGCTGTCCATCCCGTTCGACAAGATCCTGGCCGTAGGCAGGGCCTACCGCGAGATGGGCGAATACGAGAGGGCCTACCTCGTCCACCGCGCCACCATCGAGGCCAGCTTCTACAAGGACGCGCCGCTGGCCGGCGCCCTGGAACAGGCGGGCGAGTTCCTGGGATCCGTGGACTTCATGAGGCGCCTCTGGAGCGAGTATCCCGACGGCGCCCCCGAGGTGGACGCCTACTTCGCCCTGGCGCAGAAGCTCTACCAGGCGGCTCCGAAGGCATCCGGGATCGAGAGCCGCCTCGCCCCGGGCAATGCGTCCCGGCCCACGGAGGAGCAGCTCTACGGGGAGGCCGACGCCATGCTGTGGCGTTTCCTGTCCGTCTACCCGAACAACCCCCTGGCCGACGATGCAGCCTTCTCCCGGGTCAACCTGCAGCTCGACCGCAAGGCATTCCCCCTGTCGGTGTCCCTCTGCAGGCAGTACCTGGAGCGGTTCCCGAAGAGCGACTTCTCCCCCGATTTCCGCTACATGGAGGCTCTGGGCCTCTTCTCCCTGCGCCGCTACGGGGAGGCGATGGACGCCGCCCGGATCGTCGCGGAAGGCAAGAGCGAGGACAGGGACCTGGCCACCTACATCCTGGGGCAGATCGCCCACACCATGCGCGATCCGGCCTCCGCCGTGGCCTACTACGAGCGCGTGAAGGACGTGTTCCCGGACGCCCGCGAGGCGGCCGCGTACTTCCAGCGCAAGAGCATCTCGATGGACGAGGTGCTCAACGTCAGGCCCGGGGAACCGGTGCTGCTGCCGTTGCGGTTCCGCAACATCAAGGAGGGGCTCATCCAGGTCTACCGCGTGGACCTGATGAAGCTCTACCTGAAGGAGAAGAACCTGAGCCGGATCGCGGGCATCAACCTCTCCGGCATCGCGCCGCAGATCGAGATGAGCGTCCAGCTGGGCACGGAGCACGACTACAGGGACGCGAAGAAGACCGTGCCCCTGGCGTTGAGCCAGGAAGGGGCGTATCTGGTGATCGTCCGCGGCGACGACCTGTTCGCAAGCGGCCTGGTACTGGTCACCCCCCTCGCCCTGGAGGTCCAGGAGGACGCGGAGTCGGGCCGGGTGCGGGTCAACGTGTCGGAAAGCCGGACCGGCCGCTATGCCGGGGACGTGCACGTGAAGGTGATCGGCTCCGGGAACGAGGAGTTCGTCTCCGGCCAGACGGACCTGCGGGGCATCTTCGTGGCCGACGGCATCGCGGGGACCGCCACTGTCATCGCCCGCGACAGGCAGGACCGCTACGCGTTCTACAGGGGCCGGACCATGCTGGAAGGGGAGCCCGAGGCGCAGAAAGCGCCCGTCCAGCAGGCCGCGCCTCAGGAGCCCGCGGCCGACTACAGGGGCAACACGAGGCGCAGGCAGGACGAGATGCAGCAGCAGAATAAGGAGAACCTGGACAGGCTCTACATGGAGCAGACGGAAGGCGTCCAGGTCCAATCGGCGCACTAGGAGACGGCGGGAGCGCCGGTGACGGCGCTCCCGTACGCCCCGTGTCCAAGCTATTGCGGCATCGGGGAAAGCGGGGGATTGCGCTCCTCGAGGATGTCTTCCATGTGCCGCCTGATCGCGGCCTTGGTCTCTGGATGCGTGATCACGTAGAGTTGTTTCCTGCGGATGGCCTGGAAGGCCTTTTCGGCGACCTGTCCGGGCGTCATTCCATTCAGCATCTCCTGCCGTAGGAACCTCTCGGCCGACTGTTGCACCGGTGAGGCCGTCCGGGGCGGATTCCTCAATTTCAACGGACGATTCCTTTCCTGCTCCAGCATGCGGGTATTGACGCACCCGGGGCAGATCACGGACACGCCGATGCCGGCGCGCATCAGGGAAAGCTCCTGATAGAGGGTCTCGGAAATGCTCACGATGGCATGTTTCGTGGCGTGATAGATGCCCATCCCCGGACCGGACACCAGGCCCGCCAGGGACGCCGTGTTGACGACATGGCATTCGGTTCGCTGCCCGAGCATCAGGGGTATGAAGACGCGGATCGCATAGATGAGTCCCCCAAGGTTCACCCCGATGACCCATTGCCAATCCTCCAGGGTGCATTCCCACAACAGGCCGCCCGCCCCGACGCCGGCATTGTTGAAAAGCAGATGCACGGCCCCGAATGACTCCACGGTTTTCCGGGCCAGGGATTCCAGATCCCCCCTCCTGGAAACGTCAGTCACGACCGGCAGGACTTCCGCGCCTTCACGTCGCAGCTTGTCGGCCGCGGCGGCCAACGGGTCCCCTTCCACATCCGCAAGAACCACCTTCATCCCCTCTTTGACGCACCGGTCCGCAAGCCCGCGGCCGATTCCACTCGCCGCCCCCGTAACGACGGCGACCTTGTCCTTAAATTCGTCCATTGCCGCTCCTTTCGAAGCATGGTATGCGTCGAACCGGGCGGACGGCCACCCAATGCGGGATAAAGATGACGGGTGGACGGATGACATGGTGAACGGGGCCCGCCGTGTCAGATGCTGTACGATTTCCCGTTTTGCGAGAGCAGTCGGCCGGGGTTCATCCCGTACCTTTTGCGAAAGGCGCACGCGAAATGGGCGGGATTGTTGTAGCCGACTTCATAGGCGATCTCCGCGACGTTCATCTCCCTCTTCTCCAACAGCGTTCTCGCCTTTTCCAACCGATGCTCGCGCAGGTACCCGAAGATGGTTTGACCGAAAACCCGTTTGAAGCCGTTTTTCAGCTTGAACTCATTGATGCCGACCCGCCGGGCCAGCACGGATATTGTCGGCGGTTCATCCAAGCAGCCGATCAGGATGTCCCTGGCGGACCGGATTTTCTCGATGTCGTCCTTGCGCAGGACAAAGGACACCGTCGCCTTTTGCCCGCGCGATTCGATTTCCCTCCATTGATCGAGCCTCAATGCCATGAGCTCATAGACTTTTCCTTCTATGTAGATTCTCCTGATGGCGCCGTGCAGCGGCGCATCCAGGATCTCATGCAGGATCACCTGCATGCGGGGGGTCGGCATGCTCCCGTTGACCAGGAGATCGGCTCCGGCGGGCCGGTCGAAACGGTCCGGGAACCCCTGGCGGATCGGGGCCATGTCCCCCTCAAGCAGTTCCCTGAAACGGTCGGGCGGCACCTGGATCGACAGGGAGACGCTGGGCTTGTTCCTGACCATCCCGAATCGGCGGGAATGCCGGAACAGGAAGATGTCCGATGAGGAAAAACCCGTCCCCACCTTCCGTTTGGAGTACAGATGATGGACGATCGTGCCGTACAGGTCGAAATGAAGCATGACGACGGGGCTCGCGATGTCCTCTTCGATCACGAAGTCCTCGTAATTGACGTTCTTCGCTATGCTGAACACCGAGTTGTTGAAGAGGTACTGGGTAAACGCGCCCTTCCCGGCTTCGCTATGGACCAGGAGACTGCAGTCGGCGTCCGTATCCGCATTCGCGGTGATTTCGTCACGGGACGCGTCGGAAACGAAGGAACTGTCCAGGCGGATCTGATGCGTCATGTGGGGACCCGGAAGAAATCATAGAAAGCCCCGCTCCTTCTGTCAATGAGGATCGCCGCCTAACGCCCGGCCGCGGAATCGAACCTTCCCTTAGTCGCCTTGGCGATGCGCACCAGGGAGAGCATGACGGGGACTTCCGTGAGCACGCCGACCACGGTGGCCAGGGCGGCCCCCGAAGTCAGTCCGAACAGGCTGATGGCGACGGCAACCGAAAGCTCGAAGAAGTTGGAGGCTCCGATCATGCCGGCGGGCGCCGCGATCTCGTAGGGGACCTTCCACAGCCTGGCCCACGCGTAACCGATGGCGAAGATCAGGTAGGTCTGCAGCACCAGCGGCACCGCGATCAGGACGATCGCGAGGGGGTTCCTGAGGATGACGTCGCCCTGGAACGCGAACAGGATGACGAGGGTCAGGAGCAGTCCCCCCTCGGTGATCCCGTCGAACTTTTTCAAAAAAACGCCCTCGAACCAGTCCTTGCCGCGCCTCCCGATGAGGCGGGAGCGCGTCAGGGCGCCGAACCCCAGGGGAATGACGACGAAGAGGCCGACGGACAGCAGGAGGGTGTCCCAGGGCACGCGCACGTCGCTCACGCCCAGGAGGAAGGCGACGATGGGCGTGTAGGCGAAAAGGATGACCAGGTCGTTGACGGCGACCTGCACAACCGTATACCCGGCATCGCCGCCGGAAAGATAGGACCAGACGAAGACCATCGCCGTGCAGGGAGCGGCGCCCAGGAGGATGGCTCCCGCAAGGTACTCCGTGGCGAGGTTCCCGGGGATCAGGGCCCGGAACACGGTCTTGAGGAAAAAGGCGGCGATCAGGTACATCGTGAACGGCTTGATGAGCCAGTTCACCACCAGGGTGATGACGAGGCCCTTGGGTTTCTTCCCGGCGTTCCTGATGCTCGTGAAATCCACCTTGAGCATCATGGGGTAGATCATGAGCCAGATCAGGACGGCGACGGGCATGGAGACGTGCGCATACTCGAACCTGCCGAGGAACGCGGGCACTCCGGGGAGAAAGTAGCCGATGGCGACGCCCAGGCCGATGCAGAGGGCCACCCAGAGGGAGAGATACTTCGCGAAGAAACCGATCCTTCCGGAAGACGATTCGGCCATGTGCTTCTCCTTCTATGCGGGCATCAGCCCGAACAGCATGCCTGCCGCTGTGGACAGGCCTACGACCAATCCGACGTAGACCAGGGTTTTCGCCCAGCCGAGTTCCCCGGCGATCACCAGGATGGAAGGCAGGGAAAGGCTGGGTCCGGCCAGGAGCAGGGCCAGGGCCGGCCCCTGGCCCATCCCGGCTCCGATGAGGCCCTGCACGATGGGCACCTCGGTGAGCGTGGCGAAGTACATGAGCGCCCCGGCAAAGGCGGCGACGAAGTTGGAGAGCAGCGAATTGCCGCCAAGGAAGCCCGCGATCCATTGGGCCGGGATGAGGGCGTCCTTTCCGGGCCGGCCCAGGAGGAAGCCCGCGGCCAGCACGCCGCCGAACAGGAGCGGCAGGATCTGGAGGGCGAAGTCGCGCGTGGCGACAACCCATTCCTTCAAATCGGCCTTCTTGAACCATCGGACCAGGGAGAAGAGGAAAAGCGCCGCGAACGCCGCGCTGATCCGCCATTTCGCGTCGCGGACGGCGTCCCAGGCCGCGCTGCTTCCCCTGGAATCCGCCCAGTTGATGAAGACGAGGATCCCGATCATGGAGAACATATAGACGGACATCTGGGCCAGGTTGCGCGCGGGCTTCTCCGCAGGGGCCTGGAACAGGCGCGCGTCAGCGGCCCGTTTGGCGTCGTCCCTTCGGAAGATGAGGGCCATCAGGAGTCCGATGACGACCGAGAAAACCATGGCGCCCACCGCGCGGGCTGCCCCAAGGCGGATGCCGAACACCTTGGCGGAAAGCACGATGGCCAGGATGTTGATGGCGGGCCCGGAATACAGGAACGCAACCGCCGGCCCGAGGCCCGCGCCCTTCTTGTAGATCCCCTTGAATATCGGAAGCACCGTGCAGGAGCAGACCGCGAGGATCGCGCCCGAGACGGCGGCCACGCCATAAGCGACGGGTTTCTTCGCGTCCGGGCCCAGGTAGCGCATGACTGCCTGCTGGTTGAGGAACACGGTGATGGCGCCCGCGATGAACAGGGCGGGCACCAGGCAGAGCAGGACGTGCTGCCGCGCGTACTCCCCGAGCATGAGGAAGGCCTCGGAAAGCGCTCCGGAGACCCGGGGCGCGTCGAAGGGGACGAGGAAGGCGGCCAGGAAGACGCCAAGGACGAGAAGCAGCTTCGCCGTCGGGGACCAGGGCTTACTTCCCGCCACAGAGGGCTTCCTTCACGCGCGCCGTGACGTCCATGACGACGTCGCCGGTGATGACGGTCCTGCCCGAAGAACAGGAACAACCGCACGCCATCTCATTCGCCTCCTTTGAGAATCGCCACGATCTGGTCCTTCGAGAGGACCTTCCCGGCGCTCTTCACGGTGCCGTCCACCGCGAGGGCCGGAGTCACCATGACGCCCATGTCCATGATCCTGTCGATGTCCGTCACCTTCTCCACGACCGCGGCCGAACCGAGTTCCTTCACGGCCGCCTTCGCGTTCTGTTCCAACTGCATGCACTTGGGGCACCCCGTGCCCAGGATCTGTACGGTCATACGAGCCTCCTCCTGTCGGATTTCACTTCATGCCCTCCGCCGCGGCATACAGGCGTTCGATTTCCTTCTTGGGCACAAGCGCCTTCACGGCCAGCGCGATGAGCACGATTCCAGGAATGTCGATGAGCAGCCTTGCGACGGCAAACCGCGCGCCGAGGGCGTTCATCTCGAAAAGGAACATGGGCACTTTCGTGGTGGACCAGGCGCCGAGGAAGATGAGGATATTCCAGAAGCTGGCGCCTTTCTTCATGAGCACGGAGGCCACGGGAAACGCGCCGTACAGCGGTCCGGCCGCGGCGGAACCCAGCGTGAACGCGATCAGCGCTCCCCGGGCGTCGGACCCCTCGCCCATGTACTTCATGAGGGTCTCCCTGGGCACCCAGACGTCAAGGAGCCCGAGAAGCAGGAAAATGGGCGGCACCACAAGGAGCATCGTCTTCAACTGGTCGAGCAGGGAGGTTTCCGCCTTCGCCGCGTAGCGCGGGAACGCCACCAGAAAAACCGCGAACAGGGCCATGACGATCAACGCCGCCCGGTACCGCTTGAGAAGCGCCGCGGTTTTCATAAGGCCACCACCCAACCGACAAACACGGCAACCAGGAACGAGAACGCAAAAGCCAGGCCGTTGCGCGTCAGGGAAGCCCGTTTGCCGAAGTATTTCATCTCCATGGGCAGGGTCACGATCCCCACCATCATGAGGGAAGAGACGAAAGCCGCCATCTGCATGACGCCCGCGCCGTTCTTCAACAGCTGGGCCGCCGCGGGGAACGCCACGAAGCCGGGGATCAGGGTGACGGCGCCCACCGCGGATGCGGCCAACACTCCAAGGAACCCGGAGCCCTTCCCTATCAGCTTGGACACCGTCTCCGTATTGAAGACGGCGAGGACCACGGCCACCAGGACCAGGACGGTGAGGAATTGCGGCATGATGCCTTCCAAAGCCTTGAGGCCCTTCTTCAAGGCCACCCAGGTCTTGTTACGGTCCTTCAACAGGGATATGACGAACAGGATCACCGCAATCCCATAGAGAATGAATGTGTCCATTCACCTACCCATCGTGGAATGCATCCTAGCCGCTTCCCGCGCGCTCCCATCGGCGGCCCGTGAACAACGCACGGTTGCCCGTAACCACGGCCGGCGCGTACTGCTCACTCCGTCTTCCGGATGTCGATGGAACTAACCGCCGGCAGCGCCACGCCGCCCGCCACCTGTACCGTCTTGAAGATGCCGCTTGGAACGACGCATCCGGCGCAACAGCCTCGCAGGCGCGCACGCGCCGCGGTCAGGACGATCCCCTCGGAACCGGCGCCGATCTCCGCGTAGGCGTCCACCGTCCTGATGTCCGCGGCGAGAGCCTTGATCTTGTCGCATGTGCTCTCGATCTCCACGGTTATGTTCTGCATGTCGTCGCTGCCGCCTTTCACCGTTGTGCGGAAACCGCACACGCCCGCCTGGATCTCCGTGATGACCATGATGCCTCCGTATGCCCCCGAAGATAGGCAGGAACCCTATTATTTGTCAATTGGCAAAATCGACAAATGTTTTCGCCAAACCCCGGCCCCGTACCTTGACGCGCGGTCCGCCCTGCGCCACATTGAAGCCACGATGACGCAAGCGGAACGCGCGCGCTGCGAGGCGCGCTCGAAGATCCTCAAGGCCATGGCCCATCCCACCCGCCTCCTGATCTTGGAGAGGCTTTCCGAGAGGTCCTACTGCGTCAATGAGCTCACGCGCATCGTGGGCGCGGACGTCTCCACGGTGTCCAGGCACCTGTCCGTCCTGCGCCACGCGGGCATCATCTCCGACAGGAAGGAGGGCTCCCGGGTGACCTATTCCCTGGAAGCCGCCTGCCTCATGCGCTTCATCGGCTGCGTGGAGGCCGTCATGGAGAAGAACGCGAAGAGGCAGATGGCCTGCCTGAAAGGATAGGCCGCGGCCGGACCTTTCCGCGGACCGCTTTACCAACCCGCCCCCTTCGGGGTATGCATGGAAACCTCATGAGGATCGGAATCGGAATCGACACGGGCGGGACCTACACGGACGCGGTCTCCTACGACCTCGACGCGGAGCGGGTCCTCTGCTCCCGCAAGGCCCTGACCACGAAGGAAGACCTGTCCCTCGGCATCGGAAGCGCCCTGGACGGGCTCCCCCCAGAGCACCTGAAGGGGGCCGAGATCATCGCCCTGTCCACAACCCTGGCCACCAACGCCTGCGTGGAGAACAAGGGCGGCCGGGCGAAACTGCTGTTCATCGGCGTGGATCCGAGGGTGGTCGCCCGGGTGGGCGCCGAATACGGGCTGCCGGACCCGAAGGAGATGCTGTTCCTCGACGCCCGCTACGACGCAAAGGGAGAGACCGTCGAGGAACCGGACTGGAACGACATGACGGCACGCTGCCGGACCTGGCTCCGCGGCGTCTGCGCGGTCGGGATCGTGGACATCAATGCGATGGACAACAACGCCGCCCTGGAACGGAAGGCGAAGGAACGGATCCTCTCCGGGTTCCGCCTTCCGGCCATCTGCGGCCACGAGCTGTTTTCCGACCTGAACTCCATCAAGCGGGGGGCCAGCGTGCTGCTCAACGCCCGTCTCGTGCCGCTGATCGCCGATTTCCTGCGCGCCGTGCGCGCCGCCATGGAAAACAGGTCCCTCCAGGCTCCCGTCGTGATCGTGCGCAGCGACGGGAGCCTGATGTCGGACCGCTTTGCCGTCCACCGTCCCGTGGAAACCCTGCTCTGCGGCCCGGCCGCAAGCGTCATGGGCGGCCTGGCCCTGGCGAAGGAAAGGGATTGCCTGATCGTCGACATGGGGGGCACGACAACGGACATCGCCATCGTCAAGGACGGCAGTCCCGTGCGGGCCAGGGAGGGCGTGCACGTCGGGCAATGGCACACCTTCGTGAAAGGCCTGTTCGTCGACACCTTCGGCCTGGGAGGCGACAGCGCCGTGCGCATCGACGGGAACGGGGCCCTGACGCTCCTGCCGACGCGCCTCGTGCCCCTGTCGGTCGCGGCCACCAGGTGGCCCTCCGTGACCGGAAAGCTCAGGGCGCTCGTCGATTCGAAGAAACGGCACCAGCTGCCCGTGCACGAGTTCTTCTGCCTGAACCGGGACGTCGGCGACGGGTCCGGCTACGGGGAACGGGAGATCCGGTTCTGCCGGGCGCTGCGCGACGGGCCGCTGGGACTCGCGGAAGCGGCGGAAGCGGCCGGCACGGACGTCTACAACCTGGACATGCGGCGCCTGGAGGAGGAAGGCGTCGTGATGCGCTGCGGCCTGACGCCCACGGACATCATGCACCTGAAGGGCGATTTCACGCGCTTCAGCGCCGAGGCGGCCGCGCTGGGCGCCGAGTTCGTCGCCGGCTGCCTGGGCTTGTCCGTGGAGGCGCTGTCCGACCTGGTGTACGACACGGTGAAAAGGAAGCTCTACTGCAACATCGTCCGTGTCCTGATCGAGGACCGGGATCCCCGCTTCCGGGAACGCGGCCTGGACGAAGGATTGCAGTCCCTGATCCGCGGGAGCTGGGACGCCGCCAGGAGGCCCGGGGAATCGAGTTTCTTCCGTTTCGATTTCCACACGCCCGCGGCCCTGGTCGGCATCGGGGCGCCGGTCCACATCTTCCTTCCCGATGTCGCGCGGGCCCTGGGCACCCGCTGCCTCATCCCTCCGGATGCCGGCGTGGCCAATGCTGTCGGCGCCGTGGTCGGCAACATCAAGGCCACCTGCGAGGTCGAGATCAAGCCGCAGTATACGATCTCGGGGATCGACGGTTTCGTCGTCTACGGCAGGACCCGCAACAGCCATGTCGCCGACAGGGACGAGGCGCTCGCCATCGGGGAGCGGGAGGCGCGGGACGCCGCCCGGGAGGAGGCCGTCCGACGGGGTGCTGCGGGGGAGCTCGCCCTGAGCTCGAAGGTCGTGACGAGCTCATCGGCGGCCCGCGACGGTTCCGAGGTCCTCCTCGGGTTCCGCGTCAGCGCGACCGCCGTCGGGAGGATCGCGGGATAGGCGCCCGCCTCGGCCCGGGCGCTTGCCTTGACATTCCGGCCGCGCCGCCCCGAGAGTGGAAGCGGAGGACCCGTCGATGCCGCCGAAACGCCGTTCCCGTCGGTCCATTGAGTCCCTCGCGTTCATCGTCCTGTCGATGGCCGGCGCCTGGGGCGCCCCCTTTCCCACCGTGGAGTCGCTGAACGACTACATCGAAGGCAACTGGGGCAAGGAGGCGATGCGCAAGGACCTGTACGCCCTTGCCCAGGACGGGGTGCGCCGGTTCCCGAAAAACGCGGAGATCCTGGGACGGCAGGCGTTCCTGGAATACCAGATGGGGACGGGGGACTGGGGTGCCGCCCTCGTGACCAGGGCCCTGGCCATGGATCCCGACCACTGGATGATCCGGATCTGGGCCGAGAACATCTACGTCAACCGGGCCTTCAACGAGTCCTCCGCGGATGCGGCCGTGGACCTGTTCGACAAGGCGGAGAAGCTCGGGTTCCGAAAGGACGACCTGTACCGGCTCCGCGGCTCCGCGCTCCACGACCTGGCGAGGTATCCCGAGGCGGAACGGGACTTCCGGCAGGCGCTCGAGATGTCGCCGATGAACCCGCACACCCTCTATGCCTTCGCCAGCCTCCGCCATGACATGGGGGACCTGCCCGGCTGGGCCCGCCTCCTGGAGGACTTCCTCCTTGTCGACGACCAGGCCGTCCGGGACAACGAGGTGAACGTCAGGGAAAACCTGGCCCCCGTCTACGCCGAGCGCTTCCAACGCCTGGGGGACGCCCGGATGCACTACGAAGCACTCATCCATCGGTATCCCGATCACGGGGACAGGATCGGGTGGGAGAAGGCCCTCCTGCGCCTGTCCACGCGGAGCATCCGGGGCTCCTGGACCGTCGCGCCCTCCGCGGGAGCGGATCCCGCGAAGGGCATCGAGGTCATGCTCCCCGTCGAATCGGCGTACCAGAGGCTGGAATCCGTCGCCTTCGATCCCAAGCCGTCCGGGCAGACCTTCACGAAGCGCGGCGGCAACAACTATGCGCTCCTCGCCTACCCCGGGACGCCGGACAGGATCACTGTGAGCTTCCGGATGACGATCTCGGCGGCCACCGTGGCGGAGGGGGGATTCGTATTCGACGGGGAGGACGATCCCGCCCCCTATGCGGGCCGGGACACGGACTACGGCACGTTGCTGGACCCCTCGGATCCCGAGCTGAAACGCCTGGTGGCGGAAATCGCGGGCGGCATCGCGGATCCCCTGGAGAAGGCGCGCCGCATCCACGACTGGATCTGGGGCCATTTCCAGTACAAGGTGGTCTACCCGGGCTCCATCGCGGAGTACCTCAGGGTGAAACAGGGCGAATGCGGCGGCTTCGCCCTGGTGTTCGTCGCCCTCTGCAGGGCCGCGGGCATCCCGGCCCGGCGCGCCTTCTCCCCGCTTTTCGAGTTCCCGGACGCGAAGACATTCGGCTCCCACGCGACCAGCGAATTCTGGGTGCAGGGCAAGGGCTGGATCCCGGTGAACAACACGGCCAATGTCTTTGCCGCCACCTCCGACGTGCTCAGCCTCTGGCGCAACGTGGCGGACGGGAAGCGCGGGGGCACGCTCTATCCGGAGCTCCGGGACATCCGCATCGAATACGAGGGCCCGAGGGGGGAGAAGGTCGTCCTGCAGGGGGGATGAGCGCCCCTCAGCGCGCCTCCCAGCGCTCCCTCAGGGCGAGGAGCCGCCGGCCCGCCTCCCGGAGGGTCTCCTCGCGCTTGGCGAAGTGGAAGCGCACGAAGCCCTGGACCGTCTCCTTGAAGAAGCTGGAGCCGGGGACCGCGGCGACGCCCGCCTCCCGCGCCATCCACTCCGCGAACTCCACGTCGCCCGACGCGCCGAAGCCGCGGATGTCCGCCAGCACGTAGTAGGCGCCGTCCGGCCTCACATGGGGCAGGCGCGCCTCCTCCAGGAAGGAAAGGAACAGGTCCCGCTTGCGCAGGTAGCCTTCCGCCAGGTCCCGGTAGTAGGAATCGGGAAAGCGCAGCGCGGTCACTGCGGCCTCCTGAAGCGGCGCGGCGGCCCCCACGGTGAGGAAATCGTGCACCTTGCGCACCCCCTCCGTGATCCGCCTGGGGGCGATCACGTATCCGAGCCTCCAGCCCGTGATCGAGTAGGTCTTGGACAGGGAGCCGCAGGAGACGGTCCGTTCGAACATGCCGGGCAGCGCTGCGAACCAGACGTGCTTCCGGGGCGGATAGACGATGTGCTCGTAGACCTCGTCGGTGACCACGACCGCGTCGTGGCGCTCCGCGAGGTCCGCGATGAGGGTGAGTTCCTCCCGGGAGAAGACCTTGCCCGTGGGGTTGGCGGGATTGCAGAGGATCAGGGCCCTGGCGCCGCCCGCGAAGGCGCGGGAAAGCTCCTCCGGGTCGAAGGAGAACTCCGGCGGCCGCAGGGGCACGCAGACCGCCTCCGCGCCGGAGAGGACGCAGTCGGCCAGGTAGTTCTCGTAGAACGGGGAGAAGACGATGACGCGGTCCCCCGGGTTCACCACGGCCATGAGGGCGGCCATCATCGCCTCCGTGGCCCCGCAGGTGGCCGTCACGTGCTCCCCCGGATCCACGGGGATGCCGAGGAAACGGGACTGCTTGTCCGCCAGGGCCTCGCGGAAGTTCGCGGCTCCCCAGGTCACGGCGTACTGGTGGGGCCCGTCCCGCATGGCGCGCGCGCCGGCCTCCAGGAGCTCGGCGGGCGGATCGAAGTCGGGAAAGCCCTGGGACAGGTTCACCGCGCCGTGCTCATTGGCCACGCGCGTCATGCGGCGGATCACGGACTCCCCGAAGGATCGGGCCTTGCGGCTGATGGGAGGCATGGGGGAATTCGCCCGGGCCTACAGCAGGGCGACGACGTCGATCTCCACCAGGGCGCCCCCGGGCAGGCCGGCAACCTGGACCGTGGTGCGCGCCGGGGGCTTGCCGTCGGCGGGGAAGAACTCGGCGTACACCGCGTTCATGGCCTTGAAGTCGCCTATTTCCCGGAGGAAAACCCCCGATTTCACCACGCGGTCCAGCGAGGTGCCGGCGGCTCCCAGGATCGCCTCGATGTTGCGCAGCGTCCGGCGCGTCTGGGCCTCGATGCCGCCCTCCACGAGCTTCCCCGTGGCGGGATCCACCCCCGCCTGTCCCGCCGTGAACAGGAAGTCGCCCGCCCGGATGCCCTGGGAATACGGCCCCATGGCCCGGGGCGCCTGATCCGTGGAAACCGTCTCACGGACCGGGGCGGGATGCGATTCGGCGTGGCCGCGTTGGAACCTGTCGGACATGGAGACCTCCCTTGGAACGGCGGAATTCCGCCACACGGAATGTAGCGGGAAATCGCGCGATTCTCAAGCGCCCCCGTGGATCCGGAAATACCGTTCCGCCATGGCGGCCACGGAGACCGCCGAGTCGGCCGCCGCGTGCGTGCCCAGTCCGTGGCCCGTCGAGAAACCCGCGTAATAGAGGCCCCGCACGGGAGAGGCGGCCGACGGCTTGTGCACGCCGCATTGGCCCACGATCTGGGCCAGGCCGTACACCTCACCGCCCTGGCCGGGAAGGACCTGGGCGCTGCCCAGGGGCGGAACGGAGGCGGGTCCGTAGGGCTCCATGCTTTCGGCGAGGGGCAGGATGGCGGGCCATACCCGTTCCACGATCGCCTTCACGCGTGAGAGGTAAGGCGCGATGTCCGTGGCCGGATCCGCGGGGCAGGTCATGCCCATGTATGCCAGTTGTTTCCCGGCCGGCGCCATGCCGGGGTAGACCGAATTGGTGCCGACGAAGACGTACGCCTCCTCGGGGATCTTCCCCCGCCTGGCCTCGGCCCAATCCCGGGAGGTGATCACTGTCCCGTGGGAGAAGTAGATGTTCGTGTAGCAGGAAAGAACGGGTTCCCGGAGAACGGCCCGGTATCCGGCATACCCCCAGCCCGCGTGCAGGTCCTTCACCCGGTTCAGGTACTCCTTGTCGAAGTGCTCCGCGCCGACGAGGGCGAGCACCGTGGTGGGGATGGAGGCATTGCTCACGACGATGGACGCCCGGCGGACCCGGCCGCCCGCCTCCACGCCGCGGACCGCGCCGTCCTCCACGAGGATCCTTTCCACGGGAACGGAGAAAAGGACATCTCCGCCATCGCGCGTCATGGAGGCGGCGAAGGCGTCGAACATGTGTCCGTATCCTCCCTTCACGTAGCGGCTGGACCCCTGGAGGGCGGACTGCTGGTAGATCCGGATGAACTCCCCGGCGCTGGCCAGGTCCACCGGCGTCTCCAGCGCCCCCTCGGCCAGGGTGCCGAGGAAGGCGTACAGGGTCTCCGGCGGGCGGTAGTCGGACAGGAACTCCTCCAGCGTCACGTCGTCCAGGTCCGAAAGCGCCTTCCCCTTCACTGTCAGCATGTCCTTCATCAGCCGGAAGCAGGAAGGAAGCTGGGAGGGCCTGAGTTCCAGGAACCGGAGCAGTTGGAGCGCGGAGGAGGCGTCCGACGGCATCACCATGGTCTTCACCTTGCCGGAAGGCATGCCGAAGCTCATCCTGCCGGCGGGGGACGGGCGGATCAGCTCCACCTCCGACTCCAGTCCCAGCTCCGCGATGATCCGCTCGAACCGGGACCCCCGGGCCGGCACGCCATTGATCGGGAAGGTCTCATAGCGGAAACCGTCCTTCTCCATCAACATCATCCTGCCGCCGGCGCGCGGATTCTTGTCCAGCAGGAGGACGTGGAGTCCCCGGTGCGCCAGGAGCGCTGCGCAGGCGCTGCCGCCCGGTCCGGCCCCTACCACGATCACGTCGTATTCCGTCTCCATGCGGCCTCCTCAAGCCTTGCGGAACAGGGTGAACGCCTTGCTCCAGCGGACCCTGCTCTTGGGCGTCCTCGCGCCGGGGAGCAGTTCCACGAAGCACAGGCCCCGTTCCACGCCCTGCGGATCGTAGATGCCCGCCAGCAGCTCGAAATAGCCGAGATTGTTCTGATGCTCGCTGAGTGGGCGGATCTCGTAACGCTCCTCCCGGATCCCGGGAAGCGTCAGGCGCCATCCCCTGGAATAGGTGAGGCCATTGACGTCGATGAGTTCCATCGGCTCATAGGAATAGTCGCGGATGCGCCGCGCGGTTCCGGCCTTGTCGATGTACGTCCCGTCCCGATAGGGATCCTGGGGGAAGGCGAACAGCATCACCTCCTCGTCGTCGTGGAAGCGCAGCGAGAACCATTCCCAGTGGGTCCTGAGGTCCAGCATCCGGAACGGTCCCCATTGCCTGTCCATCCAGGATTTCCCGGATACGGCGAGGCGCCGTCCGTCGATCGTGATCTCCCCCACCGTCGGCATGTTCGGATAGGAGTAGTAGACCGTCCTCTGCCTGGGATCCCCGGGAACGCCCATGACGAGCACCCCGCCGTCTCCGTGCCAGAACGCGCCCTTCCCGCTGCCGAGCGACAGGGACATCCCGAACCGGTCCGTGTCCGCCTCGAAGCGCGTGAGATCCCCCTCGCGCCGGAGGCGCGCGATGGAGCCGAAGACCACCTCCCTCCGGTCCACGCGCACGCCGCGTCCGGTCAGGTTGGGCTGCTGCTTGAAGCGGTGTTCGCCTTTGCGCAGATCCGTGAGCGCCAGCTGCAGGACGTAGGCGGACAACTTTCCGAAGACCGCATTGACCACGGTGAACTGATAGGAGTAGAGGCTGTCGGGACGGCCCGTCTCCCGGAGGTGTCCGGTGACGTACCACCATCCGGAGGCCCCTTTGTGGGGAAGCCATTCCCCGTCGAAGCCGCCGTGGTCCTTTTGCCTATAGGGATTCTTCGCCTGCCGCATGGACCGCCTCCGCGTCGGGCCGCCCGGGTTTCCAGAGGGGGGATTTGCGCGCGATGTACCGCACGATCAGGGGGCGCAGAAGCCGGATCAAGGGCCGAAGGGGACGCAATTGCCGTCCCAAAATTCCCTGAAAATCCTCGAAGGTATGGTCCTGGAACCGCAGTACCTTCTCCGCTTCCTCCGTGTCGTACCAGTCCAGGGGGTAGCCCGCGCGGCCGTCGACAAACAGGTCCTCCCGCGGGACGGGGACCCCCACGGAGCCGAAGATTCCCCGGTACATCTCCCGTGCCCTCATCTGGCACCCCTTGCCCCCTCCTCCCCCGATGAAGAACGTCTTCCCGGTGAGCGCCCCGTCTCCCGGGAGGCCTTCGGCGGCGTGCACGCACGCCGCGGCCGCATCGACGTCAACCACGATCTCACAGCGCAGGTCGAGGGGCATGGCGAAGGCCTCGACGAACATGGACAGGAGGTTGGAATAGAAGATGCTCGTGGGCATGACGGCGGCGAGGCGCAGGATGCAGTGCCTGAGTCCCGATCGGGAAACCGCCGCTTCGGCTTCCGCCTTCGTGCGCGCATAGGTGTTTTCCGGATTCACAGCATCGGAGACGCAGAGCGGCGGAGTCCGGTCCTGCGTCCGCCCCATGACGCTCACGGAGGAGACGAAGACGAGGGATACGCCGCGGCCCGCCGCGCGCAGGGCGGCGATCAGGTTCTCCGTGCCGCCCACGTTGACCGCGCGGCAGAGATCCGGACGCGCCTCGCTCGCCGGAGGGAGGATGCCGGCCATGTGGATGACGACGTCCTGTCCGGCGACGGCCCGGCCCACGGCCGCGGCATCCCGGATGTCGCAGAGAAATACCGCCCTGGCCCGCTTTCCCCACTTCCGGGCGGCCTTCCTGTTTCTTTTCGAGTCCATTTCCAGGACGGAAACGGCGTGCCCCCGCCGCAGCGCCTGCGCGAGTACGAGCCTGCCGATGTTGCCGAAAGCCCCCGTGATCAGGATGTTCATGTGATGGCTCCTACGAAGCGTGTTGCGAGATCGAGAAGAAGAAGCGTCAGCATGCCCGCCGCGAGTCCGCCCAGCGCGACGCGGGACGGATTCCAGGGCCTGTCCTCCCTTTCATCGATGGAAAGGAAGAGCGGGAAGCTGACGAGGAAATACAGGGCGTAGAACAGGGACCCGAACACGAGCATCCGGCCGCGGTCCGCGTATCCGAAGATCCCTTCCATCAGGGGATTCGCCATGGCGAATGTCTCCGCCCAGGCCCAGAAATACGCGACGGCAGCCACGGCGCAGGGAAACAGCAGCGCCTTTGCCGGAATGCGGGACGTGCGGATCCTGCGCAGGACCACCGCGGCCGACGTATGATAAGTCATGAAGTAGGCATGGGTGAAAAAGTACATCGCCAGGGGTACCTCCTGGCGCCCGCTGCCGAGAAGCGTGGAATCCAGGTTGAGCCGGATCCGCGGAAACCTGTAGGTCATGCCCAGCACGTCGAAGAAGTACTCGCTGCCGAAGTAGTTGCCGACGAAGGAGAAGAGGGCGATGTAGAGGTTGGCCTTGAACCAGTAGGAGCGCAACCATGGGACGGAGTCCTTCCCGCGCCGTAGAAGGAGCGGAAAAACGAATAGGGGAAGGGCGACAAGCAGGGAAAGGGCAAGGAGGCCCGCGTCCCCCAGTTTCCGCGGAAGCCCCAGCACCATGGACAGAGCCATGACGGCCATCCAGGCCGGGGAGTAAAAAAGGAAGAACTTCTCCGCCCATGCCTTTCCCGGATCCGCGGAAAACCACCGGGCACCGGGGTTGCTCATGCCCGTCCCTTCCGCTTCACGATGCCCTCGAAGAGGACCCCGAGCAGGTCGTCGAGTTTCCCTTCGAATCCCCTCCTGTCCGTCGTGGCCCATTCGATCTCGAATCCCTTCATGGCGATCAGGATGGCGTGGGCCACAGCTTCCGCGTCCAGGCTCCGGAACTCTCCGTCCCGCGTTCCCTGCGTGAGGATCCCGATCATGGTTTCCGTCTCGAAACGGTCGTATTTCACCCGCGCGTTCTCGATGAAGGCGTACTGCTCGAAATAGCGCTCCCGCATGGCCCTGTAGTAGCCGCCCAGGTCGTTGATGATGCGGAAACGGGCCAGCATGTATGTGTGCAGGCGCTTCTTGGCGCCCTTCTCCCCGTCGATGGCTTCGCGCAGCTGCCGGGCATACGCGTCCCCTTCCACTTCGATGAGCGCTGCGAACAGATCGTCCTTGCCTCGGAAATAGTGGTACACGAAGGACTTGGTCCTCTGCATGCGCCGCGCGATGTCGTCCAGGGTCGTCTTGCGCACGCCCTGTTCCCCGAAAAGGCCGCGCGCCGTTTCCAGGATCTTCCGGCGGGTCTCGAGGTTCCTCTCCACATTTGAACTATTGCACTTTTTGTTCAAATAGTCAATGATGGGGCAAGGAAAGGGAACCGATGCGGGGGAACACCGCCTGGCTCCTCACGGCGCTGCTTTTCGCCGCCGCCCGCGTCTCCTGCATGGAGAAGACGACGGAAGAGGCGATCCGTGAGATCGACGGCTTGTACGAATCCGGGATGGGGGGGAACCATGACGCGAATGGCATGCGGCGCCTGGAGGAATCCCTGTCCCTTTGCCGGAGCGCCCTGGAACGGGACCCTCGCAGCTATGAACTGCTCTGGCGCGGTGCCCGGTCCGCTGTGGAACTGGCGGAGACGGCCAGGATCCTGGAAACGTCGGGATGGCAGGGCCTCTTCGGCGACTGCGGCCGTATGGCCATCCAATGGACGGATACGGCGAAACTCGAGTCCCCGGACCGGGTGGAAGGCCATTACTGGCAGCTCTCGGCCATCGGCCTGATCTTCGACGCGGGCGATTGGCTCGCGGTCCTTTCCCAGGGCCTGGCGGACAAGGCGAAGCAGGACATGGAAGCGGCCTACAGGATCGACAGGTCCTACCTCGACTACACGCCCGTCTTCGCCATGGCCATGTATTGGTTCAGCCTGCCTCCTTGGATGGGCCGGGACACGCACCGCGCGATGGCCTACCTGGAGGAATACGTCTCGCTGTCCGCTTGGCGCTTCGAGCCCTACAGGAAGTATCCCAAGGCCGCGGCGCTCCTTCTGGAGGTCGGAACGGAGGCCGCGCAGGCACGGGCGAAGGCCCTTCTCGACGCGGCGCTATCCGATCCGACGCCCCGCGCCTGGTATTACAGGCAGGCTCGGGAACTGAGGGACCGTCTTCCTAGGTGACGGCGACGGGGCGGTCTTCGGCCGGATCCGTCCCATGGCATCGCGTAAACCCACATGCGATGTGGCCTCGACGCCTGAACCGACATCGGCATGACGGCCATCAGCCCCTACTCGGACGCGTTGCGATACGCGCAGCGGAAGAGGTTGTCGGTGGCGATGTCCCACGCTCCACCGCGGTGGATGAGCCCGCATCAATCGTCGCGGAAATGGTATCGGTCCGATGGACCCGCGACGGCGATTTGGAGGCATTCCCCGTTTCCGACCATGGAATCGCTGGTCGCGTCGTACGTTCCGCCCCATGGAAGCGGCCTCTCCGCCTGGCTGGCGCCCCCTTCGCGGCGGCATGCTCCCACCTGTTTTTCCGTGGGCCGATGGTGCCCGGAATCATCCAGGGTGACCTGCCCCGTACCGGTCCATGTCCACCAATGGTTGATCGGGGCTTAAGGTTCCACGCCATCCTCGAACCTATAACGGCCGGTTTTTCTCACATGATCCTCACATCGCACCCGTACACTCATGGCCATGCAACGCTTGAACAGACTCCTGTTGGCCGGATCCCTGCTGATGGCCCTCCCATGGCAGGTCTCCCTTTATTCGCTCCCGGGCGGTCCACCCCCCGCGCCTGCCGGCTTCGCCCTGATTCCCGCGGGCCGGTTCGAGATGGGAGACCACCAAGGGTTCGTGGATCCCAAGCATGGCGGGGACGAGATTCCCATCCATGCCGTCCAGCTCGATTCCTTCTACATGGGCATCTACGACGTCACGACCCTCCAGTACTGCGGGTTCCTGAACGCGCAGCTCGCACAGCGGACAATCGAGGTGCGCCAGGGGGGCATATACCTTGCCGGGGGGAAGGACCTGCTTTGCGAGACGCGCGCCTTGTCCCCCTACAGCCGGATCGGCTGGGACGGGAAGGCATTTTCCGTATTGGAGGGGAAGGAGGATCATCCGATCGTCTGCATCCGGTGGGAAGGGGCCGCGGCATACTGCAATTGGCTGAGCGTGCAGCAGAAGCTGTCTCCCTGCTACGATCCGATCACATGGGCATGCGATTTCTCACAAAACGGCTTCCGCCTGCCCACGGAAGCGGAATGGGAATACGCGGCGCGCGGCGGTCTCCAGGATCCCTACAGGATCTTCCCATGGGGCGACGAAGCGGACGCGACCAGGGCCAACTGGCCGGAATCGAAGAACCCGTTCCGGGAAGGCCCGGAGCCCTGGACCACCCCGGTCGGATTCTATAGCGGAAAGCTGCAGCGCAAGGCGGACTTCGGATGGCCCGGTTCCCAGGAATCCTTCCAGACCGGAAACGGTGCGAACGGGTTCGGGCTTTATGACATGAGCGGCAATGTCTGGCAGTACGTGAACGACTGGTATGGCCGTGACTACTATGCTGTCAGCCCCGTGAGGAACCCGACGGGACCGGTCCAGGGCAGCCCCATGCCTGACGGCAAGGCATATCGGGGCATGCGCGGCGGCAACTGGTACAATGGGGAGAACGGCCATGGCCGCGTGTCCAACCGCAATCCCTCCTACTACCGCGGACCCGACGACCCGAACCACCCCTACTATCACCTCGGCTTCCGCGTCGTATGGCCCGTGGCCGCCACGACGACGGGAACACCCGCCGCGGCTTCCTTCGTCCTGCGTAGCCCCGAGGTGACGGACGGCGGCACGCTGCCGGCCGAGTTCACCGCCGACGGGACCAGCGCCACGCTGCCCCTCTCCTGGGCCGGGGCGCCCGCAGGAACCAAAAGCTACGCGCTGATCATGCATCACGTGGATCCGAACGGCCTCATCAAGTGGTATTGGCTTCTCTACGACATCCCGGCGGATGTCCAGGCCCTGCCGAAGAACGTGCAGTCCATCGGCACCCTGGGCGGCAACAGCGAAAACAACAGGCTCGGGTACGCTCCGCCGCAATCCCAGGGCCCGGGACCGAAAACCTACGTCTATACGTTGTATGCCTTGTCCGCGGCCATTCCTCTTGGCGTGCCGCCCGCCCGTGCAACCCGTGATACGCTCCTCGCTGCGATGAAAGGCCGCATCCTCGCGTCCGCTACATTGAGCGTAGTCTACTCGAGGCCGGGCGGGCAGGCGCAGGCCGGGCAGGGCGGCGGAAGGACCGCCGGCGCGGGGCAGGCTCCCGGCGCGCCCGCAGCCGGTCCCGCCGCGATGCCGGAGAACAGGACCCCCGTGTCGCCGAATCCCGGCCAGACGATCGGACTTTTCCTCGACAAGCCCGGGTCGTTCCAGGGGTACACGCTGTTCGCGCCGAAGCACAACACCGTCATCTACCTCCTGGACAACGAGGGCCGCGCCGTCCACCAGTGGAAAAGCGCCTACGAGCCGGGCCAGTCGGTGTACCTCAAGCCCAACGGCAACCTGGTGCACTGCTGCCTGACGAAGAACGAGGGATTCATAGGCGGCGGGGAGGGCGGCCGCATCGAGGAGTTCGACTGGGACGGCAACCTGATCTGGGAGTTCGGGTATTCCAGCAGCGCCTACCTCGCGCACCACGACATCGCGCTCCTGCCAAACGGCAACATCCTGATGCTCGTGGTAGAGAAGAAGACCCTGGCCGAGTGCGTCGCCGCCGGCTTCAATCCCCAGATGCTGCGCGACGGACAGCTGTATCCCGATTCCGTCGTCGAGGTGCAGCCCACCTATCCCAAGGGCGGAAAGATCGTATGGGAATGGAGGGTCTGGGACCACCTGATCCAGGACAACGACAGGACCAAACAGAACTACGGCGAGGTCGCCTCCCATCCCGAACTCGTCGACGTCGACGCCAATGGCCGGGCCGTGCCCGCGTTCTGGAACCACATGAACTCCATCGCCTACAACGCGACGCTGGACCAGGTCCTGCTCAGCGTGCGGGGCTCGAGCGAGATCTGGATCCTGGACCACGGCACCACGACGGCGGAGGCCGCCGGGCATTCCGGCGGAAAGAGGGGCAAGGGCGGCGACCTCCTCTACCGCTGGGGCAACCCCTCCGCCTACGGCCGCGGGAACGCCGCGGACGCTCCGCTCGTGCAGCAGCACGACGCCGAGTGGATCCCGGAAGGGTATCCAGGCGCCGGACACATCATGATCTTCAACAATGGCTACGACCGGGGCTGGTCGAGCATCGAGGAGATCGTCCCGCCCATCGACGCGGCCGGCAACTACATCCTAGCCACGGGCAAGGCGTACGGACCGGAGAAGCCGGTCTGGCATTACGAGGCGGCCAACCGCAGCGACTTCTTCTCCTCGGAGATCTCCGGCGCGAGCCGCCTGCCCAACGGGAACACCCTGATCTGCGCCGGGGTTACGGGCAACCTGTTCGAGGTGACCTCGACCGGCGAAACCGTCTGGCAGTACGTGAACCCGGTGGTCCGCGACGGGATCCTGGCCCAGGGAGAGCTTCCCGGCAAGGACGTCCGCGGCCACCTGTTCAACGCCGTGTTCAAGGTCCATCGCTACGCGCCCGATTTCCCGGGCTTCTCTGGGCGCGACCTGTCGCCCAAGGGGGTCATCGAACTGCCGGCGTCCGAAAAGGGCAAGACGGGACTGGACGGCCTGGACGAGCAGCCCGACGAGAGGCGCGATCCGCCCGGAACCGCCCCGAAGGGCGGCCAGGCCGGCGGGTCGGACAACCGTTTCCCAGGGAGGAAACCATGAAACCCATACTGCTGCTGTTCGCGTTGCTCGCCACGCCGGCCTTCGCCTATGAGCGCCTGCAGGGACCGACGGAACTGCTCTACTACGACAAGGAGAAGGCCTTCGACGGCTACACCTTCTTCGGCGTCGGCGGCCGGTCCTGGCTGCTGGACATGCAGGGCCGCGTCGTGCACACGTGGCCCATAGGCACCAATCCCCACCTTCTCGACGACGGCCACGTCCTCGACGCATCCAAGGACGACCCCAGCGGCTTCCAGGGATTCCAGGAGGTGGACTGGGACGGCAGGATCGTCTGGGAATATACGGAAAAGCGCGCCGGCTACGCGCCGCACCACGACTGGACGCGCATCGTGAACAAGGCCCTCGGCGCGCCCACCACGCTCTACATCGCCAACAGATCCATCACGAACGAGCAGGCCCTGGCCGCAGGCGCGGATCCGAAGAAGGCCCCGTACCGCGACGGCCAGATGGACGCCATCGTCGAGGTGGACATGCAGGGCAACGTGGTTTGGGAGTGGTGGTTCTTCGACCACGTCGTACAGGACCTCGATCCTGCCAAGCCCAACTTCGTCGGCGCCGGGAAAACGGTTGCGGACTGGCCGGGGCGGATCAACCTCAACCTGCCGGGAAAGCCGCTGCGAAGCGACTGGCTGCACTGCAATTCGATCGATTACGACGCCGGTTCCGGCCACATCGTGATCAATTCGGTGCAGGGCGAACTCTACGTCATCGACCACGACGGGACCTTCACGGCCGGCGATCCGGCTGCCGGCATCGCGAAGGCCGCGGGCCCCGCGGGCGACTTCCTCTACCGCTTCGGGGACCCGGCCCG
>Ga0153915_10000622_pt1 | contig 32978 bp, 36 predicted proteins | sample Opewatmetagenome_2_FD_107003 | JGI IMG/M metagenome (GOLD analysis project Ga0153915, IMG submission 107003) | Freshwater wetland microbial communities from Ohio, USA - Open water 3 Core 3 Depth 3 metaG | ecosystem: Environmental > Aquatic > Freshwater > Wetlands | place: USA: Ohio, Lake Erie... | reverse complement strand
TATGCCAACCGCAGACGACCTGCTGCCATACCTCCGCTTGATTGATAGAGCACGCATTTACGTTAACCGAGGACCACTCGTCCAAGAGCTTGAGGCGCGGCTCGAACAGATCACCGGAGCGCCCTGCGTGGCCGTCTCAAACGGCACGGTGGCGCTGGATCTGGCGCTGAAGACGTTGAACATCGACGAGAGTTGCGATGATGACGGAATTGCATACCGTTCGTTCATCGCCGTTCCTGCTCTGACATTTTCTGCATCAGGCTTGAGTATCTTGGCGAACCGACTGACGCCAGTGCTCTGTGATGCGGATGACCATTGGCAACTTACCCCGCAAGCAGTCGCGAACCACGTCACCAATCTGCGCCGCCATTACCGTGAACTGGAAGCCGTCATGCCCGTCGCCACGTTCGGCAGGCCGGTAGACGTCAGGCAATGGGAAGGATACAGCGTTCCTATTGTGATCGACGCCGCAGGCGCGTTCCCTCAGCAGGAGATCAGCCGCGACCCGAACGTCATCACCTGCTTCTCGCTGCACGCCACCAAGTTCATCGGGTGCGGCGAGGGCGGATTCGTGGCGTCGCACAACAAGGCATTGATCGAGCGCGTGCGCGACTTGTCCATGTTCGGCGAGGGAGGCACCAATGCCAAGATGAGCGAGTATCACGCGGCTGTTGCGTTGGCCTCATTGGATCAGATGGAAGAAAAGAAAAAGCGTACGCAACAAGTTGCTGATTGGTATGCAAAACACGTGATTCAATTGCCTATAATGGAAACGACAATCTGGGGGGCAACCTCAACTATGCTTAATCTGTTGCTTCCAATTCCCGTCACGCCCGACCTCGTCAACAAGCTGCTGGACGAGGGGATCGAGACGAAGCAATGGTATCGCCCGTACCTCGACGAGCGCGCGGAGTTCGGGCCTCACGAACCCGGACGATTCCCTATGACCGACCACTTGCGCGAGCACCTGCTCGGCATTCCGTTCCACAACTTTATAACCGAAGCAGACGTGGCGCATGTTTGCTCGACTTTAAGAAAGTTATTGCCTGCAAATAAATAGCGCGGCATAATTAACGCATGGCTGTAGCGGCCAAACGACAGAGGATTTCAAATGACCATTCTGTGCACTGCATTAGTTGAGACCCATCGCAGGCGCTCGCCGTCCTCTGTCGGGAATGCTACCTCCGCTAGTGCAGTGCATAGAGCGGTCATTTTTCTTTTGGAGATCGCATGAAGATAATCGTAACAGGAGCGGCGGGGTTCATAGGTTCTCGGTTCTGCGAGATGGCAGTCGCGCAGGGACATGACGTTGTCGGCGTCGACTCGTTAGCCTACTCCGGCAGACTCAAGAATTTGGAGCGCCTCAAGCACTCGGCATTCAGGTTGGTATACGACGACATTTGCGACGCTCCTGCCATGCGTGCTGCTTTCCAGTGTTTCCAACCGGATGCCGTCATACATCTTGCAGCCGAGACCCACGTCACTCGCAGCATAAGCAGCCGCGAGGAGTTTCTGCGCACGAACGTGATTGGGACTAACGTGTTGCTGGAGGTGGCGCTGGAGTACTGGCAAACGCATGCGGACAAGGAGGACGGGTTATTCTTCCCGACCGGATTCCGCTTCCTGCACGTCAGCACGGACGAGGTATACGGTTCGCTCGGCGCGGACGAGGAGCCTTGGACGGAGGCATCGCCATACGCGCCGAAGAACCCATACAGCGCCAGCAAGGCGGCGTCAGACCACCTCGTCATGGCGTTCCACAATACCTACGGTCTGCCGGTGATCGTCACCCACGCCGCCAACAATTATGGCCCGCGCCAGCACCCAGAGAAATTGATCCCGACGCTGGTGCGCCAGTGCATGCGCGGCGAACCGATGACGCTGCACGGAGACGGACAGCAGAAGCGCGACTGGCTGCACGTGGACGACCACTGCGCTGGTCTGCTGGCGGCGCTGGAACGCGGGAAGGTCGGCGAGACTTACAACTTCGGCGGGGAATGCGAGCGGACGAACTATCAAGTCGCGACATTGGTTTCTCATTACGTCACCAACGGCGGATTTGGACAGGTCAATTATATTGAAGACCGCCCAGGAAACGATCGCCGCTACCTGATGAGCATCGCCAAAGCGGCGCACGGCCTGAACTGGAGGCCGCAGCGCAAGATCGAGGAAGTAATCGCGGAGACTGTGCGGTGGTATCTAGAGAATCCAAATTACGGAGACGATTATGGTAGCACCGCAACCGGAATCGGATTTGGCATGCTTGGAAATGGACAAATGGGCACTGTAATCACCACAAGCAGCACCCCAAGTAACTGGATGGCTTTGCGATGATGGAATCACATATTGGAGATGATTATGGAAAATAAGCAACGCCAAGCGCACCCCATGGTGCAGATCCCTAACGTCCAACTCGAAACCTTCGAGAAGGCAGCATATGCTCACGACTATGAAGAGGCGAGCAAGCAGATGCTCGAAGGCATCCGCAAGCTGAAGGCCGGGGCGGAGTTCATAGGCTACTCGACGGACCCCAACTATAAGGCCGTGCTCTACACGCGCTGGTGCGCGGCCATGTTCGCGCTTCTGTCCGATCCGATGTATAGCCTCTCCCAGGAGGGATTTGACGCCATCGCTGGTGAGAACGCGATCATCGATCTGCTGTTCCGCAGTAGCATCTTCGGTACCAGCGACCACATGATGCCGCAGTTCAGCGCCGACCCGACCGAGAAGGACACATCCAAGATCAAGTTCAAGGACTCCGCGGGCCTGCTGAAGTACATGATCACCTACTCGCTTCGCAGCGGCTTCCGCATGAATTTCGAGAAGGCGTTTCGCGACAACCCGCAGACGATGTTCGCCCTCTACATCGGACTGCTGACCACGATGCTCGCTACGTCGCATGTGGCGGAGGAGCGCCGCGAGGAGCTGCTTGGTATGCATGAACTGTTCAAGGACGTGCAGCTCTCAGACCGGTTCCTCTCTCCGATGTCCGATGCCTATATGTACTGCTCCTACGCGTTCCGCGCCGACAAGCATGCGTTCAAGGGCACTATCCACAAACTCTACTCCGACATGATGGAGCGGCACGGCTTCAAGGAGCAGGACTTTAGCAAGCGCAAACACAAGATTGGCGAGAAGCCGACGGTCATCATCCCGATGGAATGGTTTACCTCGCTCCACGCGATGTTCCGCTGCTATGCGCCGCTCGTCTGTCAGCTCCGCACCAAGTTCAGGGTGATAGGCATCGGGAGGCCGCACGCCATCGACGAGGTATCCCGCAAGGAGCTGGACGGATGGCTGGAGCTGCCGGAGGACAACGTCGTTTTGACCAAGGTCGTCGAACGCATACGCAACGTAAAGCCAGACATCATATGGTATCCAAGCATCGGCATGGATCTGGTCTGGGTCGCGCTGGCTTCCGTTCGGCTCGCGCCAATCCAGATGATGACCCTCGGCCACCCAGCCTCCAGCCAGTCGCCTGCCATCGACTACGCGGTCTGCGAAGAGGGCGACGTTCGCGACAAGAAGCTGTTCACGGAGGAGCTGGTTGAACTACCGCTTGGCGCGCAGTTCAACTTTGTCATGCGCCCCGACGCAGACCTGCCGACGCCGTTCGTCGAGGAGAATCCTGAGGTGATCAGGATCGCGGTTCCTGCGATGGTGCTGAAGCTGAACTACTCCTTCCTCGCCACGTTGAAGGAGATACAGGAAAAGGCAAAGCGCCCCGTGGAGTTCCACTTCTGGCCCAACATGATTACTACCGTTCTCGCACAGACGGCCAAGGAAATCCGCGAGGTTCTGCCTGGAGCCTTCACTTACGAACGCAGCCAGTACAACCATTACATTCGCCAGCTTCAGCGGTGCCACATGCAGCTCGGCACGTTCCCATTCGGCGGAACGAACAGCAACGTTGACGCCATGCTGCTAGGCATCCCGACCGTCTGCATGGAAGGCTACGAGCCGCACGCGACCTGCGACGCCAAGATGCTGCGCAAGGCGGGTATGCCGGAGTGGTTGATTGCGCAGAATCAGGAGGAGTACATCGCTGCGGCGGTACGGCTGATCGAGAGCGACGCAGAACGTATCGCCCTGAGCCGTTACCTGACGGACGATGCTGATATCAAGGGCAAGTTCCTCGGCGAGCCGCCCGAGCACCTGCGCACCGCGTTTGTCGATGCTGTTTGGAAGATTTACGAGGAGCAGCAAAAATGAGCACGACTAATAGCAGCAATGGCGGGATCGGAGTTGTCGGTCTTCTTGGCGTGGTTTTTGTAACGCTGAAATTGCTCGGCATAATTGATTGGTCATGGTGGCTGGTTACGCTTCCATTTTGGGGTGGCTTCGTTTTAGTGGTCACAATCATCGTGATTGGATTTCCAATTTTCTTGCTGGTCAAGCAACATAAAAAGCGCGCTGCTGATGCATGGAGGAATAGAAAATGACTACCACAATGATATTCCCGTTCGACGGAAAAGAAGCACAAGCCTACGCAGACGCGGCAGAGGATCGCGGGGAGGAAGTGCGCTGCATATATCCCGACATGCTACCGCGCATCCATTCCGAAGCGTTCCTGCGCGCCTTCGTGACGATGGGCGAGTTCCTGCAAGCGTCGCACATCTATTGCCCTGCTGCCAGCGTGCACCACTTCATGCGCAAGCTGATCGATGACCACAATCTGCCCATCAAGGTGATCGGCAATTCGCCCATCCAGAAGGCGATGGACGAGCACCGCGCGCTGATGGCCCGCGCCCATGAGCTGCAACCGCTGGCAAAGATTCCAGAGATCGAGTTGGCTGGCATTTTGAAGGTTGCCATGAACATCTATGGCGAGTCGTGTGACGAAAAGATAGCGGCGATGATCGGCGTGTTCGACGACTGCGCAACACAAGGTCATGTCGTCGAAATCGGGTGTTTAGCTGGGCGCACGGCCTGCGTGCTCGGATATATGTCTGAGCGCAGTGGCATTCGTAGCCTGATAACCATCGACCCACACTCGGCGATAGAAGGTGTGCAGAAAGATTCGCCAGCGCTGATGGCCGATCTGACGAACGAGTGGGACTGGGAGACGCTGGCAGCGATGTTTGCCGTGAACAACGTATTCACCATCAACCACACGCATGCACGATGTTCATCAGCATCACCAGACGTGGATACCTCTGCCATCAGCATCTCCGTTCTCCACATCGACGGAAACCACGACTACGCCGCCGCGAAGTCCGACTGTGACAAGTTCGCTTCGCGCATCATTCCTGGCGGCTGGCTGATTCTGGACGACTACGAGTGGGCGCACGGCGATGGCCCGAGGCGCGCGGGCGATGAGCTGCTGGAAGATCGCGCGGAAGAGATAGAGCGCCACTTCGTCTGCGGCAAGGCGCTGTTCGTGAAGTTCAAGGAGGCGTGATGGAAATCCGGACTTACAATGCATTTCATGGGCACGCATGTTGGAATGCTACGATTCTTCCAACGATCTTTGTCTCTAAAGAATTAGATTATGGAGCCATTAAGTTTGGCAGTGGCAATAAACCCGACATGTCCGTGCTAAAAATTTCTGCATGTTGGATTTTCTGGAGCGTCACATTTTCCATAAAATGGAGCCGTGGATGAAACCGATAATCATTTATGGCACCGGCAGCATGGCGCGCGTGCTCTATTCCTTCATGCGTAAGGAGCGGCGGGTCGTGGCGTTCGCCGCGGACGATGAGTTCGTAATGGATACTCGATTCATGGGGCTGCCGCTGTTCAAGTTCAGCGAGCTGATGACGCGCGACTCTGAGGTGCCTTACGGCATCGCTCTGGCGTTCGGCTACCACGAGATGAACAAGGTGCGTAAGGCGCGCTACGAGGAATTGAAGGCGCGCGGTTTCTGCATGAAGGGTTATGTCCACAAGTCGCTGATCCACCACAATGACGTGATTCTCGACAAGCCCTGCGTCATCTACGACAACGTCGCGATCCATGCGGGCAGCAGGATAGGACAGAACGCATTCGTCAGTAGCAACGTCAGCATCGGGCACGACTGCGAGGTGGGGGCGCACGCTTGGATCAATAGTGGCGTCTCGCTGGCGGGCGGGGTGAATGTCGGTGCGCGGTGCGTGTTGGGCATCAACTCCTGCGTTGCGCAGGGAGTCACGCTCGGCGAGGAGACTTTCGTGGGGGCGGGAACTGTAGTCACAGAAGACACTGCGCAGAATGCTGTTGTTGTTAGGCGACATAGTGAACTCATCGAGATGGATTCTGAACGGTTCATAAAACTGATGAAGCAGCCATGAGAACAACGCCACCACCGGAAGGATTTAATTTATTTTTTATATGGCAATTTCACATGTACGGAACCGGCTTGATAGATCTTGATGCTCCTGCCGAGATATTCAGATTTAGGCCGATGCCGTGCACTCCTGCTGGTGATTTCATTGGAGTGGTTAGCACTGGAGAACGCGCACTACAATACATGCAATACATGATCGATGAAGATATGTCGGTTGAATCTGCAAAAGAATATCTGGCGAGGCAACCATGAATGAAGAGCGCGCTATAGCGGAGATAGTAAAGTTGACGCCGCAGAAAGATGACCTGATTGTTATCAAGCTGCCAGTCGCATGGACGCCAAAGATGCTGAAGGATTATCATGATATGTTGCGTGCAAAATTCCCTGATTTTCAGTTCTTGATTGTTTCGCACAATATTGACGTGTCTGTGACTAAGCAAGGTGAAAAATCATGAACTGGGAAAGAACCATCGCAGCTACATTTGTTGGCGCCGTCGGCTTTGTCTTTATGTCATTAACGAAAGACGCGCCAGATTGGGCAGTTGCGGCCGTCACTTTTATCATGTTCAATCAAGTCATGTGGGGAGACCTTAAATGACAATCTCAAGACAATTCTATGAAACGGCGATGCGCCTGCCGAACAAGGTGGCGCTGATCCAAGGCGACCGGCATATCACCTACGCTGGCTTGCTCAGCCTCGTGCAGCAACAGGCGCACATCCTGCGGCTCAACGGCCTGAAGCGCCACGACCACCTGATGTGCCAGCTCACCGGAATTGACTTCGTGATGATGCTGTTGGCCTGCGCGGATGCAGGCATCTGCCTCGTTCCGATGGGCAGGGACGCCACGCGCGAGACGGTCGGCAAGGCTTACTCCGCCTGCGATTGCAAGTTTCTGGTCAACGATGGCTTCGAGCCGAAAGAGGAGGGCGTCAATAGTGTGCGCCTGAAGTTCCAAGGGCAGCAGGATGACCGCTTCCTCATCATCACCACCAGCGGCAGCACTGGCGATCCGAAGCCCATCCTGCTCAAGCAGAAGACCAAGCTGGCGCGGGTTGAGATGATGAACGACCTCTACCACTGCACCGAGGACGACGTGACGCTGGTCAGCACTCCGTTGCACCACAGCATGGGCCAGCGGCTAGTACTCATGTCCGTGCTCACGGGCGGGACGCTCGTGCTGATGGATGGGTGGTCGGCGGAGAAGTGGTGGCAGCAAGTTGAGGGGCATGGTGTGACGTTCGCGGTTCCTGTTGCCTCGCAGGTGAAGCAGATTGCAGATATGAAGCCAGCGCCGAATAAGTTGCGCTGCATAGTCTCATCATCTGCGCCGCTTGATATGGGCACGATAACGACGGCCATCTGGCAATGGCAGGCACGATTGCACAACTGCTACGGCACGACGGAGGTCTCCATCGTCACGAGCACGGACAGCACAACTCCGGTCGGCTCTGTTGGGAAGCCGATCTACGGCGTGAACATCGTCATTGACGTAACCGAAGGCGGCGAGATTCAGGTCGAAACTCCATTGCTGTTCGATTGCTACTACAACCAGCCAGAGACCACTGATGCGAGCATGGATTATGAGCTGTTCAAGACTGGCGACCTAGGACGCATCGACGCCGACGGCAATCTGTTTTACCTCGGACGCATCAAGGAGCTGATTAACGTCGGCGGCACGAAGGTCTATCCGCAGGACGTTGAGGCCGTTCTTAAAGACTTTCCCGCCGTGCTGGAGTGCGCCGCGTTCCCGCAGATTGACGACGCGTTGGGCGAGGTCGTCGCGCTCGCCATCGTGCTCGACCAGGAGCGCATCAAGAACAACGTCGTGGACTGGAAGGTGTTCGACTGGACTCGCGAGGTCCAGGCACTCTGCTTGCCGTTCCTGACCGACGCGCAGCTACCGCGAGCCGTGCATATCGTCGATTCGCTTCCGAAGACCGAGACCGGCAAGGTGCAGCGTGGGAAGCTGGCGGAAATGTATGGGGGGGAGAGATGAGGCCGCTGAAGCTCGGATTCATCGGCGGCAGCGTGGAGTCCGCCGTCGGCCGCGCGCACTTCTCCGCCTGCCGCATGGACGGGAGGTTCGAGGTCTCGGCGGGGTGCTTCTCGCGCGACCCAGAGATCAATGCTGCCTCTGGCAGTCAGTATGGATGTAAGGCCGTCCCGCCGACTGACCGCATCGCCGACCTGCTGGCCTGCGACATAGACGCAGTAGTCGTGCTGACGCCGACGCCGTCGCACATCGTCCCCGTCCGCGCGGCATTGAGCGCGGGAATCCCGGTGATCTGCGAGAAGGCGCTGGCGCACTCCGTCATAGACTCGGCGGGACTGCTGGATCTGCGCGCGAAGGAGGACGGATTCCTAGCCGTGACCTACAACTACACCGGCTACCCGATGGTGCGCGAGTTGCGCGACATGGTTGAAGCTGGCGAGCTCGGCAAGATCGTGAGCATCCAAGCCGAGATGCCGCAGGAGGGTTACCTGCGCGACGGCGCGAACCCGCAGAAGTGGCGGCAGGAGGATGGCAGCATCCCGGCTGTACACCTTGATCTCGGGACACACCTGCATCACATGATCTACTTCTTGACCGGGGCCGATCCAGACTCGCTCGTTGCGACCCACTCCAGCAGCAGCCGATTCAAGGTCGTGGACGACGTGCATTGTATCGCGGAGTACTCTAATGACTTCAATGCATCCATCTGGTTCGGAAAGACTGCCCTCGGCCACCGCAACGGCCTTCGCGTACGCGTCAACGGAACCAAGGCGGCCGCAGAGTGGCAACAAACGAACCCGGAGGAGCTTCAGGTAGCGCACGCGGACGGCAGGCGCGAGACGTTGGACAGGTCTTCGCCGACGTGCGTGGTCGCTCGCGAGGCTCGGTACCAGCGGTTCAAAGTCGGACATCCAGCGGGATTCATCGAGGCGTACGCTAACCTATATGGGGACATCGACGACGCTCTGCGCGCCCGAAGGAACGGGATGCCGCGCCCTCCTCTGGCGGAGATGTACACAGCAGAGGTCGCGCACGAAGGGTTGCTGATGATGGAACGTATGGTCGAGTCGCACAAGGAGGGATCATGGAAATGAAGGAACTGAAGGAATACGTCTGCCAACAGATAGGCTGCGTGCAAAATACGCCAGACGATGAGAATTACCGCAAGCATGGATGGGTGGACTCGCTCGGCCTAGTTCGCCTTGTCCTGACGCTGGAGTCTAAGTACGGGATCGTGTTCACGGACGGAGACGTGAGCGACACTGCGTTCAATACTATCGGCGGTCTGGTATCGATAATTGGGCGAAAGTTGGAGGAAAAGAATCATGGCTGAAGAAGCCGCGAGATGCCAGCAGACCCCATGCAACAGGCCAGGGACCCATTACTTCTGCCCATCCGATAAGGAGGAAGACGGGCGCAAGCTTTGCGAATGGCATTACAAAAAGGCCGTCCAGAAGCTAAAAGATAAGGAGGAGACATGCAGTTCTCAATCATAATCCCAACGTACAACCCGAAGGAGAAGGACCTGACGGAGTGCGTCTACAGCGCGGTCAGCCAGGAATACCCGAAGGACGAGTACGAGGTGCTGCTTGTGGACGACTGCTCGACCAACTGGTTTCAAAAACGGAGCGTGGCGCCAGATGACGTGCCAGAGATCACCACATTCTTTGGCCTCCCCGTTTACAGCACGAAGATGAACGGGGGGCCAGGGGCCGCACGTAACCTCGCCTTGAGCATGGCGACCGGCGAGTGGGTCTTGTTTCTAGATTCGGATGACGTTCTCCAGACGGACGCCCTCCGCCAGCTTGCCGCATTCATTGCTGAGCATCCCGATGCCGACGCCGTGGGGTACGGTTGGGACTGGATAGGCCAAATCTGCACCAACCAGCGCAAGGACGGCGAGTGTCTCGCACTGCCCAAGCGCGAGATGCTGAAGGAATACCTGCGGCTCCACATGGACGGCTCAGTGGTTTTCACAGCGGTGAAGAGGAGCTTGTTTGAAGATCACCTGCTGTTCTTCCGCCATGGCTTGCACGAGGACATCGACTTCATCTTCGACGTCTACCGCCACGCGATCAAGACGGGCTACCTGCCGAAAGTCCTTTACCACAAGCGCAAGCACTCCGAGGCGGTCACCAGCAGCATCACGCAGGCGCACGTGGACGGGTTCTTTGAAGGGTGGAACAGAATTGGAATGGCTGCCGCGGCGGAAAATCTGTACGACGACTACGAGATCGGCACTGTCGGCGTGATTGCCACGCGTGCTCGCGAGGTCTGCTGGAAGGCCGCGAACACTGGCATGATGGAGAAGCTGAAGGCGTCTGTGCCGGAGACATGGCGGTTAATCGTCAAACACACCCGGCTCGACACCATGTACGCCCGCGCCGCGAAGCAGTTCCTGTTCAGCGACTCGTTCGATCCCGTCGTATTCAACCAGTCATGGAGCTGCCATGACCTCCAGAACTCGCTATTCCTGGCTCCGGACGAGGTGCGCACGTGCTGCAAACGGTTCTTTAAGGAGGGCGAGATACGTGGAGACGTGAAGCTCGTCGATTCCTCCAGCGCCAATCCAGACGACATCCTCGCCGCAAAGCAGCACCTGGTCCTACGCATCAACAAGGGCGAGGAGACGCCTTGCACAGGTTGCCCGTTCATGGAGTTCAAGGAGTGGGGCCCGGTCGCGCCGCTCCGCGTTCAACACCTCTCTATGGAGCACCACTCGGTCTGCAACATGGAGTGTTCTTACTGCGACGAGACATACTACGGGAGGAAGCAGCCGCAGTACGACGTGGCGGGGCTCCTCTGCCAGCTCTACACGACAGGCGCACTGAGCACTTGCCAGTCCGTGGTTTGGGGCGGTGGGGAACCAGTGCTCGGCAAGAAGTTTCCCGAGATGGTGGCGCACGTCATGGGCGCGACGGCAGCCAGCCAGCGGTTCCTGACCAATGCCACCGTCTTCTCACCCGCCATCGCCAACGCGGTAAGAAGCGGCCGCGGAACGGTGACAACGAGCGTGGATGCCGGCACAGAAAAAAAGTTCGAAGAGGTGCGCAAGACTGACCTCGGCATGCACCGCGTCCTGGACAATCTGCACGAGTATGCAGCGATCAACCCGCAGGCCGTCACGGTCAAGTACATCCTGACCGATGACAATATCGAGCACGAAGAGCTGAAGAACTTCAAGGAGGAGATCGTCCGACACGGTCTGACACACTGCAATTTCCAGATCAGTTGCAACTTCAAGCAGCCGGACGCCGTCCACCAGGCCATCGCCGCGCTCCAGCTGTTCGCCATGCTGCGCGAGGCGGGGTGCCGCGTCGTGTTCCTTGACGACCTGCTGATGCGCCGGCTCACGATATGCGGCGACGGCCTGCGGGCGGCGGAGTGGATGCGCCTGCATTACGCGGACGTTCGCGCGTGGCCCGAGTATACGAAGGTCGTGGTGTGGGGTACGGGCGGTATGACCGACTGGACTATCGAGCACACCGACTTCTTCAAGCAGGTCGGCATCGTTGCGCGCAACCGTTACGTTCCAGGAACGTTCAACGTGATAACTGGATCGCAGGGCTATGCAGACAACTACCGCAAGGCGCTTGCTGCTGGCGTGCCAGAGGACATGATTGTGAAGGGGGTGATACTGTGAAGCCGTTAGATGTTCGACAGCGCATTTTCGTAATCGAGATCGCAGCGACAGTCGGCGCTCTCGCGTTCATTGCAGGAATATACGTTCGTGCGATGCTTGAGCCGATCGTACAGCCTGCTGAGCCGACAATTCCGACAGTGGAGCAGGCGATCAGCGTACTGCCGCCCGACGTTCGCCGCGCAATAGCGATAGATTATTGCGCCAGCGGAAAGGCCGCGCACCGCATGTGCTCGATGTTGCCGTTGAGCAGTCCGATCAGACCGATGGATGGGAGGATGCCATGACTTTTGCAGAGCACGAGCGTTGGTGCATTCGCGAATGCCCTTTAACTCCAGCCGAATACACCATCTTCTACTTCTTATTCGGATTTGACGTTCGCGGGAACCTTCCTCGATATGAGCGGCACCTGCTAGACGCTGTTCCTTAACGATTCACGGCATTGGCTTGGATGGCGTCGGCGTTGAGCTGGGCGCACCTTGCTCCAATGTCGTTAATTGCACGCTGAGCCTCTGCCATATACTCGTCAGCTCTGGCAGCGGCCAACCGGCAGGCTCCGTCTGGATTCGCGCCGGTTCCTGCTTGGGGCATGGCACCGCCACTTGGGAAGCGGATGCGCACGCCGTTAAGTTGAGAAACAAGATTGTTGATGCGTAGCTGATCTTTTGCATGTTGCTCTCCTGCGAGTTGAGTTGCTTTTTCATGGGCGGCTTTTTCGGCTAGATGCTGCGCCAATTCGTCGGCAACGACCTTCTGTTGTGCGAGTTGTATCTCCGCGATCTGCTTCTGATAGTGGTCGCTGGTCGTGTACCACGCGCCGAATGCTCCGATCGCAATCATCGCAAGAGCCACGGCCATTTTCACATATGGGTTCATGTTTCCTCCTTTACTGGTTTCGCCTTCTTCGGTGCCGTTGTCGCATCCCGCATCTTCGACCACGCAGCCACTCCCCCATTCAGCACCCAGAATCCGAGATACGCCGTCAACGCGGTCTCGGTGTAGTGAGCAACAGTGAGGTAGGTTGAGACGAGCCAGCAACCGACGAGCAGCGTCTTTGCGGTCACCGGAACGTAGTGCCCGTCCCGATATTCGCTGATGATTGCCCTGAAATCAAACTCGTCATCCTTAAGCTGAAGCAACACCAAAATTATCGCGGTGAAAAACAGGACCCCCGCGAAGATGAATGTCACTCCCGAGTTCGTCGTCAAGACGTAAGCGAACCACCCGTTGAGAATATCGATGATCATGCAGCCTCCTTTCCTAAAACTTGCTTCGCAATGTTGTACGCCGCCAACCGTTGCGCGTATCCCAGCGCATCGCCCACGGCGGTCGTCTTGTGCCCCTTGTTCACGATGTCGCAGACACCATCGAAGTCTGGCACATCGGCCCACTTATTCAGATTATTCGCGTGCCAGAACCACCCCGCTGAGCGCGCGGCGTTCACTGGATCTTCTATCAGCACAGGCTTATTAAGCAGATCAAGCCCGAGCGCCTGCCCGCACGCGAGGTAGTTGTTGTACCCTGTGACCTGAATCAGCCCGCGTCCCTTGAACCACGGCCCAGGCGTGTTGCCGTGCTTTGTGGCTACAGCCACGGCCTCGGGCTTCGTGTTGCCTAGGTCTGCTCGCTTCGTGTACGCGACGCCGGACGCCAGTTCAGCGACGTACCGCAGGTGCCATGACTCTACCTCGACCTGCGCCAGGAACGCAGCCTGCCGGAGTGCCGTGTCTACACCGAACTCTCGCATGGCGTCGTCCAGCGGTCCGCAGAACGTGGCGACGGCGGACGGTTTGGCGAGTGGCATGATCTTTTGAAGTTGCGCTTGCGTAAGCATGGTTCACCTCCTTCCTCGTAGCGTCTCATGTTCCCTGTCACATTGCTCGAACTTCGCGTCATACTTCGCATGGTCTGCCTCGTTGGCGTGCACTTTCGTGTCTAAGGCGTCCAGCTTGTTCAGCGCACGAGATCCAGTCCACACGACGAATGAGTAGGACACGCTGAGCACGATGGCAATCACAGTCCAAGCCACGCGCGCCATCCTTCGGGCTCCCACGCCCTGGTTGATTATCCTGTCCTGCTCCTTCTTGTGCGCCTCGAACTCAGCGCGGTGCATACGCATGTCACTGCGCATCTCTTGGATGACTGACGTGTTGTCAGATATAGCCCTGCGCGTGCCGTCTATCAGCATCAGCAGGGCCCGCTGCTTCGGGTCGTTCTCCTCGGCGATCATCGTCGCGACCTTCGCCGTCTGGTCGCCGTCGTCCCAGCGCCTGTGTTGGTCTGCGCCAGCATTCATTTTCATCTCCTCCATAGCATAATTAAACCGAGTAACAACCACTGAATCTCATCGCTGAGCTGTTTCCTAAATGCGCGTCAGTCAAATATCCATAAGAACCGCCATTAAAGTTGATCACGCTAATCGTTGATGTCGCTGGCACCACAAGCGCAGCCGGTGGTGATGTGACTGTAGCCGCTAGAACATCAGCATTGATGGTACATGGGGAGTAATATCCTGCAGCCCCCTGGAATGGCAGGTTGGCCACAAAAGCGTTGCCAGTAGACGTGCCTTTAGATGTCAGGACTATCTCTATGTTGAAGTTAACTACGTTCCCCTTCTTAGTGAATCTCCCCGCCCTGCTAGAATAAGTTATTCCGGTAGATCCGCCTCCGAGAGTCAGGGTCGGGGTAAATGTGCCGCTCGAATCTATAGTTGTCACTCTAAACGTAGTCGCACTGAGTGCCAGCACTTCCACTTCAGCGCCTGCAGCCATAAGGAATGAACCGGATGTGGCACTATCTACCGTCATATTTGCTGACGCGTTAAAGCTCGCGCCATTGGCAACGATGAGACGTTTTACAGAACCAACCTGTGCAGCAGCGCATGTGACTATGCCAGTAGCGGTAGTATTTCCGGTGTAATTGATGGTCGCACCTGCCGCACCAAATATATCGGGCGTTGCTGCAGACGCCACAGTCGGCAATAAACTCACCATCGAGAGTGGCGCACTTAAATTGTTAAAAACATAATTTTTGATATTGCAGGTGTTCGCCGTCACCATCTCGACGTCGAACGTGTCCCCCGCAGCCGTCGTGATGTTGGCCGCGCCTTGCAACACGTTGGTGACGCTCGCGTTGTGCACGATCACGCCGTTTCCAGTGGCGCGCACGTGATACGTGACGTTGGCCACACCAGTGAACGTCGTGATGTTATTGCCAGTGTTCGTGAGCGAACCGTTGACCGACGTGTTGCCTAGCGCTGTGGTCGCCAGTCTCGCCCAGGATTGCGGGGCCTGGTCAGCTTGGAGCGCGTCTCCCGCGTCTATGCCTAACGCCACTCCGCCGCCTGTGGTGCGCACGTAGTTCTTGATATAGCAAGTATTCCCTGTGATCATCTCGACGTCGAACGTGTCTCCGTTGGCGGTCGTGATGTTGGCGGCTCCCTGTAGGATGTTCATCGTGGCGGAGTGCACGAGAATACCGTTCCCGGACGCACGAACGTGGTATGTGACGTTAGCAGTTCCGGTGAATGCCGTGACGTTATTGCCGCCGTTCGTGAGCACACCATTTACTGACGTATTTCCAAGAGCAGTGGTCGCGAGTCGGGTCCAAGTCTGTGGTGCTTGATCGACGCGCATCGCGTTGCCTGTGTTTACGCCGAGCGCGAAAGCCAGGTCGTTGACTAGGAACGCCCTGTGGTCGACGTAACTCGTCACGGTGCTAGCACCTGCCACGATCTGGTAGAGCCGCATGTAGTTCGGCGTGTCGTTCCAGTTGGTGGTCGCTGTGGAGACGCTAACGGCGCCGGTCGCCCTGTTCGCCACGACGTAGTTCGTGTTCGACGCGGTGAGCACCACGGTCCCATTCGCCACCGCAGTCGGCACGCCAGCGATCAGCAGTCTGCCGCCGTAGTATCCCCAAGTGAGCGCCGTCGTCGTGGACGACCTGCGTCCGTAGAGAGCGGAAGGCGAAGACGCATCGAACAGCGCATTGGCCGTTACCTCCTTGCTCGCCTGCGAACTGCTGATTAGATCCAAATTTGTCGTTGAGTCAGCCATTTACACTACTCCTCTCGCTCCGTAACCTGCGCCCACCAGCGCCGAGACCTGATAGGCGATAAAGTAGACCGGATTGCCTGGCGTCAACCCGTCCGCCGTTTGTTGTGCCGCAGTGTAGACCGTCGTCGGCGACGTCAGTCCACTGATAGTGCGCTTCAGCGTCGCGTAGGTGCCGCTGCTGTAGATCTCTACGACGTAAGCCTCTGACGTTTCGCCCAGCGGGACGTCCGCGTAGTCGTTCCATGCGCCGCCAAGCCGCGTGCGTCGCACCCAGTTCAGCGTCACGTCGTTCGCCGCGTTGCGCCCGCCGCCGAGCTGCGCGGGCGAGTAGCACTCTTGCGCCACGGCCGTGTTCGTGAAGTTCACGACCGAGGCGTCATCCAGGAACCCACCGAACGCCACTCCCTTGTACTCGCGCGCCAGGTTGTACTCCGCGCTGGAACTATCCATCAGGTACGTGGTGAGCGGCGTGAGCAGCACGAACCGGTCGTTGGCGACATGCGTGCTCATCGCCCATTCTGTTCCGCGCCTGCCCCTCAGTAGGCCTGTCAACGTGTAAGTATTCGCGGCCACGAGCGCCGCGTTCTTGAACTGCATCACCTCGCTTCCGACCAGGCAGGCGTTCGCACCGTTCAGGACGTTCAATTCGGTATCGCTGGCGAGCGCGCCATGCACCATGCGCACCGTGACACTGTTCAGCTCGTCGAAGAAGTTTCCGCTGCTGAAGTCGCCAAGGACGGTGGTTGCGTACCCGACCGTAGCCTCGCTCAGGAACGCGCGGCCGGAGGTGTTCCAAGTCAGCCCGCCGTCCGTGGATTTGTATGCCTGCGCACCGGTCCAGCCTCCCGAGAAGCTGCACGCGGCTGCGTAAAACCCGACGCCATCGTCCTGATCGCGCAGGAGCGGGATATCCATTAGCACGAGGTCTATGAACGGGATGCCTGCGACCGTCGTCGTCGGAGGCATCTGCGACGCCGCGTTGGCGGTCTGCGTATAGATGGCAGAGTCCTCGGTCACAGCCCCTCGGCTGAACACCCCGCTCGCCGCGTCCTCGTCCGTGATGCGGGCGGTGTAGGTATGGCTTCCCTTTGTGATCGTCACAACGTCCGTCGGTTCGAGGTAGCTGTACTTCCAGCTGTTCGCCATGGTGAACGCCGTGCGGGCCGTCCAGGAGTCGTACATCAGGACGTCCGACACCTGCTTCGCCTTGGATGCCGTCATCGATATGGCAAAGTTGATGGAGAGCTTGTTTTGGCTGTCCGTGATGAGCCGCTGCGATCGCTGCGAGTTGACCAGGTGGGCGGCGTCCACATCAAGGTACTGCACGTTCACCTCCGCGGGAAGTTCCAGCTCCTGCCTGCGGTCGATGGTGAGATTGTCAGGCACGTTAGACCCATAAACATGCGCCGCTAGATCGTCCTCCGCTATGGCCGCAACGGAAGATCCGCCACGCTTCACAAACTTCACCTTGCCGTCCGACTCCACCGCGTCGAAGTAGTACGACTGCATGAGCGGCTCGATCTGCGACCGCGCCGTGCTGCGCTGGGTGAAGTACCCGCTGATGGTATCCGCCGCCAAGCCCGTCACGTCGATCTGCCCTGCGGTAAGGCTGGCGCGCGTGCAAAGATTAGAGACCACCGAGTCAAGAGACACGTCGGCTGGTGTTATGATGTCGCGCGCGAAGAACCACGAGCGAAACAGGTTGTTAAGTACGTCGGTAGAGAATAGGTACCCACCATGCAGCACCAAACCTTCTTGCGTAAAATATGTCGCTGCGGAAGTCACTAGAAGTGACGGCGCTGACGGGTTGGTGACGTCATATGCTTTTACCTGATGCGAAGCGGATGAAGGGAATATAAGCAGGCTGTTTCCAGTCAGCCTCAGACTCGGAGATGTGAATCCCTCTGAGGTTGTGGACAGCAGCGATATTGACGTGATCGTGGTGATGTCGTACACCCGCAAGTTGCCAGTCGTGCCGTCTGCGCAGTACAGCGTGTTGGTGGCAGCCTCCATGCTCGCGACGCTGCCCACCGCGAGGTTAGCGACTAGCGTCGGGTACTGCGGGTTAGATGTGTCGTACGCGTCCAGTCCAACGCCCGCACTGTACCCCATGATTGCGATGTCGCGTCCTGGTACTGGGGTGAAGAACTGTATGTTGGTCTTGGCCGTCGTGCTCACGCGGCGCGGATTAACAGGGGAAGACACGTCGATGACGTGCCACACGTTCAAGATCCTGTCTACGACGTAAGCAGTCGAGCCGTTAACAGCTATGCTGCCGGGGTAGTAGTAGCTTCCCAGCGACAGCGCGGTGACATTTGATGGTGACGCGGGGTCGGATATGTCTAAGACCAGTATCTGGTCTGCCGTGTGGGTCATGAGCACGTAAAGGAATCCGCCAACGATCGCCAAAGAATTGGAGCCAGAGTTGCCTGAAGGATAAGCGCGGAACGTATTTACCAATCGCATGTTAGTTGGATCTGCGATGTCGTAGATGTAGATGTCCGCATATATGCTGTAGTTCAGGACGTAAGCGTAGTGGCCGTTTACGACGACGTCAGTCGCATTGGTCGCAGCGATTGACGCTACGTCAGAAACGATGGCCGATAAGGTGCCACTCTGCACGACCTCGAACTCCAGGTTTGGCATCCGGTTCCCATAGTCGCCGAGCTGCAAGTTCTCGAACACAACATATGCCGTTCCGCGATAAGCTGGAGTGTTTCCAGCCCCAACGTGCGCCTCAATGAGGCTGTCAGCTGTTTGTGTCTCTGTTCCGGTGTATACGCGGAAATTAACAGAAGCTGTTCCGGTTTGTCCTGCTGCGGCAGCCGCAAATGGAGCGTTAGGGTTCACTATGGCTATTCCGCCACTAGCAATAATCGTGGCCGGCGTCGCGTCGGCGCCCATGTTGTAGATCAGCTTCCCGTTCGCCCATATCTTGCGGATGCCCATTATCGGACCGTCACAGAGCGACACGGCGAAAGACTGGGAGTAGGTGTACGACGTGGTGGTCTGCTGCGGCTGCCCGCCCTTGCCGCCTTGTGTTTGGTCGTGCGCGGTTTCGACGATGTCCATCGCCCAGATCACGTTACCGGCGACCCGCATGGTCCCGTAGATGTGTGGCACGGGGTTGCCGTACTGCGAAGACTGGACCTTCAGGTCTCCGAGGCGTGGCCCCTGTTGCCCGGGCAGCTTGGTGTTGACCGTGTCGATATAGCCGCCGAGCGCGGAACCTATCATGTAGCCCCACTGCCCTCCGAAGTACGCGCCAACAGCGCCCAGGACGAGCGAGGCCATCAGTCCATCCCCCGGAGGCGGTAGCACCCGCGCAGCCGCGAGCGCCAGACATCGTCCAAGCTGTTCTCGACTACCTTGTTCACTTGCATATAGGCATGGATGATCATGCCGTCGGCGTAGATGGCCAGGTGTTGCGGCTCGTTTCGGAATGCGAACAGCATGATGTCCCCGTTCCGCGCGTCCGCGATCGGCACCTGGTCGCAGTGGCTCAATACCGCTTGCTCTAGTAACCCATTCGCCGGGATACGTCCGTACCCCTGCACGTCCTGCACGTCGTACCCGCAGGCCCTAGCCGCGCAGACGACCACGCCGGCACAGTCAAGCCCGACTTCTGGGAGCCTGCCTTGGTGGTGGAACGGCGTTCCCACGTAACTACGCGCCATCGCCACGAATTCATCCCTTATCATAGTTTCCCCGAGATCATTGCGTCCACGCCTGGAAGGTCTGGGAAGCCTCTGAAGTTGGCGACGTTCGCGAATTTCGCTACGCACGTTGCGCGCAACTTGTTGCATCCAGCGATCATGCTGTACGCGTCGCCGATGACAATGTTGCTCGGCATCATCTGTTGCAGCGTCACGACGCTAGCCACGAATGTCTTTACCTCCATGCTGTAGTTCGCGTTCGGTCCGCTCGTCCACGTGATCAGCCCACCGTCGAAGTATCCATTAGCCTCTATCCGCGCAGAGTCCGTGAACTGGCGCGCGTTGACGACTGCCGTGGCGTTACCCGTGACCGTGAAGTTGGCGAGGTTCACACCGCACCTAGCGTCACCAAGGTTGGCGTCGCACGCAGGCGCGTAGACGCGGCCGATCTGCTGCTGAAGCGGCTGCATCATACCGCGCAGTTCCGCTACGAAATTGTGGCGGCCGGTCTTGATGTTTCCCAACCATCCTTGTCTCAGGATCATGCTACCCATCGTCAGGTCATTGTAATTCACGATCTGTATCAGCACCTGCGCATAGTCCCAGAGGCCGCCGCGGAGGTCGTCCTCGGTTATGGTGGAGCTGTCCAACATCGATTGCACTTCGAGGTTATCAACAGAGAGGGTGGCGGTCGTCTTTATGCTGGAAGGGTTATGGCCAGTAGCGGCAAGGTAGGTCGTCCCGCCATAGGTCACATTCTGGTCATGGTCTGTGAACCCGAATATATGGCCATCTGTGCGCGTGACTTTCCATAGGGTGCACGTGGTAAGCGTGCTGCCTGCCAAGTGTGCCTTCAGCGCTGTGCTGGCAGTCTTCATGGGTTACGCAACTCCACGAGGTTCGCCTGCGCCCAGTTCAGGAGACCTCCGGCGTCCAGCCCGATCTGGAGCCAGTCCACATCGAAGCGCACGGGGATGTCGAACTGGCCCGTCCAGGTCAGGGTCTCCGTCACTTGCGGGTACTTATACCCGTTGCCAGTCCCGACGGTTATGGTCTGGCCGAGCGTGTTCGTCGCGAGCGTAAATACGTAAGGGCCGTTACCGGTCACTGAGTTGATCGTGTGCGCGATCCCGTTGACGCTGGCCGAGTTGGCACCCGTGAATCCGTTGAGATATAGTAGCTTTCCAGCCGTGAGCGCCATGTTAGCTGCCAGCGTGACCGAGGTGTTGTTGCCAGTTGATATGTTGGACGCAGCAGAGCTGGCGTCGGCCACGACAGTCACGATACCGGTCGTCGTATCCACCGCCCACTGCCCAGCCCCGCTGCCAAGATTGGCCTGCACGCCGCCGCGGTAAGGGACGAACGTGCCAGCCACGGGCTTCTTGATCGCTCCCTGCGACGTCACGCTGCCGCTAACGTAGTTCTTGTAGAGCTGGAACGTCGGCATGCCGGTGCCGAAGCCGGTCGTGCCCATGACGCCCTCGGTCAACGCCACAGTATAGTCGAGCACGTCCTTGACGCGGAACCCGTTGGCCTTTCCGCCGACCGCGCGGAAGAATGCCTTGGTCGCCTGCGCGTTGGCGATGGTGCGCATGCCGTTGGACAGCGAGTAGCGCCGCAGCGGCACGGACCAAATCGCGTTGCGCTGCTCGCTGCCAGAGTTGACCATGACGATGTCAGTCAAGAACTCCTCGCCGCCTTGCATCCAGGCGGAGACCTCGTCGGGGAATCGGGGCGCCTCAAAAAATGACATTATGCGTTCCTCGCCATTGCGCGTTGTATGCCGAGACCGGCGAGCGACGCGATCTGCTCCTGCGTGCGCCTATCTACGTTTCCAGCAACGGTGAAGTTATTGTGCACGGTCATGCTCTGCCCACTGCTCAGAGCTCCAAGCATGGCTGGATTGTTCTGTGAGGCTGATATGATCCGCTCGCCTTTGTGTATGAGCGCGAGCTGGTCGTTCGGAACGTAGTTGGTGCCGACATCGTAGCTGGCCATCTTCCCGCCTCCGAACAATCCACCCAGGAAGCTGCCGACCGCGCTGCCGCCGGTTGACCCACCGCCCATGAGCTGCTCGGCGAGCCTCTGCGCCATGATGCGTTGTATGGACGCGATGATGCTATTCGCGAAGTTCTTGAAGGCGTCCGTCAGGGATACGGTGCCCTTCATAATGTCCTCAAATAGCGTGGCGGTGGAGTCCTGCACGGCCTTCTGTGCCTGGAGCGTATACTTCATGCGCTCCGTCTCCGCCGCGTGGTCTATGTCGGTCAGCTTCTGCTGGTGGCGCTGCTCGGCGGCCTGCTCGGTCGCGTACGCCGCCTCGCGCGTCTGCGCGACGTTCTTGGAGGTCAGCAGGTCAGCCTCAAGTTTCGCCCGCAGGTACTGTTGCGTGGCGGCGAAGCTCCTGTTCTCCGCATCTCGTTGGAGCTCGAAGGACTTCGCGTAGTCGATCTGACGCAAGTCGAGCGCCTGCTTGTCGTTGGAGCGCTGCATGGCGATACGAGCGTTGGCGTTATTAAGCTCCTCTTGCGCCAGCGTGTTCCGCATGGCAGCTGTGCGCTGGTTCTCGGCGTCGCGGTACTCGCGGGCGTTCTTGTTTACCAGCTCGCTGCGCTGCGCCTCCAGGACGTTGAGCTGCCCAGCGATACGGATCTGCTCTGCCTTCAGCTTGAGGGACGCACCAGCGTCCTGCACGCTCATCGCCTTGGACTCTGCGAGCTCCTTCTGTTTCGCCTTGATGGAGGCGTCTATTCCGCTCAGCTCCGCTGCCAGTTTCTTGTCGTAGTATTCCTTCGTGTCGATCACGCCGTGGTCGTATTGGTCTTTCAAGAGCGCTAGCCACTCGCGGCTATACTCGCGCTGCAGGGCTAGGTCGGCCTCGGCCTGTGCCTTGACTATGGCGAGCTGCTCCGGGTTGACCTTCGCCTTCACTTTGGTCGGCGTCTCCTCAGAAGTTGGTGACCCTGGAGGAGAGATCATGCGAGAGAGCCCAGCGTTCACGCGGTCTACCTCGTTTCCTACGAATCCCCCAAGGTTGGCGAGCGTGCGCTTGTAGTCTTCGATAGCGGACTTGCCCGCGTCCACGCCCTTGGATAGGTTACCGGACATGACCTCTGCCAAGGCTCCTACCATCTTGATCACCAGTTCCACCGATGCAGAAACCGCCATGATCCCGGCCATCAGAGTGACGAATCCGAGGTAGACCGCGCCCAATATCCCAGCGACAGCTTCAATGACTATCTTGAATACTTCGAATGCGGGAACAAGCATCTCTCGTGCCACGATGGCGAGCTCGGTAAGCGCCGGGGTCACCACACGTCCAACCTCGACGTAGAACCCGTGCAGCGCCGTCTGAAGAAGGCTCGTGTTCCGCTCGAACTCGTTGGTCGCGCTTAGGTCGTCCTCGGAGAGCACCAGCCCGAACTGCTTGGCCACCTGAGACGCCTCGGCCAGCCGCTCCGACGTCAGCTCCACCAGGTCGGCCATCATGTAGTACGACCTGCCCATGAGGTTGACGCCCTCGGCGTTACGCGCGGTTCCGGCCGTGAACGTGCTCAGGTGGGCGTTGATGTTCTGGATCACCTCGGCGACCGGCAACAGGTTACCGTGCGCGTCGGCGTAAGCCACGCCTGCCGCCTTGAACTTCTCTGTGTTCTGGTCGAGTATGGTCGGCAGTCTGCGGGCGATTGATTCGAACGTGCCCGCGCTGAGACCGACGGAGTTCAGGCCCACCGTAAGCTCTGAGAGGCTTTCCGCAGAGCCGCCGATGCGCTTCTGTAGGTCGTCGATCTCGGCGCCCCACTCGACGTAGGCAAAAATCGCCTCGTGCACAGCCTCCGCTATGTGCTTGGCTATCTCCTCGCCCAAGTTGGCTACAGCGGTCCCGAGCGCCACTGCCGCGGCGGTGGCGGGACTGAACTCGTCCTTGATCTGCTCGCCTATACCCTTGGATTCGTCCCGGATCTTGCCGAAGGCGTCGTCCAGGTCGCCTGTCTTGGCTCCAAACTCTATGTCTACTCTGTTTTCGTCAACCATTCCGGCCTCCTGGACACGCCGCCGAACAGTCCGGCGAGCTCCTCGATGTTTCCTGCGGCTTCCTGTTTCTCCTCGCGCTTAACGCCGAGCACCGCCGCTATCGCCGCGAGGCTGACCGATACAGGTGGAACCTTCTCCCAGTGCTTAGCCACTGCTTCCATCCTGGACAGGGTCATCTCCTCGTCTATGTACTCCCACGACCAACCGAACGCATCTATGAGGATGACATAGATGCTGTCCCAGTCTAACGGCTGGTCGCTTGTACTTCCCCCGGTTGGGACTTCCTATACCCTGCGGAACCAAGCACTGCCTCAAACACGCGGCTGAAGTTGCCGAGGTCGAGATTGTCGCGCACCTGTTCCAAGGTCATGTCGGGGTAGTTGCGTTGCAAGGCCAGGAGTACGACCTCCGCGACCACGTCCATCTGCTTCTCGTTTGGTAGATCCTTGATGCCCTGCAGCGTGGCCATGTTGCTCTGGATGTATTTGATCGAGCCAAAGGCCAGAGGAGGGATGAGGTACTCCTCAGCGCCCATCGGAACCCAGGTGCCGCCCCTGTTTCGGGCGGGCTGGACTCGTTTCACTTCTGCTGCATCTTCCATTTCTTGCTCCTTATAGCGGGATTAGATGGTCCTAAACATCATTCGTCGATCGACAAGGTCCCGAGCGTGTTGCTCGCGTCGCAGAACGCCTCGAAGTCGAATGACGGGATCATGAAGTCCTCCAGCTTGGTGGCGAGCGTCAACTTATTCGACATGCAGGCATTCAGCGTCAGCGTGATCTGCTTGCTGTTGAATGTGCTGGTGAATACAGCGATGAACTGCGGGGCGTTACCGAGCAGTTGGTTTGTCATGGTAATCAGCTTGCCGTTCGCCGCATCAGTCCATTGGTAGCTTATCAGGACCGCTACCGCGTTCTGTGTGCTGTTGAACGTGTAGACACCGGTGGTCTCGTTGCAGGAATACTGTTGCCCGACCGGCGTGCCAGTGACGCGGGTGTAGATGGAACCGTCGGACGCTTTCACCACGCCGAGGTCCTGCACATAAACACCGGTGTTGTGCGTCGCGGTTACGATGTTGGCGGTGACGGTCTGCGCCTCATTCACGGCGGTCTTGGTCTCGCCGGTCGCTGGATTGGACAGGCCGAAGAACAGGTCGTTGAACGACTGCGCGTTGATCTGAGCATAGTTGGCCTTGCCGGTTACCTTTGCAGTTCCGCGACCGATGGCCAGCGGGAACTGGTACGAGCCGAAGAGCTGCTTGGTCGTGAATGCGATGTCAACGGAGACATCCTGCAACGCCCCAAAGCGCACGGGTGTGGCCGGAGTGTTGGTTAGGCTGCGCCCGTATAAAACTCCTGCGCCAAAAGAATATTGGGACATGATTTATTCTCCTTTCAAGTGGGTACAACAACAGTTAAGGGGATAATGCAGACTGCCTGATCCCCAAGATTTCCTTCGAAAATTTCCACGGCGCCGTCGATGTAGCAGCGGTAGACCAGTCCGCCAAGCGTGCAGGCATCGTTGCTCACATCGTCGATTGCCAGCGCTGATTCGACCGCGTCCATTAGTGGGTTGATCAGCTGCGACGGAACCACGTCCGGGTCATTGATCGCACCTGTGTGCACGTATAGATAGAGGTCGATTCCGAGTGCCCACTTCGCGGGAAGCCCCTTCGGCTTCGTCACGGTCTCGCGCCGCTGGAGCTGGAGCAGCGCTGGCTGGCTCTCGGCCTCCACGTTCTCCCATATCTTGAGCTTGCGCGTGGCTGTCTTGAACGCGGGCGACCCGCCCACTGTCAGGTTTGACCAGAACTGGAAGACGGCAGCGTATATGTTCTCGCGGATCACTTGTCGGCCCTCGCATCGTGCGCCCGCGCTTCCCGGATGTGCTCTTGCCTGGTGCCGTCGTCCATCGCCAGCCGCGCCGCTGTCCAGCGCAACCTTCCGGCGCGGGCGTGTTCACCCTTGTCGTCTGTGCGATTCGCTTTGCTTGACGCCTCCCGCGCATCTCCGGACGCTTTCACGGAGGCCGCGTACTGATTTCCATGGAATTCATGGCCAACCAAGTCGCCCTTGAACAGCGGCTCGCCCTTCGCGGCCTTTATCAGCTCGGATACCTTGTTCATCGCATAGCCTCCATGACCGCCGCACGGACGTCATCTCGGATGCGCGGCTTAAACTCCTCCAGAGTCGGACGCAGGAACGGCCGCGCCGCCACATCCCTCGTCTCGGGCGGGTGGCGCTGGAAGTAGCGGTCGAGGGCCCTGCCTTGCAGCGTCCTCGGGCCTCCGCGCGCCCCAGCCCCGACCGTGCGCGTGAAGCCGCCCTCCCACATAGCTCCGTACCGCACATTCGTGCCGACCACTGCGAACACGCCGTCCGCGCGCTCAGTCACCTCGCGGTTGATGCTCCGGCGCAGGGTGCCTGTGCGCACGTGCAATATCTGCCCAGAGAGCCTATCCTCCTTCACCGAGCGCTGCACCAAGATGGAGAGCCTGTCCATCGCCGCCTTCAGCGAGCGGCGGACGGCGGCCGGTGCGCCCTCCATCTTGGCGATGAGCGACTCGGCGCGGACGGCGACGATGAAATTCATTTTTTCTCCACCAACTTTATCGTCAGTTCTGTCACTATAAAATCATCGACATTCATTGCCGACTTTACTTCGACGGACTGCACCAAAGCTTTGCGTTCTTCTATGGCATTGCGTAGCTTATCAACGCCAACTAGAATCGCTTCAGTGCTACCAGAAAAAGAAAAGCCATCGCCGATTTCTTTCCCGAAATCATGTGCTGTTATCATGCTATCACCATGCGCTTGAACGGCATCAGAAGCTCCTTGGCGCTGTCGCTGATGCCCTTCTTCTCGTACGTCAGTGACTCCGTGGCTAGGTTCTTGCTGTTGATGCCAATGTTGTTGCGCTGCTGCAGGTCGAGGCCGACCATCTCGATCGTCGCCTGTTCTACGGCCGCGGGAATGTAGTCATAGGTCATCGTGACTGAATGGTTGTATTGCGCGGAGTTGAACGTGAACACGCCGTCCGCGAAGCTGAACTGGCCCGTCAACGGCCCGCTCCCGACCTGCGTCATGCTGCTGTTCGCGGTGTTGTCGAACACGGAGACGACCGCCGCTGCCGTGCCTCCGTTCGATGGCGTGAGCGTCGGAGCGTTGCCGGTCGGCACGAAGTCGGTCTCGGACGTCCGGTAGCCCGCCACCCAGGAGCAGACGATGCACTGCGGCTGCTGCGGGAACCTGCTGCCCCACATGCCGCCGATGTCGCCGACGAGGTAGAGGCAGGTGTCGTCGTACATGTAACCGGCCTGCACGCCGTCGGGCGACACGGGAACGTCCGTGCCGTAGATCGAGAGCGCGGAGACCGAGATGATCGGATTGTCCGGCAGCACCAGCCGCTTCGTCCCCGTGCCGTTCAGGCGCTTGCTCACTCTCGTCACGGTCGGGAACTGGCGTCCGGTCCACTGCTCCACGAGCGACGTCTCCCGCGCGATCAGGCGCGGTATGAGCGCGTCCTGGTTCGTCGTCGGGATCGACAGGTACTGCTTGACGTTCGCCAGCGTGGTTAGGTTCATCTCTGCGCCTTACTTCTTGGCAGGGCCGACTTCGACCAAGCCCTGCTGCATCAAATCTTTGACGTACTTGCGCGGCACCTCGATGCAGCGCTCCTTATCAGCCTGAAGACTGAAGCCGTCGATAGAGAGCATGTTGCCCATGCCCTCAGGAAGCTGGAGTCTTGCCATGTCTGCGATAAACGGGTTTGCCATTTTATTTCTCCTTCGTTTGCGTTCGTTGTAACGGGGTTATAAAACCGCCGAAGACGAAAGTCCTCGGCGGAGTTCGCTCACGATCAGCCGTTCGCGATGTTGGTGATCACGCCGATCGAAGGCGGGAAGTAGTGCTGGAGCACCCCGTCCTCGTAGATGCCATACTGGTACTTACGGGTGATCAGCGGCCACTCGATCTGGTAGTACTCGCGGCGCATGCGCATCTGCATGACGTTCGTGACGTTCGAGAGCGGGTAGGGCAGCTTGTTGGTCGTGAACAGCATCGTGCCTGCGGGCATGTTCGGGTGCAGGCGGATCTTCAGCTCCTGCGCTCCGTCCATCGCGAACTTGTTCAGGTAGCTGCGCACCATCACGCCGCCGCCCACCATGCCCTGATCGGCGTTGAACACGAAGCGCTGGGCAGCATTGGCGGAGCCTGCCAGGATCTTCTTGCCGATGTTGTTCATCTCCTGCGAGTTCACCCACAGCGTGTCGGGCGACAGGCGGTAATTGTCCCAGAAGGACTTCAGCGCCGCGTCGATCTCAACGATGCCGCCAGCGCCGTCGCTCGTCAGCGGGGTGCCTGTGCCTGCGGTGCCGGTCGCCAGAGTCGCCTGGTAGCTGTTCAGCGAGGACTTGGATGCGATGGTCAGCAATCCGTCGAACGCGAGGCTGTTCGTCGAGTTGTTGGTCGCTGCCAGCAGCGCATAATTGCTCACGCCATTGCCGGACGATGTTCCTGCGGCGTTGGCCGTGATCAGCACGCTGTTGATGGTTGTGATCGCGCCGAGCGTCAGGTTGCCGGCGTTCGCTCCCCAGAACCACGCGTAGCCGACGGCGCCCGCGACCGGCGTGACGTACGCGCTGATCGTGGTGGCATTGCCGGTGTTGGCGTTGATGACGTTGGCCTGCGTCGCGGGCAGCGCTGTGCCGCCGCTGATCACGTCGGATGTGCCATCAGCATTGGTGCGGGTGAACGACTGGATGACGCCGGTGGTCAACGAGGCGTTCAGGTAACCCTCGAAGGTCAGCGCCACGCAACCCACGCCGTAGCCGACGTTGCCTGCCAGCGAACCGCCAGTGTTCGCGGACGACAGGGTAGGAGTCGGGGTGTTAGCGAGGCTAAGGCTGTTGTTGCCGCCAAGGATCACCTTCTCCTCCGCGATCATCATCGCGCGCAACAGGCTCTCGACCGCCAGCGCCTTGACGTCCTGGAAGTTCTCAGCAGCGTAGTCGGCCTCGAACGTGACGGAGTCCTCAAGGCCAAGACCCTTATAGGCTGCGGTGTAATCCGCCGTGGAGACTGCTATCACGCCGGAGCGGTTGCCGCCGCTGACGTAGGGCGATCCGGTCAGGGCGGTGTTGACGCCGGTGACCGCGCGCCACGCGGCCTGGATACCGCCGTGTGCGCCGACGCGCGGGATCTCGTTTCGCAGTGGCGTGATGACGGGGTAGAGCTGCTTGGCTGGGGATTCCAAGTCGTAGGCCGTGATACCGCTGACGGCGGATGCCGACTGCGTCCACGCCTTGCGCAGCTCGTCGCTCGGCTGCAACTGCGCAGCCTTGAGCAGAGCGAGCGTTTCTGCTGTGGTTTGCTGGTTCATGTTTCTCTCCTTGTAAGAGGGTGCTGCTGGTTGATTGGATGGTTGGTTGATATTCGGCTACCCGCGGTACACCAGCGGTTGACCCCCTTGTGCCTGCAACTGCTTGATGAGAGACGCGGCGGGGTGCACGGCCCCTACTGCGTCCTTGACCAGATCCTTCTCAGTCGGTGCTGCGGCATCCTTGCCGTCGTCAGCCTTGCTTACCGCGACCGCGCGCAGCGAGACCTTCGACGCGGCCGGTTGCTCCTCCAGCTTGGCGATCTTCGCGTGAGCTTCACCCAGCGCCTTCTGCATCGGCGCCAGCTTCTCGGCGACCATCTTGGTGAGCGCATCACTTTCCGCCTTCTGCAAATCGCCAGCGCCTTCCGCCTTCGCGGTGCCACAGTCAGCGCCAAGCTCGACGACCGCCTTATGGATGGCGTCAACTCTGGCCTTGTCCTCCGCGCCGTGGCGAGCGCCGTACTTGACCATCTCAAGGATTGGATCGCCATCGAACTTGGCCAGCTCGCCGCACCGCTCGGCCATCTCCATGACGGGCTGCGGCAAACCAGTCTCGCCTGCCTCGGCGACCTCCTCGTCGATCATCTGCTTCAGCACACCAGCGCAAGCCGAGATGCACGCTTCCAACGCCTGCGGCACCGGTGAGTTGTCGCCCTCGCGGTAGGACTCATAGGCGGCGGACGCCTTCAGCCCCTGCAACGCGGCGATGATCTGCGCGAACTGCGAGCACTCGTACATGCCCTTGCGGAGCTGGGATGACAGCACCTTCGCGAACTTCGCTGACGCAGTTTTCTCCGCCTCCTTATCCTTTGCTGCCGCGCCGATGCCGAATTTCTTCTCAGCTGCAGCGATCTTGGCGTCGATGGACTTGGCGTCCTCGGCGCTGTACTTGCTGCGATTCTTGTCCATGCCGAAGTAGGAAGCCGCCGCGCGCACATGCTCCTCGGTGTCCAACGGGTACTTCTTGTTCTTCTCGTCGGCGAACGTCACCTCGCCGTACTTCTTCTCGCCAGACTTCGGGTTGACGTCCTTGCGTTCGGCGACCTTGACGAGCTCCAGCACCTCGGCCATCGTCATGCCCTTCTCGTTCATCAGCTTGCCGAACTGGACGATCTCCTCCGGCGTGCCGGTGACCTCGACGTCCTCAAGGCCGTCCCCCTTCATTGCCTCGGCCTTCTTGTTGGCCAAGTCCTTCAGGTAAGCCTCCTTCTCGGCCTTGGTCTTGGTGGCCCACTGCTCGGCTGTCACGCCTTCGGGCACGTCCTCTGCCTTCTGGAACTCGACTTCCTGCGTGCTACCGTCCGCCTTCTGCACCTGGAAGAACTTGGCGGTCGGGATGCAGGGGCGGTCGACGAGGCTGATCTCGCTCGGGATGGCGACATAACGGGTCAGCTCGACGTCGTCCACCTTCGTCACCTCCTTCGCGCCGTAGCTGCCGCCGATGGAAAAACCGGTGTAGACGCCCTCCAGCACCTTCTTCCACTCGTTGTCGTCCACCACCTTGGCGCACACATCGATCGCGCGGGCGCTGTCGTCGAATTGGATGTCGGTGAGCTTGCCGACGGCAACCTTGCCATGCATCGCGCGCACGTTGCCGAGGCTCTTGCCGTCGGTGTCCTTGCTGATCTCGGCGGACCACTTCTGGAAGTGCGGCTTGCTGCCGTCGTAGTTCAGCACCTCGCCAGACTTGTCCGGCGTCTCGTCGGCCGCGCGGCCATAGACTAGCCGCTTCTCCTCATCCACCTTTCGAATCTGGGCGAATACTTGCATGATACTTCTCCTTTCGTTGATTGATTAAACCGACGCGCCCGTGATTGGGTTGCGCCAGGATGCTCCGTCGTAGACCGTGATGTAGCCGAGCGTCGTGTCTCCGTACATCGCCCCGATGAACAAGCCGGTCGCGGGACGTGCGGACGTGGCACCAACGCCTACCGACTGACTATTGCCCACCACCATGTACCCGTTCGCGGCTAGCTCGGCGGCGTCCGCGTCCAGCACGTCTTGTGTTGTTCCAAGGGCTGCGGTGAACGTGCGCCCGTTGATCGTTGTGGTCGTCTTTGCCGCCGTGGACGGCAGAACTCTCTTGGTCATGTCTTGCTCCTTAAGTTTAGCCGCGTACGGCGTGGTTTGTCTGTCTCGTCTTCCCTGTATCCGCTAGCGTAAATCGCAGCTTGTTGCCGCTCCGCGCCTCCGCGCGACGTATAGCACCTGCCAGACCTCCCCCAGCGGTACCCCTTCTTTCCTCCCGGCAATGTGCATGGGCCGATTGGCATGGCTAGATCTCGTCGCCTCTGGTGAACAGCACCTTGGAGTTTCCCTCCGAGACGCAGGCCACGCGGGTGTCGCCCGCCCGCAGCCGCACGGTCAGCGCAGGCTGGTTGGCGAAGACAGGAAAGCCGCCGCCGCTGTTCGCGGTCGGGACAAGTGCTTGCATGTTCGCGTCGCTTCCCAGCTCGCAGTATGCGATGTTCGCGCCCGCGTTCTCGACACGCAGCAACGAGCCACCGCCGCTCGGCAGCGCCGCATTCTGGCTGCTGGCGTTGGCTGTCATCAGCAGCGTTCCGGTGAAGTTTGGTCTGAAGTTCATGTCGTCTCCTAGTCGAATATGATGCTCGCGTTCATCGCGCCCACCGTGCTCAAGAAAAGTCCATTGTCGAACGCCTTGCCAGCGTAAGGCAGCGAGAGCGGAGACGTCTGCGGCCCCATCGCGCCAGTGCCGTCAATGATGCTTCCAGCGTTAGACGTCCCGTCGTAGAGCGTCATGGATGCGCCGTTCGGCACGTTGCTCAAGTTAGCAATGTGCAAGTTTCCTGGGCCAACCTTCAATATCACCCCGCCATTCGCCGTAGCGCCTTGCTGGTAATAGCTGCTTACCTGCTTCTGCGGGATGCCGAAGCTGGCTATCGTCCCAAGGCGCACGTTCATCGTGACGTTGGTCGTCGAGCCATTCTTGTTGTAGTTGGCGAACCAGAGACCCAAGTGCAACGTGTTCGCCCAAATGTCTGCGGCTGCGCTATGAATGTGAACGATCTTGTTATCAGCCAAGAATTGCACCTGACGCGGCTGGTAAACCACCTCATAGAAGTGAGAGGATCGGCCAGCAGTGAACGTGGTGCCGAATTGCCCGTTCATATTTCCAGCAGTGGCGACCACCGTCTCGACGGATCCTTTCTTCACAACGCATTGCACTATGGGGCCGTCTATCCTGAAGAACGCTGCGTCCACTGTGGAGTTAGCAGTTCCGACCGCGACGCCCCACTCGCGGACGTTGTTGACTGTGCCGCCGTCAGGCAGGCTCATCGGAATGCGGCACTTGTTGGGCGCGAGTCCGGAGAAGCGCGCGGGGTGAACAGAGCGAACGTACGCCGCACCGTTCGCCGTTGTGCCGGTCTGCATGACGAGCTGCCCCGACACGGAAATGTTGCCGGTCCCTGGCGTAGCCTCCCATATATTGGTGTCCAGCACAGTCCCGAAGAACGCGTCGCCAACCAGTTTGTAAAGCGGAACAGTCACCAATTCGCCATTCGGCGCGATGTACTGTTGCGTTCCGTAGTGGTCTTGAAAACCGGCTGAGATGATGCCGAGCGGGTTGGTCAGCGAAATCGCAGCACCGTTCATCTCTGGCACGACGCCTGATGATATGCTGCGGTCAGGGTTCGTGTATTGCATCACGCGCCTCCTTCCGACAATACGGGCAACACGTCGCAGATGCAGTTCGGATGCGCAGGAGGAAACGCGATGCCAGACGAGAACTCGTCGTCCAGCGCGATCGCTCCCTCTGTGGCGTTCTCGTCGCACTCGTCCTCCACCTCGTGCAGGTCGCCCAGCACCCACTCCTTCTTCTCGACCTGTCCCGTCTCGCGCCATCCCTGCACGTTGCCTTGAACATGCGCCATGGCCAGCTCAGTACGGGCGATAGTGCTGGCCCGTGCCCCGCTGAACGCGAAGGAGTC
>Ga0153915_10000621_pt1 | contig 32990 bp, 36 predicted proteins | sample Opewatmetagenome_2_FD_107003 | JGI IMG/M metagenome (GOLD analysis project Ga0153915, IMG submission 107003) | Freshwater wetland microbial communities from Ohio, USA - Open water 3 Core 3 Depth 3 metaG | ecosystem: Environmental > Aquatic > Freshwater > Wetlands | place: USA: Ohio, Lake Erie... | reverse complement strand
GACAAAATTGTGATTCCTATTCTTGAAAAAGTGGGATTGAAACCAGGAAAAAATATCCTTGTAGGTGTGGCACCAAGGCGCGACTGGTTCATCTCGCCTGAAAAAAGCCTGAAAAACCTTCCAAGGATAATAGGCGGGACTACTCCGGAAACTACAAGAGTGATGAAGGATGCGCTTTCCATAATATGTGACCATTTGCTTCCCGCTCCTGACCACAAGCATGCGGAGATGATAAAATCCATAGAGAATGCATATAGGCATGTTGAGATAACGCTTGCGAACCAGCTTTCCCTGGCATACCCGCACATAAATATGGAGGAAGTACTGAAGCTCGTGGGAACTAAATGGAATATAGGGACATACCATCCGAGTTTTGGAACAGGCGGATACTGTATACCTTTGTCTTCGCAGTATGTCTTGCTAGGAGCTGAAAATCCTGAATCCTTATCCATATTGAAATCTGCAATAGAAACTGACAGCAGGCAGCCTGAGGTTGTTGCAGAATCTATTGCAAAAAGGGGATGTAAAAAGGTCGGGATACTAGGGCTTGCATACAAAGGGGATTTGAAGGTTGATATTCTTTCGCCTACCCTAAGAATAGCCAAGACTCTGAAAGGAAAGGGGATTCCTGTAAAGATACATGACCCGCTTTACACAGATGGTGAAATCAAAAAAATAGCAGGCTGCGAAACCTTCAGGTTTCCAGAAGGTATGCATGAGTTTGACTGTATTTTGATTGTTGCTGACCATCAGCTTTACAGATTCACTCCAAACAAAACTGTTCTTGATAACCTGAAAAAATGCAGGTTTATCCTAGACAACACATGTATCTGGAAGGATATAGATTTCAGAAAAATAGGGGTGGAATATCATGTTGCAGGAGATAAGGAGTGGATAAAATGAATTCCGAAAAGATAGCCAATTGGATAAATGAAAAAGTGAAGGAAGCCGCAGCAAAGGGTATTGTCGTCGGATTGAGCGGTGGTATTGATTCTTCTGTTGTTGCCGTGCTTTCCAAAAAGGCTGTTGGAAATAATGTTCTTGGTGTTATCATGCCGTGCCATTCAAATCCTTCTGATACGGAACATGCAAAAACCTTGGCGAAGAAATTCGGAATTAAAACTCAGACTGTGGACCTCGCTCCGCTATATGACATGATTTTGAAAACATTTCCTTCAGGAAGCGATATTGCAAAGGCAAATCTGAAACCAAGGCTTAGAATGCTCACTCTTTATTATTTTGCAAATAGTTTGGGGTATCTAGTTACGGGGACTGACAACAGGACGGAATCCTTCACCGGATACTTCACGAAGTATGGGGATGGTGGAGTGGACATACTTCCAATATCCCACTTACTCAAGAGGGAGGTCAGAAAGCTCGCAATGGAACTTGGTGTGCCTCAGGAGATAATAAACAAGCCTCCTTCGGCAGGACTCTGGGACGGACAGACTGATGAGAAGGAGATGGGTATAACATACGATCAGCTGGACACCATAATAGAAGGTCTGGCTGCGGGTAGCACGAAGGGTATAAATCCAAAGCTAATCGAGAAGGTGAAAAGGATGCATGATTTAACAGAGCACAAGAGAAGGCTGCCACCCGCGTTCCCGGATTAGGTGTGTCACAGGCTCTGGAATGTCTCCATATGCCTCTTTGCTGCCTTTTCCAAGGTACAGTTTTCCTTGGTAAATTCCTGCGCGTTCTTGCCTAAAAACTTGCGGAGCTTTTCATCCTGAATCAGGGTTTTTATGGCTTGCGCAAGCTTTTCAGGGTTTTTTGGCGGAATCACAAGACCTGTTTTTTCATTTTCAATCGGCATGCCTATGTCTGTGACTATGCATGGTTTGCCTGCAGCCATAGCTTCCAAAAGGGAGGTTGGTAGTCCTTCTGAAACTGATGAAATCACGAAAATATCCATGGCTGCCAGAACATTGGGTATGTCATGCCTGAATCCCGTGAAAATGAATTTTTCCTCGAGCCCTAGGCTTTCAATAAGATTCTTTATCTGATTTGTTTGAGGTCCATCACCAACAAGCATGAACTTTGTGTCCATATTTTTGAGTATATGTGCTGCCTTGACAAGATATTCCAGCCCTTTTATTTCCACAAACCTTCCTATAAAGCCGATTACTGTGGTTCTTTCAGAAATTCCGAATGTTTTCTTAGTGTTTTTGTTTTCGCTGAAAAATTTTTCGACCGGGATTCCTGTAAGGATAATCTCGCTCCTTTTCGGGGCAAATCCTAGGATTTTTATGAAATTGTCTCTCTCCCCTTCAGAATGGAAAATCACACAATCACATCTTCTGTAAACGTTTTTCATCAGGAAATAAAGTGCCCTGTTTATGGGGAATCTGTACTGCTCATAAGCAATTCCAGCAGGCCTACATACAATAGGTTTGCCTGATAATCTTGAAATAAGACAGCCAAAAAAGGAAGCTACAAGACCTTGCGGATATACGACATCAATTTCTTTTAGGTGTAAAGATGTGATGAAAGAAAAAATGTTAAAGCTTGGATTTCTAAAATACTTTCCCTTTACGTAAGGGACCCTGAAGATTTCTATATTACCTAATCTTTCGTGTTTTTTAGTTCCTGAAAATTTTCTTGTTATTATAAGGAGTTTGCAGTGTTTTGAAAGCTCTTGTGCCAAATCGTCTATATAAGTTTCCATCCCGCCGGATGGTATAGCATCGTCTCCTTTGTTCGAGCCCATTGGATATTCCTTTGAACCGAGTATGAGAACCTTCATGGAGTTATAGTGTATCCGAAAGTTTTATATATTGCAGACTTTGGCAGTTCATCCTTCTTGAGAAAAATTTCGCAGAACAGAGTGATGAATATTTAAATTTTTAATGTCAGTTTGATATTTATGCCAATAACTGTGTCTGTGATAATTCCATGCTATAACGAGGAGGAAATTATAGCGGAATGTATAAGGAAAGTGCCTGATTTTGATTGGGAATATGAGATAATAGTTGTGAATGACGGAAGTATGGACAACACAGAACAGGTAGCGAGAAGCGTAAACAGGAAGAACTTGAGGGTTATTGGTTACAAAAACAACAAGGGAAAGGGATATGCTGTCAGGACAGGAATAGAGAACGCCAGAGGGAAGATAGTGGTAATTCAGGACGCTGACATGGAGCCGGAAGAGCTTATTCCCGTGCTCAGGCCTATAATAGAGGAAAGGGCGGATTTTGTGAACGGGAGTAGGATGATTTACCCCATGGAAAGGGGCGCGATGAAGGGGATGCATGTCTTTGGGAACAAGATTTTCGCGCTTGTGGTTTCTATGCTTGTCAGAAAACGATTGACAGACACTTTGTGCGGGACCAAGGCATTCAGAAAGGACATGCTCAAGTTCCCGCTCAAGGAGAACAGCTGGCCTGATTTTGAGCTGCTCATAAAGGCCAGAAAAAGCGGGATGAGGATTGCTGAAGTCCCCATACATTACAATGTGAGGAAGGCTGGTAAAAGCAAGATGAAAACATTCAGGCATGGATACAGGATGGCAAAGATGCTCGTAAAGAGCCTTATTATGTGATTTATGACTGGAAGGTGTCTGTAGACACCTTCTTTCTCAAATTGGCTCCAGAAAGAACCTCGTATATGTCAGTGAAAACCTCTTTCAATCCAATCCTTATGTCCCATCTGGGGAAGTGTGACCTCACTTTGCCTGTGTTGCTTATCCACCATATGTGGTCAGCCTCCCTTTCAGGGCCCAGCTCATAGTTCATCCTTTTCCCTGTTACCATCTCTATCAGGTCAAATGATTCAAGGAGTGAGATTGAGTTTCCCCTTCCGCCGCCTACATTATAAACCTCTCCGGGTCTGGGGTTCTGGACAAACTCATGGAAAAGGACTGCCAAGTCTCTCGCATGAATCACATCCCTTACCTGATAGCCTCCGTGCCCGAAAACAGTAAGCCTTTCGCCTGTGAGGGCTTTCTTCATAAAGAATGGCTCCCAGTTGTGCATCTCAACGGCCTTTGCCGCCCCGCCTGTGATGCAGCCCATCCTGAAGATGCCGGTCTTCAGGCCATAGAGGTGTGCATATTCCTGCGCATACAAGTCAGCTGTAACCTTGGACACCCCAAAAGGGGTGTGCATATTCCTGTCTATTTGCAGAGTCTCATCAAAACCGTTCCATAATGAAGGATCTTTTGGCTCGAACCTCTTGCCTACTTTCTTGTAGGAGAAGTAATTCGGAACCTCCCCGTAAACCTTGTTTGTTGAGCAGAATACAAAAGGGATGCCCTTGTTGTGCTTCCTTACTAATTCAAGCAGGAAAAGCGTTCCGTAAGCGTTTATCTGGAAATCCTCCATGGGGATTTCAATTGATTTGGGATGGGAAGGCTGGGCGGCTGTGTGTATTATCGCGTCGGCATGTTTGATTAAGCTTGCTATTTTCTCGTCCCTTATGTCCAACTCATGGTGCTCAATGTTGTAATCCTTCAGAACTTCAGTGCTTGTGTGAGTGCTGCCTTCCTCGCCAAAAAGCTTTCCCCTCATATAGTTGTCTACGCTTGTAACAGTCCATCCTTTTTCCGAGAAAAGCTTGCAGCATTCCAGGCCTACCAGCCCTGCTCCTCCTGTAATCAGAACCCTCACATGAATCACCAAAATCTATAAATATAATAAGCAGAATGCTTAAAAGGGTTTAAATCGTGCTATATCTTTATCGGATTTCTGAACCAGAAAAATAAGCCAATCACTCCCACAACCAGATAGCCGAACAGCAAAAGCATTGTAGAGAATGAAACAGCAATCTCTGCCGCTATCCCGATTTGTGAAAGGAAAAATATCAGCATTATGTCCCTTGTCCCGATTCCAGAGAAGGATATAGGCAATATGTCCGTCAGGTTTACAAGAGGCATAATAGAGATTAGGAAAACATACGAGATGTCAATGTTAAGCGACAGCGCAAGAAGGTAGCTCTGGAATATGCTTATAAACCATCCCGTGAGCCCGAGCAGTACGGAAAGCGCAATCTGTTTCTTCCTCTTCCTCAAGACTCCAAGACCATGATAAAAATCCTGGAAGGTGAGGCTGATTTTGCCTTTGTGCTTTTCGGAAACGAATCTCCTGAAAAATGGCTTCAGAATCGCTTTCATGAAACCTTTTTTTGTGGACGCGTAAACTCCAACTAGGAAGAGAACAAAAAATAGTATAACTGCTGCGAACAAATCAAAGCCTTTGATGTAATATACAAAAGCTATTATGCCTGTTATTGCGAGCACGAAAAGGATGATGACATCTATTACCCTGTCTATTATGACTGTTGTAAGGCTCTTCCCAAGCGAGAGCTTCTCTTTAAGATAGTATGCCCTTGACACGTCGCCAAGCCTTGCGGGCGTCACCATGCTTATTGAAAATCCTATTGTCCAAGATTTCATCAGGTTTCCAAGCGGATAGTTGACATCGAAGGATTTTATCAGAAGCTTCCATTTCAGGGTCTTTATGGCAAGCAATGGCAAAAGCATGAGCACGGCCAAGGAAAGGTAAAACATATTGGCATTGGAAATAATTCCCCAGACCTGATATAAGTCGATTCTTGATAATATGAAAGCTAGTATGAAAATCCCAATCAAAGGAAGCAGCTTTAATAATTTCATTTTAATCTTATCTGATTTAATGTTATGCCCATTTAAATTTAGGGTCCATTTAAGTTAAACTAATACAAAATATTGCAAGATGCCTGCCGGAATCGTGCCTCAGTAGCTCAGCAGGTTCGGAGTTGGAAGGTGGAACGGAAGTTAGAAGGCGTTTGCAAACGCCTTCGGTCGAAATTCCACCTTCTTTCGCTGTTCAGAGCACTCGGCTGTTAACCTAGAATGAAGGTGACAAGAGTCACTTTCTATCGAGCAGTTACCGAGTGGTCGTAGGTTCGAGTCCTACCTGGGGCGCTAAGGTGCTGTGCATGGATGCGAGGATGGAACTGATATCGAATTGTTTTGACATCAGGGGCTTCAATAAAAAATGCAATTTCCACGGATGCACAAAGGCGCCTGAGAGGGAAGCCCTCATAATGGAGCTTGATTCGAAAAGGCAGCAGAGGAAGGAGCTTGTTTCGCTCTACTTCTGCAGCAAGCATTTCGATATCTGCATGAAGGATTTATTAAACCATATGAACAAATTATGTGAAAGCGGCAAGAACGTGTACATGGAAACGTATGATGCTGAGCGCGTTTAGCAAAATGTTGGTTAATCGGGGTGGTAGCTCAGCCCGGGAGAGCACACGGGGATTTGCAGATGACTGGAATCCTGTGAAGCTGAAGACCGTGCTGTCGTGGGTTCAAAAGGAGTTTGAAGGTGGCGCGGCCACCTTCTCTCCAGAAACTCCCACTCACCCCATATGGTAAAGAAAACTGCTGAGCAAAGAAAGAAGGTTGTAAAAGAGAAAATGGTAGAATGCAGGCTCCTTGAGAACAAGCTCGTGATATCCAAAGGGTTCGATGAGCTCCTGCAGAAATCCTACGGGAAGTATGATGAGAAGAGGCTGGAGCTGTCGTTAGTGGAGGCGCTCTATCTCTTGGAAAAGGGAAGGATTTCTGTCAAAAAGGCATCCAAGAAAATGAGCTTCCGAGAGCTAATGGATTTCGGGCTGGAAAAAGACAAGAGGCTTCATGAAAAATTCATTGTGTATAAAGACCTGCGTGACAGGGGGTTCGTGGCGAAGACAGGCTTCAAGTTCGGATGCGATTTCAGGGTATACCAGAGAGGAGTGGGAGTGAAGAAGGGGCCTAAAGCTGCATCTGAACACACAAAATGGATTGTGTACACTGTCCCGGAGGATTATGTTTGCTCCTTTGCAGAGCTTTCACGGGCTGTCCGGCTTGCGCATTCAATAAGGGCGCAGATGCTCTGGGCGATTGTTGACAATGAGAACTGCGTAACGTATTTCGAGGTTGTGAGGATAAAGCCGTAAAGATAAAGTATTAAAGCTCTTGCCATTCAATATATGTGTGATTATTATGGGTCGTATAAAAAGTGTTCCTGTGAAGAATCTTGGGGATGACCTCATGGCTACCCACGGGAAGAAGTTCACTACGGACTTTGACAAGAACAAGAAGATTCTGGATGAGGTCAAGAAGATAAAGTCCAAAAGGACGAGGAATGTCATTGCAGGCTACATAACCAAGCAGATGCAGAAAATAAAGGAAGGTACTTGAATTCTGTTCGTTTTCATTGGGTGAAAGATGTGGATATTGAAGATGTTCTTGAAAAGCCGCTTGTGGTAAGACCGGGGGATAGTGTAAGCCATGTAGCTTCAAGGATGCTGGCTGAAAAGAGGCATGAGGCAATTGTCCTTGACAGCGGCAATAATTTTCTCGGAGTGGTCCTTGCAAGGGACATTGTGAAGAAGAAATTAAGCGATCCGCACAATGCAAAAATAGACCAGTTCATAATAGAGGAGAAGCCGCTCCTTCCGGGAACGAGCACGAGCGAGGTTATAAACGCCTTCCTTGTGAATGATTACAAGACTATACCCGTGAAGAAAGGTGGTAAGATAATGCTTCTGACAAAACTGGATGTGCTCAAGCTTGTAAAAAACGACTCGAACCTCAAGGGGAAAACAGCAGAGGATGCCATGAAGTTCCCTTACTGTATAAATCTTGAGGATTCTCTGTCCGCTGCCAGGGCAGTCCTCAAAGACATGAATGTCTCTCGCCTTCCTGTTTTGAGGGATGGAAAAGTGGAAGGGATGGTTGATACTCTTGATTTATTGAGCCCGATTGTAAAGGGGGAGATAAGCAAAAGAGGGGAGCCTGATGAGGAGAGGACTCATCTGGACAGCGTTCCTGCATCCTCTTTCATGCGCAGGAACTTCCCGACTGCTGAAGAGGGCACGCCTCTCGGCAGGGTGATTGATTCTATTGTGAGAACACAGTCGGCTGTTGTTGTGGAGAGGGATGGAAAGCTTATGGGAATTGTCGCGCCTGGTGATGTGCTCAAGCTTCTCGGGAAAGAGGTGAAAGGCGCATATGTTACAATAAGCGGAATGGAGGATGAGGATGACCTTGTGAAGAGTGTTGTATATGATGAGATAGAGGCATCCCTGAAAAAAATAAACAGGATATATCCCGTGAACTATCTTGTGGTGCATGCGGACAGGTATGGGACAGGCAAGAAAACCAAGCATCTGATCAAGACACGGCTTGCGACAGAGAAGGGGTTTTTCTTTTCGCAGGATCATGACTGGGACTTAACCAAAGCGATTAAAGGTGTCCTGGCAAACCTGGAGAAAGAGGTTATAAAAAGGAAAGAGAAATTCGGATTTTGAGATTGAAGGCGTCTGCAGACGCCTTCTTTCCAGAAATAACAAAAGTTTTAAATACGCTTTCATATATTTAATTCCCGCACTGCTAGAAAGAAGGCAACAAAAGACTGAAGGCGACAAGAGTCGCCTTCTATCCAAGGTGGAGAATGAAAAGGAAAATCAAGTACCTGGACAACAGCGTTTTTTACATAATCCTTGGGGTTGTGCTGGCACTGGGAATAAACTGGGGCCTTGCTTTCGCGCTGAATACGGATATGCCTGTCGTGGCGGTAGAATCCTATTCTATGGTTCCAACATTCACAAAAGGGGATATACTCATCCTGCAGGGTGTTCCAGCTAACAGTCTGAAAACAGGGGATATAATAGTGTTTTCCGTTCCCCAGCAGCCCACGCCAATCGTCCACAGGATAGTTACCATAAATCCCGACCAGACCTTCCAGACAAAAGGAGATGCGAATACAGGACAGCTCCCGTATGAAAAAGACATCAAATCCTCGGAAATACATGGCAAGGCTGTCCTGATAATCCCTTACCTGGGGTGGCTCAAAATAGGCATGATGGAATATTTTTTGCCCAATATATTGTGGTTTGTTTTGACCGGAGGCATTATAGCGCTTATATATATGGGAGTTAAATTGTATAGGAAAGACGGGTTTTTTAGATTCTGGTGATTCTGATGAATTTCTGTGACAAATGCGGCTCTGTGCTTGTGGTGCAGAAAGAGAAAGACAAAATGATTCTGGTGTGCAGGAAGTGCGGATACAAGCTTAAGGATTACAAGCCGCTTGAGATTTCCGAAAAGATGGAGAAGGATCCGCTGAATGATGTCATAATAATAGAGAAAAATGCAGAGACCCTCCCCACAACCAAGACTGTCTGCCCCAAGTGCGGGAACAGGGAAGCTGTCTGGTGGATACAGCAGACACGCTCCACGGATGAGGCTCCAACATTATTTTTGAGGTGCACACAGTGCAAGCACTCATGGAGAGAATACGGTTAATTGATTATGCAAATAACTGACCTTCATGATGCAGAAGACGATATGCCTCGTTATTTCAGAGGGGTAAAGTTGCTAGATGGCCAATTGCAGAATTTTTATGACAGGGATTTGATTCAGATTATGAAGCAACATGACATAAAACCTGTGAAAACAAGAGTTACAAAAGAAACCCCGCTTTCTCCCGGTTCTAACAGTTTTATAGGACAGGTTTTAGCTGAAACCCATGATTGGCGGCTAAAAAAGAGAATGGAGTGGAAAGGTTACGATTTTGCAGTCATTCAAATAGGGGATTTCGTTACATGTTACGATTTTTACAAATTTGAAAAACAACAATAGATTAACCAACGCTCCAGCCCTCTCCTGTTATTTTTGTCACATTTCCGGAAAGGATTATGCTGGAATTTCCTAGAGAGAAGACTCCTTGGAAGCCTTGGATGCTCATATTCCCACTTTCGCTGGTTATGTCTGTCTGCGCATGGACAAGGAATTTCATTCCGCTTATGGAAAGTTTTGAAAGCCTCATATCCGGGATTGTGAAATTCTGGAGCGGGGAGGAAATTACAAGGGAGGATCCCTTCTCCTGAAGGGAGATTTTGCCTGCCTGGAAATCGAATGAAACGTCCCCATTGAAGTTCTCAAAATAGGATTCTCCGAGAGTTAGGTTTAGCTTGGTCTCGGGCTTGAGTGTAAAGTTCTTGGGGTAAAGGGTTATTGAGACAGGATTTGTCCCTGGTTTTCCTGTTCCTCCAGGAAGGGAGATTGGGGTCCCGCCAAGCCAGTCTGTGAGCTTTCCTACTATTCCCCCGAACGCGTCCTTTATGCCTGAATTGCCTACGAGAACCATGGAGACTACAAGAAGCGCGGAGAAAGCAGCGGCCAGAATCTTCCACTCGAGCATGAATAATGTTTAGGAAAACTTTTATAAATAGCAAAGCTTTATTTTATTAATTCTGATTTGTGGTTTTATGGATTCTGTCAATTTCCAGCTAGGCGGGGGAGACTGGTTTTCAACAATAATATTCATGCTGTTCTGGGTAGTCTTCCTGTTCTTCTATCCCAGGCTCATGGTTTCCCAGATAATGTGGAAGCTTGAGGGCACTGCAAGGGAGCTGGAGGACATGTCAGAGAAGTCAAAGAAGTTCATAATAAAGGAGATAATCAAGGACAAGAAGCCCACGAAAGAGCTGAAGGAGAACATAAACCGGTTCTATGAATTTTTCGTGATAGGCCCTGTGACCATGGACCCTTATGGAGTTGTCCAGAAGTTTGACCATATGATAAGAGGAGAGAAGGAAAGATTCGCTTATTTTGTCAAGCAGACTGCTCCGCACCTGAATTCCGAGGAAAGGGCGAACATAGAGATGGGCTTGGCAGGAGGGATAACTGTGCATGAGATTGCCAAGATTGTAAGGCATTATGTGGAGATGGTAAGGAAGACTAAGAACATACAGATAGCCATGCTCCTGCAGATGCAGCTGCCCATGATAGAGAGGATTGCAAAGGCCATGTTCAAGGGGACGGAGTCCCTTGCCAAAGGCGAGCCTATAGGGGATGGGCTGGGACCGCTTGTCATTGCAGACATGGCTCCAAAGAACAGCTGGAAGGAGATAGAGGAGGATATCATAGTTTCGGAAACCAAGTCCAATGGGAGGAATCTTGTTCTGGTAAAGGCAAAGGGTCCTGGAGGAAGGATAGGCTATCCGGGTAAGGCTGTTGCCAAGCTCGTGAGAGAGAAGAAAATAGCAAGGATAATAACCATAGACGCTGCTGCAAAGCTTGAGGGTGAGAAGACAGGCTCCCTTGCAGAGGGTGTGGGAGTGGCTATGGGCGGGCCCGGAACAGAGAGGTTCTTCATAGAGGATGTCATTGTGAAGAAGAACATCCCTGTGGACTCAATAGTCGTGAAGATGAGCCAGGAGGAAGCGATAACTCCCATGAGGAAGACCATAATGGATTCCCTGCCAGAGGTGAAGAAATCCATAAACAGGAGCCTGGAGATGACAAAATCCGGAGACACTGTGATAATTGTGGGTGTAGGGAACACTTCAGGTGTTGGGAATTCTTCAAAAGACGCAGAAGCCGTCAAGTCATGGATTGAGAAATACGAGAGGGATCTGAAAGCCAAGCAGAAAGACAAGAAGAGCAGGAAAAAGAACAAGGAAGATTTTGAGATGGAATAATAAAGATAAAGCTGCTTGCTAATTCTTTATAGGTTTTTATGAAAGTCATTGCGGACCTGCACATGCACGGGAGGTTCAGCAGGGCAACCAGCACCCAGCTTACTGTCCCCAACCTTGTGAAGTATGCAAAAATCAAGGGCCTTAACCTTCTGGGGACGGGAGATTTCACCCATCCCCTCTGGCTCCAGGAGCTCAAAGGAAGCCTGAAAGAGGACGGAACAGGAGTGCTCAGGGACATGGAAGGTTTCGGCTTCATCCTCTCCGGAGAGATATCCAGCATATACTCCCAGGATGGGAAGGTCAGGAGGGTACATAACATAATCCTGGCAAGGGGTTTTGAGATGGCTGAGCAGATAAATGAGGCTCTGACAAAAAGAAAGGTGAATCTCAGGTCTGATGGTCGGCCCATATGCGGGATACCCTGCCCTGAGCTGGTGGAACTCATAAGGGGGGTGGATAAGGAGGCTGAGGTCATACCAGCCCATGCCTGGACCCCCTGGTTCAGTGTCTTTGGGTCGGAGTCTGGGTTTGACAGCATGGAAGATTGTTATAAGGACCAGACAAAAAACATCCATGCCCTTGAAACGGGCTTGTCCAGCGACCCAGCTATGAACTGGCGCCTCTCTTCCCTCGATAAATACAGCCTGGTCTCGAATTCTGACAGCCACTCCTTCTGGCCATGGAGAATAGGCAGGGAAGCCAATGTATTTGAGTTCAAGTCCCTGACTTACAGGGATTTGCTCTCAGCCATAAGGGAAAAGGACCCCAAGAGGTTCCTTTACACGATAGAGGTGGACCCCTCCTACGGCAAATACCATTTTGACGGCCACAGGCTGTGCAATATCTCCCTCTCCCCTGAGGAATCCAGGAAGCTCGGGAAATGGTGCCCCGTGTGCAAGAAGCCCCTTACTATAGGCGTCCTGCACAGGGTGGAGGAGCTGGCAGACAGGTCTGCTGGCTATGTGCCTAAGGGGGCTATACCCTTCAAGTCCCTCATACCTCTTACAGAAATTATCTCAGCCCGGACGGGAATAGGCCAGCTCTACTCCAAGAAAATCTGGGTTATATACAGCCAGCTTATAGAGAGGTTCGGCTCGGAGTTTGCTGTTCTGCTGGATTCCGAGGAAAAGGAGCTGGGAAGGGTGGTGGACGGGAAGCTGGCGGAAGCAATTGTGAAGGTTAGGGAAGGGAAGGTAGAAATAAAGCCCGGTTATGACGGAGTTTACGGATATCCTGTTTTTCAGGGTGTGGATAAGGCAAAGCTGGAAAGTAAGTTTGAGAAGGCAAAACTCCCAGCCGGAAAAGCCAAAGCCAAATCAAAAAAATCCACACCTAAACCCGGCCAGAAGAGCCTGAGGGAGTTTTAGGCACTGTGTTAAGAATTTGTTGTTATTTTCCTTCCTATGACTTTTATGGAGGAGCTTGTGTCTGTATAGTATTCGTAATCGGCTGTTGCCTGTATCATTCTTTGTATTGTTGCTCCTAAACTGAGGGCTGATGCCTCAACCTCGCATACTATGGAGTTACTCTGACCTTTCCACAAGGAAATGGTTTTGCCATAAGACATGAACATTTCACACTCGTCCAAAAGTTTCATTTTTTCACTTGATTTATCGCTGCCAAAATTAATCCTTAGTTTTATTTTATTCTTGGCATCTTCTCCTGATACGGTTGACTTGCATGCGTCTTTCATGTCTTCAACATTAGAACCTCCTGCCGCACATGCCACACCGCCGCCCACGTTTGTTATTGTAATCTCAAGCGGGAATATAACTCTCTGTTCATCCTGCCAAAACCTTACTGGTCCTTGTGTCTGAATATCCAGCGTTATTGGACCACTGGTCTGACTTTTTGTTTCAGCCGGGAGTTTGCCACCCGTGTCTTGGATGGTCCGCAGTTCGCTGCTAGATCCGAAGTTTATCAGCTTTACAACGCCACTGTTGTATGAATAAAAAACTCTAACGGTTGGTGTGTATGTGATAGTGAAACCTTTTTGTATTGGCGGGGCTGTATATGTCCATGTACATATATGGGAACTGCCTGAAGTGCCTCTTTGGGGGTCAGGAGCAAGCATATTGAATCCGCCGCCTAGTTTGTATTGACATTCCTTTTCGTTCGGCAGTCTTTCAAGTCTGTTTCCAGTACTTGTTTCGCATTTTGTTGCGTCTGAACTGCACCAGTCTTCATCCAATCCCAACAGCTCTGCATGCACATTCTTCGCTTCAACCGAGCCTTCGTTCTTCAGAAGCAGTCGAAAATTAACTGGTTCTCCTGCATAAATCTCAGTAAACTCAGGAGCGAATTCCTTCACAACGACCCCTGTACCGGATGTGGTGTTTCCTGTTGTGCAGCCTGAAACCAGAATTATGGCTAGAACAGGCAATGCTAAGAAAAGCAGTTTTACCTCAGAAAAATGTTCAGCAGCCATTATATTACTTTTGTTGCGCAGTCTTAAATTGTTTGGATTCCCTTATCTGCGCTGCTGCCTGTGTGTGGTAGGAGGGCAATATGGTGCTGGACTCGAGGGTCTGTATATGGTACGTCCGTGTCCGAAGCCGTGACCGCCATGTCCGTGACCATAATTGAAGTTGATGCTAGGTCCCCAGCCATAATAATAAGGATAAGGAACACCAGAATTGAAGTAGACAACTGGCGGGGGTGAACTGTAATAGTAAGTGCTTGGACCGTATGGTACAACAACACCACCCTGTACGTAGCCTCCTCCGTTTATAACAGGAGGGGAATAGTTAATTGTTGTGCTGTTTGGCTCATTGTTTCCTATATTTGCTACTATGGGTGCGCAGCTTATTGTACTTGCCAGTGCACCTGCCAGCAACGTTGAACCAATAACTTTCCCTATTCTTGCCATAAAATCACCACTATGTAGTATTAAATAACAGTTAAGTATTTAAGCTTTACTGTTCAGCAAATAAGCTAAAATCCTTAGTAACCGAAGTAGCCTTGTTCATTGCCCGTGACCGTTATTGTTGTGGTCCTGTCTATATAGTAATCATATTCGAATGTTATCTTAAGGTTCTCGTCTTCATTTGTCAAAGGCGGCTGATTTATCTGGATGTTGCATGTTATTGATGCGGTCTGCCCCTTCCATAATGTTACATACCCCTGGTCAATCTCCTTGCAGCTGCCGGAAACTATTGATAATCTGCTGGGTAATGTGGGCCTTGTGATTCGGATTATGTAATCGTTTTGCGGTATGTTCTCTGTGCTCACCACGCCACCGCCACTATTTGTTATGTCTATGGTTATCGGGAATATGTTGCTGAAGGCGGAGGGGCTTGATTCCCTTGCTTTTATGAACTTGCCTGTTGTGATTGTAACGCTCAATGGACCTGCGCTTGTTTTGGTATCGGTTGATGACAGGGTCTTGCCCTGGTCCTGAAGTCTCCTTAACTCGTTCTCGTTCACAAGCGTTATTGATTTTATTGCAGTGGTTTTGTAGCTATAATAAACCCTTACCTGAGGGGAATACTGCTGCGTTGTCCCTTTTGGCAGTTTTGGAGCAATCATGTCAAAGGTGTCCTGTCCTATCTGCCCGTCTGTATTTTGTATCCTGTCAGGCGGTAGCAGAACCCCGTTTCCAAGGAGCCTTCCTTGTGATCCGCCGAACCCCAGGCTTAATCCCCAGTCTTCCTGGTTTATGCCTGCAAGCGCCGCACGCACGTTTTCCGCCCTTACCTCTCCCTGGTTCTGCACCCTTATCCTGAGCTGAAGCCTGTCACCTGACTCGACTGAAGAGTATGTAGGCTCCCAGTTGAGGATTGTAACTCCGTTCCCGAATGTGGGGCCCGTCTGCTGCGTGCAGCCTGATATTGCAACGACTCCAAGAAGCGGCAGAATTAGCAATAGCGTCTTCATTCCCTTCGACTGCTTGCCCTTCATTGATATCTCTTTAATATATATCTCCCTTAATTTATAAGTCTTCAATTGAAGTCGGCGAAGCCGACTTCTTTCCAATGTTCAAAATATTTTGGGCGGCTTGATTGTGACTTTTATCTCCTTGCGGAATTCATAAAGGTAAGATACGCTCGTTGTTACATAATAGGTTGCGATTTTTTCAATTTTGTTTTGGTATGGCGTTTCTACTGTGAAAAATTGCTTGGGGGATTCTTTTCCGATTAGCTGGAAAGCTTCCATTTTCTGGATTGCGGCCAGTATATTTGTCCTTATTGCATAGTCGCCTGTTCCTGTGCCTACGTTTGATTCTATTGTTATTGCGTTTACAGGTATCTTTGGTGTGGAAGTGGACATTGTTGGATAATCAGAATCACTGCCTGTAGATGCAATAGATCCTGCAAGGAAGCCACTCCCCTTGTTCTTTATCTGGAAGGCCATGGTTGTATCTGATTTTGTTCCACTTTTTACTGGTATTGGCTGCTGATCTTCCACAGTCAGGTATGGCTTTATCGGACCGTAACCTTCTGTTATGTAAGAAGTGATTGCTTTGAAGCTTCCCTGGTCCATCTGCCTCTGCATCTCCACGTAATCAATAAATGTTATGCTTGTTATGCTTTTTGTTCTGTAAGGATACTGCACATAAACCTTAAGGTTGCAGGATGTTTCCAGGGGAATTTTGTCCTTGTCATATGCTGTGAGTGTCCAGAAAACTGGGATTTTCTGCTTGGGAAGGATGCTTGTTATCGTGCATTCTGTCCCAGTTGTGTCCTGAGAGTTGGGGCATGTGACTTTTATTTCTTTGAAAAGACCTTCACATGTGTCATAAAGCTTGATTTTTATCGGAGTGTTTTGAAAATCTTTCTGTGGGACAGTTTCACCTCCCCTGTTCTCTATCCAAGCTGAGAGGCGGAACTGCTGGCTTGTTGAGACGGTTGAAGGGACTGCATCAAGTGTGCTTATCACAAGAACGTCATTCTCATATTCCACTGTCTGCGCGCACGTAATGCCAGGTATGCAGAATGAGCCGATAAATGGGATGGATTCGAATCCTGTGCAACCGGAAACAAATACCACTAGAAGCAGAACAACCGGGAGCAGAATCAACGCTTTCGCTTTAGAACGACAGCCGGAGGCTGTCAATTTCCTTTTCATTAAGTAATATTATGCCATGCAATATATTTATTGTTATGAAAGGCCAGCTGGTGTTCGAGTTCATTGTTGCTGTGCTGATTTTTTTCGGGATAGTTTTTTACGCGATAAATTACCTCAGCTGGACGGTCTCAGGATACAGCAGCGATTTTTCTGCGGAGAATATGGAGAGCGAGGCCTCGCAGATTGGGGAGCTCCTTGTTTTGAACAAGGGTAACTGGTCCGGAGGAAATCCTGTGACTCTTGGCCTTGCGCAGGAATGGCCTGTCCTTAACTCCACGAAAATCTCCTGGCTGAATGCGTCCTGCAACACTCTGCCTAGCGGCTATGCTAAAATTATGGAAAACCTTGATGTTCATCCGAGGTACAGGATGAAAATAACAATAAGGAATGAAACTGCTTTTCTTGTTGATTGCGGATTGGGGGCGCCTATATCAGGCAATGTCACAAAGGCGGAAACCAAAAGGTACGCATTATCTGAATCTGGAAGCGTATTGGTTGTTTATGTCACCATCTGGACAACAGGAAAATGATTTATAGTGCGGGAGCAAGATAATTCTATGAGAGTGATAATAGCAGGCGGCGGGGAATTTGGGGTGAGGCTTGCAGAGGATCTTGCAAAGGAAAATGAAGTTATAATTGTAGAGAAGGATGAGGGGAGGGCTGAATATCTCGGAGAGAAGCTTAGCTCCATTGTCCTGTTTGGGGATGCAGGCGACAAGCAGGTCCTCAAGCATGCAAATGCCGAGAAGTGTGATGCGCTCTTTGCCGCCACAGGAGATGACAAGGTTAATTCTGACATATGCGAGCTTGCGAAATCTTTCGGGATAAAGAGATTGGTAGCACGGCTTAATGATCCGGGGAAAAGCTATTTGTTCTCAAAGTCAGGTGCTGCCGCCATAAACATCATGGATTCTGCTGTGAGAGAATTCAGGAAGGTTATAGAGAAACCCCATAAGTGATTATTTTCTGGGGATTTTCATTCTCTTTAGAAAGCCCTGTATGACTGTTTCCAGATTGGGCTTTCCTATCTCGTCAAGATAGTAGCGCACGTTCACGATTGGCTTGTTTATCTTCAGGAGTTTGGATAGGTTTATAGGGCTGCCGTCTATAACTATCTCGCAGTTCGCGCGGTTTATGCTCTTCTCAAGCTCTTTAATTTGTTTGGGGTTGTAGCCCATGGCAGGAAGGATGTTTTTCAGGTGAGGATATTTTTTGTAGAGTTCCCTGATGGAGCCAACTGCATATTTTTCTGCTGGGATTATTTTCGCCCCGTATTTCTGGGCTGCCACAGTGCCTGCGCCAAAGCCCATTCCTCCGTGAGTGAGGGTGGGGCCGTCCTCTATCACCAGGGCTGTTTTGCCTCTCATGGTTTCCGGATTATCTATTATCAGGCCTGAGTTTGCTTTGATAACAATTGCCTTGGGGTTGTACTGTCTTATGTTGGATTCTAGGGTTTTGATTTCCTCCGGAGTTGCGCTGTCCATTTTATTTATGACAAGCACGTCCGCAAGAAGGAAGTTGGCCTCTCCGGGATGGTATTTCAGCTCATGCCCTGCCCTGTGCGGGTCAAGGACTGTCATGGCAATGTCTGGTTTGATAAAAGAAAAATCGTTATTGCCTCCATCCCATACTATTACTTGAGCCTCCTGTTCTGCCTGCCTTAGGGTTTTCTCGTAATCCACGCCTGCATAAACTATTGCCCCATTCTCTAAGTGAGGTTCGTACTCTTCCCTCTCCTCTATCGTGCATTTGTTTTTCTGTAAATCTTCATAGCTGGCGAAACGCTCCACTGTCTCCTTTTCCAAGTCCCCATAAGGCATGGGGTGGCGGATTACAACTGTTCTGAGACCGCGCTTTCTGAGTATGCTCACAATCTTCCTGGAGGTCTGGCTTTTCCCGGAGCCTGTGCGCACCGCGCAAACAGCTATCACGGGTTTTGTGGATTTTAGCTGTGTGGATTTGGGACCGAGAAGCATGAAGTCTGCTCCGCAGGATAAAACAAGGGAGGCCTTGTGCATCACATATTCATGGGAGACGTCAGAATACGCAAAAATCACGAGGTCTATGTTATGTTTTTTTATCAGCTCGGGAAGTTTTTCCTCCGGATAGATTGGGATTCCTTTTGTGTAGAGAGGTCCTGCAAGATGGGGAGGATATTTCCTTCCTGCTATTCCTGGAATCTGGGCTGCTGTGAAACAGACAACTTCATACTGTTGGTTGTTGCGGAAGAACATGTTGAAATTGTGGAAATCGCGACCAGCAGCTCCCATGATAACTACACGTTTTTTTTCCATGCTATTTTATTATCAGAGGTATCTTATCAAGCAAGTCAGAAGCCATGAGGCCTGGCCCCTTTTCCTTTGAAGCCAAATCTCCTGCTGCACCGTTTATGTATGCGGCTGCGCACGCTGCTGTGAATGGATCGAATTTCATGCCGAGAATCGCGCCGCATATTCCTGCGAGCGTGTCGCCAGTTCCGCCCTTGGTCATATTCGGGTTTCCTGTTGTGTTGTGGGAGACTCTCTCTCCGTCAGAGATTATGTCTGTATGGCCTTTCAGGAGGATGGTGGTCTTGAGCCTGGCTGCAAAAAACTTCACCACGTCAGTCCTGTGGCTTATCTCCAGTGTGGGGTCTTCTCTCGTGAGGGACTGAAACTCCCTCTGGTGAGGAGTCAGGACAAAGGGCTTTCCGGAAAGGATTTCCGGATTGAGCGAAACTGCGTGGACAGCGTCCGCGTCTATCACGCACGGGATTCTCACGCTCTTGAGAAGGTTCTGCACAAGAGAGGCTGTCTCCTGCTTCCTTTCTATGCCTCCTCCTATCACAATAGCATCAGCATTCTTGGCTATCTCAAGAATAGGCTTGAGGTGGCTGTTACTGAGGTAGTCTCCTTTAAGCGGCTCTGTTATCATGTCTGGAGAGAAAGAGGCGATTGTGTTTGCAGCCCTTTCGGGAGCGGCTATGGTCACTAAATCGCTTCCAGAGCGGAAGGCTGCGAATGCTGCAAAAGCAGGCGAGCCTGAATACTTGCGGGAGCCTCCTATAATAAGCACATGGCCGAAGTTGCCTTTGTGGCTCCAGTCAGGCCTAGGGAGGTAGATTTTTTTCAGGATTTCTTTTGCAACAATCTGGGGTTTTTGCTGCTGAATCATTTTATCCCTCTATAATCGTGCCCTTGAAGTTTTTCCCGTTCAGGAAGTTTTCAAGGTTTGCGAGGTTCCTGCCGTTCATTATGATGATTTTTATCCCAAGCCTCTGGGCCTCCCTTGAGGCAACGGGATCGAACGGAGCGTTAAGGCCTGGATCCCATTTGTTTCCCACAAGCTTCCGGAAATCTTTCCACGAGACGCGCTCGAATCTTTTTGCGTCTTTGTGGTATTTGGGGTCCTTGTCGTAAACATAATCTATGTTAGATAAGTTTAGAACTGTCTGCGACTTAAAGTTTTTTGCCCACATGGTTGCGTCATAGTCCGTGCTGTGGCCGGGCTTCCAGCCTGCTGCTATTATGACATTTTTCTTTGTGTGGATTTTTTCGTTATAGTGCCTTATTACAGCAGGGTGTGCAATTTCGCGGAATATTGTGCGCAGGAGGTGAGCGTTAAGCCTTGTGGTGTGTATGCCTATCCAGTCCAGGTCCTCGTGGGTTGGCTTTGTGATTTCTTTCGCAACGTTCTGATATTTCCTGCACGTCCTGCCGCCGCCTACAATTATTATGAATCGCTGGCCTTTTTTCACCTGCCTTAAAATGAGCTGACGGAATTTTTTCAGGAACTGAATATCTATCTCTTCCGGAATTATAATCGAGCCGCCAAGGGAGATTATCACAAAATCGTTTGGCATTAAATCCACCGTTTCCTCCTGAAGTAAAATATCATGATGGCTGCAATTATGACCATAAGGGAAAGGACAACGTAATACATGAAATCTATGTGTGATTCTGGTATGTTGAGGTTCATCCCGTATATTCCTGTAAGGACTGTGAGGGGCAGCATCACTGTCGCGACTATTGTGAGGGCTTTCATGACCTCGTTCATGCGGTTGGAAACCATGGAAAGATGGACCTCTAAAGTGTTGGAAAGGATTTCACGGTAGTCGTCTATGGATTCGTTTATCCGGATTATGTGGTCGTATATGTCCCTGTAGTAAGCGGAGGATTCCTCGCTTATGAAAGGGAAGCTTTTTTGTGTGAGCATGAGAACAATTTCCTTCTGCGGGCCAACCCTCTTCCTTATGGTCAGGAGCTGGCGCTTGAGCCTGAACATCCTACCAAGAACCTTTTGGTCTATGTTCCTGTAAACCTCCTCCTCAAGCTCGTCAATCTGGTCCTCTATCTCATCCAGAACAGGGAAGTAAAAATCTATCTCCATGTCCATCAGGTGGTGCATGAGCAGGTCAGGGCCTCTGGAAATGAAGTTCTGCAGCCGCTTGCCGTCCGATTTAAGCGAATCGAAGCTGGAGATTTTTTCCTTGTGCACTGTGAGCAGGAAATTCTTCCCCAGCACGAAGTTCATCTGGAAGGCAAGAGTATCCTTCTTGCTTGATTCAAGGCCGTATGTAATTATGAAAATGTATTCTTCAAACTGCTCGAGCTTCACGCGGTTTCCTGTCTTGGAGCAGTCCTCAAGTGTGAGGTGATGGAGAGGGAAGGATTGAGCGAGCTTCTCCAAATCGGATTTTGTGGGGTCTGTCACATCAACCCAGATTCGCTTGCTCGTTTTGAGATTGCTTGTTCTCTTTACGCCTTTTTCGAGGATGAAAGCTTCAATCATAAAATCTAACCTGTGTCTATTTGGGCCTTTTGTAATCTTTCGGAATAATCAAAGTAAACGGTTTTAATCTCTGAAAACTCATTTATCCCTTCTATGCCTGCCTCGCGGGTGTTGCCTGTCTGCTTGACTCCTCCGAACGGGAGGTGTGCTTCTGATCCTATTGTGCTTGAGTTCACGTAAGTGAGGCCTGCCTCTATCCCTTCTATGGCTTTGAACGCGCTCCTCATGCTGGAAGTATAGATTGAGGAGCTCAGGCCATATGAGACTGAGTTCATGACTTCTATGGCTTCCTCCAGGTTTTTCACGGAGATTATGCACACACTCGGGCCGAATATCTCCTCCTGGCTGATTCTCATGTCATAAGTGGCATCTGTGAAAAGAGTGGGATGGTAGAAAAATCCTTTCCCTTTCAGTGGGGAGCCGCCGCAGAGAAGCTTGGCCCCTTCCTTCAGTCCAATCTCTGTGTAAAAATGAGTCTTCTCGAGAGCTTTCCTGTTTATAAGGGGCCCTACATCTGTTTTTTTATCCAGGCCGCTTCCCAGCCTGAGCCTGGACACGCGTTCTGAAAGCAGCCGCTCGAACTTCTCCTTTATGGACTGCTGGACTATCACACGGGAGGCTGCTGTGCATCTCTGACCTGTTGTTCCGTATCCTCCCCATATCACGCCGTCTATCGCCAGTCTCAGGTCAGCGTCCTCCAGGACTATTATCCCGTTCTTTCCTCCTAGCTCAAGGCCCACCCTCTTTATACCTGCATCCTTGATTATCTGGAGGCCTGTTTCCCTGGAGCCTGTGAATGAGATGCATCTCACATTTTTGTGCCGGACTATAGGAATGCCTGCTTGGTCTCCGGAGCCTGTGACAAGGTTTATCACGCCTTTCGGGACTCCTGCCTTCTCAAGAATCTCCACGAATTTTATAGCGCAGAGCGGTGTGTCCGATGCTGGCTTGAAGACGACTGGATTGCCGCATATGAGAGCAGGCATTATTTTCCAGGCAGGAATCGCTATGGGGAAATTCCAGGGGGTTATGAGTCCGCACACTCCTATTGGCCTGCGCACTGTCATGCAGAATTTATCGCGGAGTTCAGAAGGTGTTGTATGACCGAACAGGCGGCGGCCTTCTCCGGCCATGTATTCAGCTATGTCTATTGCTTCCTGAACGTCTCCCTTCGCTTCAGGTAGGACTTTCCCCATTTCTATGGTTACTGTTCTTGCAAGGGTCTCCTTGTTCTGGCGCAAGAGGGAAGCTGCATGAAAGAGAATCTCGCCTCTCTTTGGAGCAGGAAGCGAGCTCCATTCCTCAAACGCCCTTTCAGCAGCGTCAACTGCCTGGTTCACATCGTTCTCGTTCCCTGACTGGAATTTGCCCAGGGATTTTTCTGTGGCTGGGTTAAGGCTCTGGAAGGTTTCCCTGGATTCGGAAGAAACCCATTTACCGTCTATAAGAATTTTGTAGGTTTTTGTCATTTGGCCGCTCCTTTTTTGTTCGCGCAGCAACCATATTCATAAAGTGCTCTTAAAGCTTCTGCCGCCCCTTCCGGATAGGAGAAGCATGGGACTCCGAAATCCTCAAGGCTTTTTTTCAGGACTTCTGTGTAACGCCCGCCTGCTGCCAGAACAATAAGCGGCTTCTGCTTCCTGTCGGATATTGCGGAAACAACATCCACAATATCCGGGGTGAGTGTGGGTATCTGGAAAAGTATTATTACGGCAACCATGTCAACGTTCGGGTCTTCCATTGCTGCCTCCATCGCGATTTTGTACCTTTCTGTGTCAGCGTCTCCCGTCAGGTCTATGGGATTCTTCACAATCACATGTGGGGGGCAGGCCTTTTTTATTTTTTCCATGTTTTGGGAAGTCATTTTTGCGAGCGTGAGGCCGTTCTTGATAAGCCAGTCTGTTGTCATCACTCCGTATCCTCCTCCGTCCGTGATTATCTGGACGCGGCTGCCTTTGGTGGGTGGCTGTGTGGAGAGGACGCGGGCGAAATCAAAAATCTGCTCAAGGTCCTTTGCCTGGATTATGCCTGCCTGCTTGAAGGCTGTGGAGTAAATCTCTGCAGCGCCTGCAAGCGAGCCTGTATGCGAAGCGACGGCGTTCGTGCCTTCTGAGGTGGTCCCTCCCTTCAGGACTATAACCGGCTTCCTAGAGGAGACTTTCTTCGCTACCTCGTAGAACTTCCTTCCCTCCTTCACTCCCTCGAAATAACAGCATATCACATCGGTTTCCTTGTCATTCGCAAGATATTCTGTGAGGTCTGCCTCGTCCACATCAACTGCGTTCCCGTAAGAGATGAACTTGGAGATTTTGTAGCCTTTCATGGCCATCCAGTCAAGCACGACAGAGCCTAGCGCTCCAGACTGTGAGATGAAAGCAATCTTGCCTTTTCCGGGCCTCTCAAGCTTATAGCGGGGAAGGAAGAATGTGTCCACGTTTGAATATGGATCATACACCCCGATGCAGTTGGGTCCAATTGCCAGAATTCTGTATTTCTTCAAAATAGCGGCAACCTTATTCTCAAGTTCTGCATTCCCGATCTCCTTGAAGCCACCTGAGATTATAATTACTGCAGGGATTTTCTTTTTCCCGCATTCCTCAAGCACTTGGGGAACAAGGGAGGCAGGAACTGTTATCACGCCTAAGTCTATCTTCTCCTCCACAGAAAGCACGGTAGGATAGCACCTGTGACCGAACAGTTCTTCCGCGTTCGGGTTTATGGGGAAGATTTTCCCGGAGAATTTTCCCTCAACAAAATTGCGGAAAATCACGTGGCCGATTTTCTTGGGGTCGCGGGACGCGCCTATAATCGCGACTGATTTCGGCTTGAAAAAATAGTCGAGTGGGTTCATACTATATTGTTAGTGAGTTTTATTAAATGGTTTTTGAGATTAGATGTCCCAGTAAGTCATCTCCAATCTATCGTATGGACAGCGGGTTACAAGATAATCTTCTTCTATTAATCTTTTTGCGACTTTCTTTTCCATCCACGTCTCGTAATATTCCCTTTTTTCCGGCTCGACGTTCTTGGGATATGCCATGGTTCTTATGCCAGGCTCATTCAAAAATTCCCTCTTTGTCACCTTATCGACAACGTGGATTATGGCTTTCTGACTGGGATAATCAGAAAGGTTTGTTTCAATAATGCCGCCGGATTCAAGGACGGGTTTATCTTTTCTGGAAAATCTTATAATAAGTCCGATTCCTGAAGTAAAGGCTCTCATGAATATAATTTGATGGTAAAGAATTAATGGATAAATACCAGCCATTTATAGAAGAAAAACAAAAAATCTATTGATGCTGCGAAAGGTAATCTCTGAGAGGGAGCAGGAGCTGCCCGTCCTTACCATAGGGAAGCTTCTGCATATAGCTGAAGAGGACAAGAGGATAATCTCCCTTGGTCCTGGGGAGCCGGATTTCACTGCGCCTAAAAATATAATTGTGGCTGCAAAGAAGGCGCTGGATAAGGGTTATACCCATTACTCGCCTCCTGCTGGAAGGTCTGATTTGAAGGAGCATATAATAAAAAAGCTCAGGAAGGACAATCGCATTCACGCTTCTCCTGAGAATATCGTGGTCACCACAGGCTCCACTGAGGCCATAATGCTCGCGCTCATGTGCACGATAGACCCGGGAGAGGGGGTTATGTACCCTGATCCCGGCTTCCTGGCTTACAGGCCGACTGTGGAGATCCTTAACGGAATGCCTATCCCCATACAGCTTTATGAGGAGGACTGCTTCCAGCTGGATGTGGAGAGGATGGAAAAAATCATAATCCCGGAAAAGACCAATGCGCTTATCCTCAACACGCCTTCCAATCCTACAGGAACTGTTTTCAGCAAAAAAGTCCTGGAGGAGGTTGCGGGGTTCGCGATAGAGTATGGTTTGCTCATAATCTCTGACGAGGCATATGAGAAGCTGGTTTATGGTGATGCCAAGCACATCTCAATCGGCTCGCTTAATGGGATGGAGGATAGGGTTCTCACGCTCCATTCCTTCTCAAAAACTTATGCTATGCCGGGCTTCAGACTTGGCTATGCTGTAGGGAATGAAAAATTAATAGCAGCCATGACAAAGCTTCACCTTTTCACTTCCCTGTGCGCACCTACAATCTCGCAGGTGACTGCCATCGAGGCCTTGAAAGGGACGCAGGAGCCTGTGAGGAGAATGGTAAGGGAGTATGACAGGCGCAGGAAGATGATAGTCAAACGCCTGAATGAGATTCCGGGATTCAGGTGCACGGAGCCTAAAGGCGCTTTTTACGCGTTCCCGAACATCTCTTATTACAAAATGAAGTCCCTGAAGTTCGCGGAGTGGCTGCTGAAGAACGCAAAGGTTGCTGTCGCGCCTGGGACAGAGTTTGGGAGGATGGGAGAGGGCTTCATACGCTGCTCGTACGCGACAGAATATCACAAAATCTGGAAGGCAATGGATAACATAGAGAGGGCTGTGAAAAAACTGGGCTAGGTTTTTGGATAATTGCTTATGACTTTTGCAAGTTCTTTTATTGTCTCTTCCTTTACCTCTGGTTTTATATTAACTGTGAGTCTTGGCTCTTTGGCGGGGTTCTTTGTAATGTAAGGTTCTATCTCTTCATCGGACTTGCCTGTTTTTTCCTTGAAATCTGTAATACTCACTTTAAGAATTCCCATTTGATAAAGCTGCTTTAATGAATATTCTTTTTTTACTTTTGACAAATCAAGTTCACTTATATCAGAAGCTGCTAGTTTGGCATCGACTGTTTTGCTTTTGTATTCGGATACTTTTCTTCTGCCAAATTCTTTCTTTATTTCATCTGTGTAATCGGAGTCCAAGCCCGTCAGGTAGTTTTTTATTTCTCGTGTATATTTCAAATGCTTCAGTTTTTCCCTGAGTGTCCTGTCACTCATTCCTTTTCCTTTTTCCATAAATCTCCAATTAATCCCAAGTTATTTAAGCGTGACCCAAGCAAATAGTACGCATGGTTAAGAGGTTTTACAAGAACACAAAATACAACGCAGTGAAGATTTTCCGGGTCCTCAAGCAAGCTTATATGGAGGACAGGGGACCCATAACAGTGAGCGAGATCGCACGGCTCACAAGCCTGCACAAGTGGTCTGTCTCGAGGACTATAGATGTGTGGCTCCATCCTTTTGTGGAGAGCACAGTCGTGGAGGAGCTCGAGCAGGTGGGATTGAGGATAAAGCTTATTCGGCTCAAGAACCCGGACATGACTGAGGAGCAGCTTCTTAGGGGATTGAATGTGAAGCTATAGTTTCTGTTTTTAAAAATGAGAACTATCTAAAGTCCAGCGCATTCAAAACGTTCTCCATGGGGAGCCAGTTCTCTTCATCGTAACGATTTGCTTCAGCGTCTTCCAAGCGGAGGAAGAGCCATTTGCCGCCTGGTTTTTTCCAGGCCACAAAGCCGATTGCTTGTGCTTTGTTGACCCACTCGCGGAAATGGGTGAGCTGCTTCTTGTCGAGCTTTGGGAGCTTGTCCCAGGCCTTGCACTCTATCGCGACCACAAGGCCTTTTTTTATTGCTATAACGTCCATGGGTGAGAGGAAGCCTCCGCTGGAAGGAACTCGTGCGACTGCGAATCCTTTGTAGTTCAGGAAGTGGATAAGGTCGCGCTCGAAGCGGGAGCCTTTTACATAGGTTTTGACCATGATTCCTTTTGGTGAAGGCGCTTTATATTGGAAAGTATAACACTGTTATAACCACAAGCGTCGGCGATAAACCGATAGGTTTATAAATAAGCAAGACAATAATCGTACTATGGATAATGTAACTGACGAATTTGCCTTGGCGAAGAAATCGCTGGCAAAGGATATTGTGGGTGAGATAGTTCTTTCCGAGAGCTCGGAGAAAGTGATTCGCAAGTGGCGCACGATTTTCAAGATCTCCCAGAAGAAACTTGCGAATGAGTTAGGCATAACCTCGTCCGTTATTTCTGATTATGAGTCCGGGAGGAGGAAATCTCCTGGTATAAAGATGATAAAGAAGTATGTGGAGGCGCTCCTGGAGATAGATGCCTCAAAAGGCGGGAATGTTATCAGGAGCTTTGCGAAGTCTTCTGCTGAGCAGCCCCTTTCAAGCGCCATAATGGACATAAAGGAGTTCGGGAGCGGCATTTCCCTGCACGACTTCTGCAAGAAGATAGACGCTGACCTTGTCACAAAAAATGTGAGCGCTGACAGGGAGATATATGGTTATACAATTGTAGACTCTCTAAAAGCCATAACAGAGCTCTCTTTCGCAGAGCTTGTAAAGCTCTATGGTATGACAACACAGAGGGCCCTTATTTTCACAAAGGTGGGGAGCGGCAAGACCCCCATGGTTGCCATAAAGCTCACGAACCTGCATCCGGCGCTTGTTATCTTCCACGGGCCAGAAACCATTGATGATGTTGCCAAGAGGATAGCAGAGGTGGAGAACATACCTTTGGCTATTTCTAGGGTGGAAAGCCCTGAAAAAATAGTGGAAAAACTGAAGGACTTGTAAGGTCGCTTAGATTTTGGTTTTCCTGCTCTCGCATTTTATTAGCTTCTTTGACTTCTCGTCTATCTCAACTATTCCGTAATATCCCTCGAAAAGCGCTCCCGGATAGAATAACGTGGAGCTACCTAGCGTGTCGGTTCCACGCGCCTCGTGTATGTGCGCGGATATCGCGAGAATCGGCTGTCTCTTCTCGATGAACTCTTTTATTGACTTGGACCCCACATGCTTCCTCGTGAATGTTGTGTCAAGTTTTGTGTTTAGAGGAGGGTTATGAACCACAAGGACGAACTTCTCTCCCTTTAGCTTGTTATACATTTTCTCAAGGCTTTCTTTTGTCTCCTCTTCACTCGGCTCGAATATTGTATTGAATGGTGTGGGTGCTCCTCCCCAGCCTAAGAAAGAAAGCCCTTTTATCTTTTTCGTTTTGTCATGGAGGTTGACATTATACTCGTTAAAAAGCTCCAGAACGTCATAGGGGTCATGGTTTCCAGGCACGCACAAAACAGGTATCTTAAGCGCCATGATCTTCTGCAAGACCATGTCTGCTATATCCAATTGTGAAAAACCTTCAGGAACAGCGAACATGTCTGTGAAGTCCCCGGGGCAAAGAATCAGGTCTATGCCTTCTGTTTTTACATGGTTCAAGACCTCGGCTGCCTTTTCATACTCCCCATGAATGTCAGCAAATATGAGAATCTTCATTCGAACACCTGGTTTAAGGTTTTATGTGAAAGGGTATTTATATGTGTTGTTGGTTGTTTTTAACCTTCGGAACTACTGGACACACCACACCTTACTTTCCTATGGAACTAAATATAAATATAAATAAACCTATATTTCATATAACAGTGTTATGGTTTATTTCTTATGGAAACTTAACTTTATATTAGTCAGTTCCAATAGAAAAGAAGGGGGTATGATGACTCAAGTCTCTCTCAAGGACATATTTTCAAGCTACACTTCAAAAAAACCAATATTCAAGGATAAGGATACGCTTTCTATAAGGTTCACTCCTGAAAACATACCCCACAGGGACGAGCAGATAAACCAACTGGCCCACATTCTTGCGCCCGTTCTTCGGAACGAGAAACCCTCCAATGTTTTTATCTACGGGAAGCCTGGGACAGGCAAGACACTTGTTACAAAAAAAGTGGCAGCGAACCTGGAGATTGCAGCAGAGTCCAATAACCTCAAGGTAATCTACCTGAACTGCAAAATGAGGAAGGTTACTGACACGGAATACAGGCTGCTGGCTCAGCTGATTGAGTTTTTTGGGGAGAAGGTCCCTTACACAGGCCTCCCGACAAACGAGCTTTATAACAGGTTTTACAGGCTTCTGGATTCATCACAACAGAACGTGGTCCTGGTTTTGGACGAGATAGATTCGCTCGTGAATAAGATAGGAAGCCAGTTCCTCTACAGCATAACCAGGGTGAACCAGGAGATGGAAAAAACCAAGATAACCCTTGTCGGGATATCAAACAACATCTCATTCCTTGAGAACATTGATTCGCGCGTTAAGTCGTCCCTTTCAGAGGAAGAGCTGATATTCCCTCCCTATAACGCAACGGAAATAAAGGACATCCTGACAGAGCGCGCAAGGATAGCGTTCCATCAAGAAACCATAACAGACGCAGCTATAGCAAAGTGCGCGGCCCTTGCAGCCCAGGAGCACGGGGACGCGAGAAAGGCGATAGACCTCCTGAGGGTGGCGGGCGAGACAGCGGAGAGGATAGGTTCTGTCCAGGTAAAGGAGGAGCATGTGGACATAGCCCAGAACAAGGTTGATACAGACAGGTACACAGAAACCATACGCTCCCAACCGAAGCAGTCAAAAATCGTTTTCAAGGCGATTCTTGAGCTTTACAAGAAGAACGCCAAAAGCGTCCAGACAGGAGACGTGTATGATCTTTACGCAAAAATATGCCAGAAGAACAACATAAAGCCGCTTACACAAAGGCGCGTGTCAGACCTTATATCAGAACTGGACACTTTCGGGATAGTGAGCACAGTGAACATCTCAAAAGGCAGGTACGGCAGGACAAGGAAGATAAACGTGAACCTTTCCGGCACAGTCGTGACTAAAATTGAGGAGATGCTCTTCAAAGAGTTATAAGGAGAAGGAAGGCGAACAAAAGAAAGAAGGCATCAAGAGACGCCTTCGGTCGTAAATCGTCTTCAATCGAAGGTATGAAAGAGAAAATAGTGGAGCAGTTCCTGAAGGAAGGCGTTCTCCTCTCTCCGGAAACGCTGGAGAAAATCACGGAAACCAACTTAGAACATATGCTAGAGAAAGGCAAGAAGTCCAAATCGTTTGTTTTTTCTTTCCAGGAAGAGAAACCAGAGAAGCCAGAACCCGTTATAGAAGTGAGGAGACCCCAGAAAAGACAGAAGCTCCAGCCTCAGGACTTTACCAAATACTACAACACGCGTTTCGAGGGTCTTAGGGATATTCTGCTGAAAAAAACGGAGGACGTGGTTTCCGTTGCCAATGCCAAAAAATCCAGCTCAGCAATAGCGACAATCGGGATGGTGAGGGAGCAGACACAGAGAGGCTTCATAATAGAGGACACGACAGGCAATGCAGAAGTTATATCAAAGAGTGAAGACGTAGGGATTGACGATGTGATAGGCGTGAAGGGAGCCGTGAAGGAGGAGAAGCTCTTCGCGGAGGAGATAATATGGCCAGATATCTCCATGTCCCACAAGCACTACAGGCCCGATTTCACACTCACACTTTCAGAAAAAACAGAGCACAAAGACGGAATCCTCATAACGCCGGAAGCAGTCTACGGCTTCGACAAGAAGAAGACGTCCATCCCAAATCCAGGCTGGATAACCATAAGCAAGGACTCTATAATCACAACCATACTTGTTTACAAGCCCGAGAAGAAAGCCACGCAAAAGGAGGTCCTCTCCTGGCTAAGAAAACGCCACCTCTGCCCTGACAAAAACCAGATACGCGGGACAGATGATCCGTTCCTTATAGATATTATACCAGACGTGCTCTGGATAGTTTCTGACGAGAGATGGACAGATAATTACAAGACAGTCATAATAGTCTCCTCAGATGGGAATGTCCCGGCTGAAGTGAACCTGGCGGCAGGCGAAGTTGTTTTCCAGGACTGAGCAACTAACGAATATAACACCATTATACAACTCCAAGCTTTTCTATCCAAAATCCAATTCTCAACATGTTTTTTGAAATCCTGCTTTTCATGGCTGGCGGGATAACCCTTGGAATTCTGACCGGTCTCCTTCCAGGACTCCACCCCAATACAGTCTTCGTTCTGGTCCTTTCCCTGGCTGTGTTTTTTGCAGGATTTCCTGTGATTTATACACTGGTATTCATAATCGCGCTGTCCGTTTCGAACGTTTTCCTGGATTTCATACCCTCCATACTCTTTGGAGCGCCTGACCCTGATAACTGCCTTTCCGTCCTCCCTGGCCACCAGATGCTCATGGACGGACGGGGTTATGAGGCAGTCCTCCTTTCCACTATAGGCGGCCTCGGCGCGATGATACTAACCATACTTACCCTCCCGCTCCTACTATTCGCAACCCCGGGCATATATTCACAGATTCACCCAGTCATTCACGTGCTCCTGATAGCTGTAGTAGGATGGATGGTATGGACTGAACAGGGGCTGAAGAAAATATGGTCCTTAGCAGTTTTTCTGCTTGCCGGGATTTTCGGCATTATAACCCTTAACACCCTTCCCTCAAACCTCTCGCTATTCCCTGCGCTCACAGGGCTTTTTGGATTCAGCGGGCTCATAGTCAGCTTCTACGGAAAGTCCAAGCTCCCAGAGCAGAAGAAAACAGCCCGCATACAAACTAGAGCAGTTAAAGGAACTTTACTAGGCTGGTTTGCCGGAATGCTGGCAGGTCTGCTTCCAGGGCTAGGATCATCCCAGGCAGGCATGGTGGCAGGCCAGACCTTCCGTGCCAAAACCAAGGATTTCCTGACAGCTCTAGGAGGGATAAATGCGGCAAACATAATCTTCACGCTTGTGGCTTTTTATGCGCTTGGAAAAACCCGCTCAGGTGCTGTCTCAGCAATAGCCCAGCTCACACCATCCCTTTCTATAAACGAGCTCACGCTCTTGATGGTCGTGGCAATGGCAACAACTTTGGTGTCAGTCATACTCACGCTGAAGATAGCAGGCCTGGTCATAACCCGCATCCATTCAGTAAGCTACAGGAAGATCAATCTCTCAATTATAGCCTTCCTCCTGGCAGCCGTTATTCTGCTCACAGGTCCGCTCGGCCTCCTGATTTCTCTTGCAGGGACGCTCCTCGGAATAGCTGTTATAAAATTGGGAATAAAGCGATCGCATATGATGGGCTTCCTTATACTCCCAACCATAATCTATTTCTCAGGCCTCACGGCCGGATTTTCATATTTCCTAGGAATCTAAGGTCGTGAACATACTGTTAAGTAACATGAAGTTCCATAAGAAACAGAGGGGTAGAATAGAGCCTCTGGATACTTGTATTAACAAGATTTAAAGTAACGTGAAGACCTTTATTTCCTGTGCAAACACCCCTTAACTTCCGAAGGAAATTCACATGAGCTTCACGCAGAACAAAGGCAATAAACGTGAATTTAAAGAAACCATCATGCCACAACAACAGTTTCAGCTATACCCTGAGGGGAGGAGAAAACAAGCTCACCCCCGCATTCGCACAGCCCAACCAGGGGGATTCTAATGTAGAACCTATTGCATTTCCTGCAGATGAATCCTGTGGAGTCCGCGAGAGGAATCTCTCTTGCAGGCTCAGGCAGTGATTGTTTCTTGATGGCGTCAAAAATGAACATTTGCTTGCCATTCCCCAGTATTTCCGGCTTGGAAAACCCCAGGACCCCGAAAATCCTCTCCAGAGGAGGAAGCAGCTGGTTCTCAATATAATACTGGGAATCGATTTCAAGCCCCTTCTCCATGACATAAATAGGATCTTCAGCCCGCTTGGAAAGCAGACCAGTCCCTTTCACTATCACATACCCTATCCTGTCCCCCACACCAGGAGCCTCCTCTGACCTTGCCTGCATCTTCTTGACAAGCTCTATATGGGGCTGCATGCCCGCGTAGCTCCTGGGAGCCTTGGTCATGCTTTTTGTTATGACAAGCTTCTCCAGGGGTATGTTCTTCTTGAGCAGATCATCTATCACTGACTTGAAGTATTTGAGGGCAGCCTTGGGGTCATCTT
>Ga0153915_10000620_pt1 | contig 33064 bp, 26 predicted proteins | sample Opewatmetagenome_2_FD_107003 | JGI IMG/M metagenome (GOLD analysis project Ga0153915, IMG submission 107003) | Freshwater wetland microbial communities from Ohio, USA - Open water 3 Core 3 Depth 3 metaG | ecosystem: Environmental > Aquatic > Freshwater > Wetlands | place: USA: Ohio, Lake Erie... | reverse complement strand
CGTTCCGGTTGGAAACGCAGCAGGTGAGGGTGCCAAGAGGTTTCTTCTGTCCTTGAAAGAGAGGGCGGTTGCTGAGACGCTTAGCAGGAGCGTCAAGTACGTCAATCTTGCTGCTCATCCAGCATTTGCTGACAGGTTCTTGGAGGCCACAGCAATAGGTCAAGCTGGAGACGGTTCGAATCACAGCCATGTGCGGATAGCCAACCACACTAGCAATCCGTAGACGAATCTCCAAAGTCAGTATCCATGATGAAAGATATATGTCCGTCAGCTTCCGGAGAATCCTAGTCCAATCAGCAGATGGCCACAGGACAGCCCGAAGCCGCTAAGCTCCGTTGGCAAGGGTTGAGACCAGTCGATCTGCACCTGCGACACGACTAGTGACACTCCAAAGACTGAGGAAATGCAAAATGACAGATTTGACAGACGCAATGGCAGACCTTGACGAGCAGAAAGTGTTGAACATTGTCAATGAACAAATCCGCACGAACAAACCCGTTCAGATTCTCGATGAATTACGGCGAGGCTTGGACATCGTGGGTAACAGGTTCTCAAAGAATGAGTATTTTCTGGTCGAGTTGGTGATGTCAGCCGACATATTCAAGAAAGCGATGGCGATAGTAGAACCGAAACTGCTGGCTACTCAGCGTGCGAGCGCAAAGGGTAAGGTCGTAATCGGGACTGTCCAAGGCGACATCCATTACATAGGCAAGAACCTTGTCGTTGCGTTTCTCAAATCCAACGGATTCGAGGTCTACGATTTGGGCGAAGATGTGCCGCCTGAGAAGTTTGTTGACACGCTCAAGAAAACAGGATCTTCCATTCTTGCGCTTAGCGGGCTGATTACTACTACTCATGATGTAATGCGAACGACAATTGAGGCGCTCAAGACTGCAGGCATTAGGAAGAAGGTCAAAGTAATGATTGGCGGTGGAGACATCGGCGAGGAGATCGTGAAATACACTGGTGCAGATGCTTTTGGTAGGGATGCCCTTAGTGCAGTAGAGCTTGCCAAGAAGTTCACTGCGGGGACAAAGTGATTACGAGTCTGTTTCCTCCCGGCTGTGGTCTGCGGCTTTTCCAGAGCCCAAAAGGTCAAATCGGCCGCTCCTGAGGAGGTCTTAGTCCTACGGTCGTCGCCACCGAGTGTTACCTTTTTATGACAAAGACCGGACTAGAACTCTGCATTTGCATGTCCGCGGCCAGAGAGCCATTTGTACAAGAGGGGTCTCATGCTCGAAAGAATTCTCACCGATGAATTTAGGAATCAATTGAAAGCCACCTTCATGGACATACGTGAAACTCAGGAAAAGAAAGATGAGAACGAACTGGCGAAAGACGAGGAAAGACTGAGGCACAAGCTCATTGACAGTATTGAACCATATCGGTCCGATGTTGTGTTCGACACGGATTATATGGTCTCTGCAGTCGACGGGTCCGGCTCAAGCGAACTCGCAACTCTCAACGATGTGAGGGTTCACCTACTGAGCACATCCACCATCGTGCTTGGCACAAATACGAAGAACGGTGCACCTTTCATGCCGATGGACAGAGTCACGCTGGAGGCCGCACTTGGTCGGGCACAACCGTATGTGAACTCCTATTGGCATTCAGGCGTGAGAGGGGATGCCAGAGAAAAGATGGCAGAGACGCTCGAAGATATCTACCCGGTCAGTAAAATACCGGATCTGATCCTGCCCTTCTTCAGAGACACAACAAACGGGCAGATACAGTCAATCGCGGACCTGTCGAACTCTCGGTATAGCGAGCACGCTGCAATGCTGCAAACCATGGAATCACTCATTTTCTATGGGCAGTTTCTTACAAATACCCACGTTCACGACGAACTCCGTAAGGCCTCCGAGTATGCCGCTGCTCGAGCCGTCATAACCAGTGACATCAGGCCGAAGTATGTGCTGCTTGACGGTGCCATGTCCATGTTCTTGCATCAGCTTGGCCAGTATCCTATAATGCCGACGGGCTTCATGCTAAGGGAGCTGTGTTCCGTTGCGCGTGACAAGCGCGTCGTATTGTGTGCGGTAAGCAAGAGTCATACGATTCCGGGCGCGGATCGAATTGCAGAGTTGGCTGAAGAGGTGATCGGCAAGAGCAACAAGTGGTTTTGTTTCCTTCCCGGTCAAGACGACCCCGGCGGAGGTCTTCACATTCTGGAGAAGCGAACATATATTCCGCCACCCTTGGCCGTGCCCTACTTGTTCAGCTTTTCTCAGGACAACCGGCCATCGCGGATTGACTTCGACAGAGTATGGTGGCTTCAGAACATATTCGTGGCAGGAGACCCAAAGAAGACGAGGCAAAACGAAAAAGCGCTCTTTCGGGATATTGAGTTCATGTCAAGAGATGCTCGGTGGTATGGTTACCCCGTTGCTCTCGCGTTGGCACATGAGGAATGCAAGTTAAGCTACGAAGACCTAAGACTTGCGAAGGAAATCGCTGATGATGTTCTTCAGGAATTGGGAATGGGTATTCGAAGAACTGTGGAACTGAGAGAAGACTACAATTTATAGATACTACGAGTGATGCGCTATGACTCTGGATGTGAAAACCCTCGGCGACTTGTACGGCAAGGTAGCAATAGGGAATCAGGCCATGCTTGGGATTATGGGAAACAACCGTGATATCAGCGTCGGTGAGATATTCATGGTGTATTCCCAGAGAGACGGACACGAGCGAGTGTTCTTCTTCCGTGTCTCAGCCCTCCAAAACTACCTGCGTCATGTGGACGACATGGCGCGCGTAGCTGGCACATTGATGATTGAAGGGGACGCGTATCTCTCAGGCATCAAGAGAGACATGCTACTCGAAGTCGAAGGAAAGATGCTTGGGTACGCAGAAATGGAGAACGGGAAATACGCCTTCAAATCGCCGCGCCGTCTTCCTGACCATCTTGCTGATGTGTACCGACCAGTCCCCGGTGTCTCCGACAAGACCGTAAGGGAAATGCTGTCTAGTCAAACAGGCGGCGAAGTGCTCATCGGAGACCTACAAGTTGGCGAGGCCACGCTAGATGTCCCGGTGGGCATACCTGCGAAGTTCCTTCCAATGCACATGGGAATCTATGGGTCCACAGGTTCTGGAAAAAGCAACCTGATGATGGTGATGATCAAATCCATTTTGGATTCAAATCTCGAGGGAATTCGCAGTCCGAATGAGCCTCGTACCCGTATCTCGGCCTTCTGCATAGACCCGCACGACGAGTTCGCCAAGGGTGTCACGAAGTTCGGAATCCAGAACGTAGTGGAGGCAATGGATCAGGACACTAGGTCGGCGGTCATAGGTGACTTCTACTACCTTACAACGCATCTCAAGGCCACTCCTCGGGAAATCCAGCGATATGGCAGGGAGATACGTATCCTATGGGAAGAGATCCTGCCGCACGATCTCTATACCATCATGGACTTCACTCCACAAATGGTATCCTTCATTGATGCTCAGTATGCCATTAACAAAGAGAACTGGATATCGGCAATACTTGACCTGACGGAAGACCCCGACATGGTACAAAAGGGAACTCTGAATGCTGTCCAGCGACGCCTTCGATTCATTGAACGTTCGCCAATCTTCGTCCGTAGCGGTTCGTCTATACTAGATGATGTATTCGTGGCCATGGAGACGGGGCGCGTGCTCGTAGTCAACACCAGCCTGATGAGTGATACGGAGCAGTTTCTCCTTACGACAGTAGTCGCACGTTCGATATCCGATCTCAGAAGGGCCGCGAAAAGCAGCGGAACGCTGGGGGACTTCGAGACTCAGGGCCAGCTTAGGCTTCCCGCCCCATTCTTCGGCCGCATCAAGACCAAGGCAAGATCCTTCTACACGAAAGGTGGAAAGAGCGATGATTCTGGGGTACGCGATCCACGCGAAATGCCTGTGATTCTCGTGACCGTTGAAGAAGCCCCTTCAATTCTCAATCCCCAACTGATGCAGGGGCAGTCGGTGTTCAAGGACATCTCTCGTCAAGGGCGGAAGTTCAACATAGGCCTCGTCGTGATAAGTCAGCAGGTCAGCGTTCTGGATAATGTGATACTGAGCCAGATGAACACCCAGGTCAATCTTCGACTCGGTAACGAGCATGAGATTCAAGCATGTGTCGATAATGCAAGCATCAACATATCGGGCATGGAGAACGAGTTCCGTGTCATGGTCAAAGGAGACGCGATACTCACAGCATCATATCGTGAGCTTCCTTTGCCTGTCCATGTACCTCTCTTCGATACATTGTTCGAACGTGACAAGGGAAAGTACAAACCATCAAAGACCGCACGGTCAAGCGAGAAACACACACTCTGAGGCGCATCTTGATGACTGCACGCATTGCGCACATATCGGACACCCATCTGGGCACGAGGCCTAGAGACGGGGTCAGGTCCGATGTCTGGGCAGTCGAGATGCGTACACGAGTCATCGAGAATGATTTCTATGAGCGCTTCGCAGAGATCTTTGACAGGATTGCCTCACTTGATCCTCCAGTCGACCTAGTCATACACTCCGGTGATCTCTATGACTCACCGTCGGAAGAGAACCCCTCGCAGCCGCCGGTGGTAGCTCAGGAGACTGCGCTGTCAGTTCTGAAGAGCTTCACCGAGAAGACTGGAATTCCTGTTCTGATAATAGAGGGAAATCACGGGCTCTATAGATCAATGGATGTGTCATTGCTTGATTCTCTAAGAATGTCAATCTCTGGTCTCAATGTTGCCACGCATGTTGACCTCAAACAAGCATTCAACAAGAAAGAACCGCTGAAGTACTCTTACGACAAACTGGACGTCTTCTGTTTCCCATACATGAGCGCGAGTCTGTTGGAATCATCCGGCTTGGTAAACGAATTCAGTGACTGGATAATGACGAATCAGTCTCCTAGCAGCCGGAAGGCATCTGTTGCAGTAGTTCATGGAATGGATAGTGATCGAACACTTCCTCCATCTATCCTTAGTATGGGTTATAGCTACATTGCTCTTGGACACGATCACAAGCAGCACAAGCATTCTGAGAATGCTTGGTACGCGGGATCGACTGAAAGATGGAGGTTCGATGAGGCAGGACAAAAGAAGGGCTTTCTCGTAGTCGAGATAGCGGCAAACGAACGCCCGTCTGTGACCCCTGAATACATTCATTTCGCGCGTCCAGTCTTCAACCGAAGAATGACCACTGAGGATATTGGAAGCACCGAATCTCTGACTCAGAAAATCGATGCTTGGTTTTCTGAAAAGGGTATCAGGGGACCTTGGGATTCGTCAACTGCCGCTAGAATCAGGTTCGATTTTCGAGGGTCTTCTCGTATTGGTAATCTCGAAATCATGAATGCAATGGAAGCCTACAGAACGAAGGTCCTGCAATCGGGGTCTGATTACAACATAGCCCAGCTGACTTGGCATACTCGCCCGCCTGAAACCGAACCGAGTCTCACCGCATTTCCTGAAATCGAGTCCGAGTACCTTATCGAGAACCCCGAAGAGGATTTTCGCGCATACTTGGACACGATCAAAGGGCTTGACACACAGTTTGACCCCGCTCTCTTGACGAAAGTGGCTGTGCGAGCACTCAAGATGTCCGTAAAGAAAGGTGAAGACAAGCTTACACTCGAAACACTGTCGGAGGACGAGGGCAGATGAAGGTGCTGAGCATCAAACTCAGGAGCTTCAAGCCCTTCCGTAGTCTTCTCCTACCTGACGATGAAGGCGATCTTCCAGAAGGCTTGATACTGGTTCGAGGACCGAATTCCACAGGCAAGTCCTCGCTCTTCGAAGCAATACTGTGGGGTCTCTGGGGAGCAGACGCAGTGAAGCTCAACAACGATGAGCTTGTTAGCTTCGGTGCGGCGTCATGTGAAGTTACCATAATCTTTGAGATTGAGAAAAAGCAGTACAAGATTGTCAGGTCGTACGGTTTGGATAAGCGTCTGTCTGTCACGCTCTACGCGAAGGCAAACGGCAACTGGAAACCCATAGCTGACAAGAGCAGTTCCGTGGCTACGAAGCTAGAAGAGATACTCAACCTCCAGCTGAACCAAGCTCTAAACACGCTTCTTGTCCGACAAGGGGAAGTCGCCACCATTGCCAGTGCTACTCCCTCTGAGCTGAGAGAGCTTCTTGTAAAGGTTTACAACATTGAGCTATTGGATAAGATGGAAACACATCTGGAGAGTCTTGAGTCAGATGTTGCATCCAAGGTCAAGACGCTGAAAGACAACTATGAGGCGCCTGAACTAATCGAGGAGAGAATCAGACAATCGGAATCCCGAATTCGCAAACAAGAAGAAGGGCTTGAGGCAAGAACCAACCAACAGGCTGTCTTGCTCTCTCAGGTAGAGTCTCTTCCCAATCCGGCCATCCTTTCAGAAGTTCTCAAGCTCGATTCTGACGTAGAAGGAAAAGAACGCGAGTACGAGTATGCCATAAGCAACAGAGACAGAGAGCTTGCCGATGCTGGACTAGTCGACTCGACAGATATAGTGGTCCGGGCCCGCCAAGAGGAACTTGCCAAGGAGTTCGAGCGACTAACTGAACAGCGCGCCAGAATCGAGTCGGATATCACAGATGCTGATCAAGAAATCGGTGGGCTGGCTAAGGTTGACAAAGACCTGCTCAAGCAAGTCGAGACGCTTCAAGGAGCTGCCGAGTCTGTGGGACAAGGAATGAAATGTCCCACCTGTGGGAAGGCTCTATCAGTGAAAGAGCGCGACGAGTTGGTAGGGCAATACAGAGCCACACTCAACAAGGACGCTTCGCGACGAGACGACCTATCCAAGCTGAAGACCAAGCTGGCCGCGAACAAGAGGATTACGGACGAGAGACTCAATACCATTCCTTCCGCTATTGAGGCATTGAAACGGCTTTCTGAGCGGCAAGCAGCAGTTGACGAAACAAAGGGGCGGGTGGAGGAGTCTAAGGGATTGCTGAAATCCTTCCTCAAGGAACATGATATGCCTCCTCTACACGATCTCCTTAGCCAGTTTAACGCCAATGACTTGGCTGAGCTGCAACGCATCGTAGACGCAAGAAGCATTCAGCTCGAGTCGCTGAATCGAGAGATTGAATCAGCAAAAGCGGAGCTAGACGATAGGCGCAGGGAGAAAGATGAACTCGAAGCCAGGGCTACCCGAATGAAAGAGATTGGCGCTGAGATTTCAGACATGGAGACACTTGTTGAGCATACGAAGTATGTGAGAAGGAATCTTGTGAAGGGATTCATCTCCGACTATGTTGTTCAGAAACGATTGATTGGCATAATCAGGGCGGCCACTAATCAATACGTTCAGTCGTTTACGAATGGTCAGTACACTCGTATTGACTTGGTGCCGACTCCGGCAATGGCAAAGTCCGGTGCTGGGTTAATGCTCAAAGTTCATGACGATCGCGACAATCAGGAAAAGAAGGCCAGCCAGCTTAGCTACGGGGACCGGACTGCGGTGAGTCTTGCGCTGAGACTCGGAATCAGTCGAACCATGAGTAGAATCCGACCTTTGAAGGACAGTCCCGCGTATTCTCCTCGGGTCCAATGCGTTCTTCTGGATGAGCCTCTAGGCGGTCTCGATAGAGAACGGAGGGCATCGGTCGTCAGGAATCTAACAAGCGATCAAAGCTTCAAACAGATATTCCTGATTACGCATACCGATGTCCAAGGATTGGAGGGTGTCTCCGTCATCGATGTCGCAAAAAGCGGCTCGGGAAGTACAGCTACGCTCATCGCCACATCATAGTCGTAAGGCAGGCGATGGAGAACAAGTATATCAGACAGCTTAGATGACCGCATATCTATGCGCTTGGCCAAGCTGGCACCGCGTCTTGTGAATGGGCTTCTTGTTCAAGTCTCTGTGCTTGTCGTTCTTTATGTCACAGCCGTGGTCTGGGTGCTGGTTTCTGGCGGCGTCGTACAGGCTTACGTTCCCCAATTGATTATTCTTTACGCTGCGTTCGCCATATTGACTGTGGTCTTCAGGCGCTCTGTTGTCGAGTACTTGCCGCTGCTGCTAGTGCTGCAATTCGGCATGTTGGTATGGACTTCGGTTTTCAATGCTGCAGTGGCAGACTACCTTTCCGGCGGAGTGTGGAACAGCAGAGGAGTTTGGCTGGGTAATAGACCGATCGACTTCTTCGGTTACACAATTCAACTTCGTTTGGAGGGTTATACCGACTACAGCTTCTTCTACGTTCATTGGGGACACAACATGTTGAATGGAGTGATGCCATACAGTGACGCATTCGGTTACCTCGTAATGAACGGAATCACAAACAGAAATGGACTGTACATATTTCCTCCGTTCTACGCGTATCTCTATGCGGCTGGCATAGCCCTTCCTGTTGATGATTGGGGCATAGGACTACTGATTGCCTGTTTTGGATACCTGACTGTTCTGCCCGTGTACGGTCTTGGACGCGAGCTGTCAGCGAATAGGCATGTTGGGGAAGTTGCAGCTCTGACTTACCTGCTAAGCCCGAGTGTCCTCTATCATACTGATTTCGTATGGTTGAATCCCTCACCCTTCATCTTCTTCTTCTTTGCGGGGTTCTACATGCTGGTCCGAGGCAATCGACATACCGGCACGATCCTCATTTTGGTCTCGGCATTGTTCAAGCAGACGGCTTGGTTCTTGGGAATCCCCCTCGTTGTGTACCTTCTCATGAAGCCTCGGGTCGCCTCGCGGGCAAATCCTCCGGGCAACAGAAGTATTCTGGGTTCTGTTCGTGAGATACTAAGAGGAATTTCCAATGCACTCGATATACGAGGCTTCATGTTCAGTGTAGTGCTAGTAGTCATATTCGTCGGAGCGGTGATGTTTCCGTTCCTCTTGGCTCAACCGTATGTGCTGCTATTCATGAGCCTGGCCTCTGGAGGCTTTAGGCTCGAGTCATTCACTGAGCTTCCTTCATACGGAAGTCCAGCGCGGCTTCAAGTACTTCCTCTAGTTGCCTACCTTTCGATACCTGAGTCTAATCGGTCTGAACCTCTTGGTGTTTTTCTTCTATGGTTAACCCAGACTCTTGATAACCTTGTCTTCAATGATTTCCTTCTGATCCTGGGGGTTGTGATATTCAGCGGTGTGATGCTGATTGAACCTAGGCGCGTTGGACGCGAGAAGCAGTACATGAGGCGTCTGCTTTTCCTCACGATGATAATGATGCTTTGGGTCAATCTGACAGGACCGAGGGGTGTCTACAAATACTATTTCACATTGTTCGCGCCATTTTTCTCACTTTTCTCATCTGCCCGAATCGTTGAGAGCAAGGAAGAGCATGTGCCATTTTCTTGGTCAATGCTCTGGCTTCCAGTCTCGATGAGTGCCATGATTCTTATTCCAAGTCGCTATGTATACTTATTCGGAGTTCTTTTAATTATGATTGCATACTTGCTTGTTCATAGCGTAGGCACTTTCTGGTATATACTGACAACCCCGACTCGGTACATGTCAGATAGACTCAAGGGACACATGCATCATACGGCTTTTCTAGCGTCCGTCTTGGCGAGCAAAGTGAGAGGACTCAACAGAGAAACAAGCCCATTGTCCGAAACCCTGCCTGATTCGGAAGCCATGCGTGAATCCGAAGGCAGAGGAGGCATGTCTAATGTTGGAAAGCCTTAATCGCGCTCTTCGTAGGATTGTCCTAATCCTGTTCAAATACAGGATACTCCTTGTGATACTCATATCGGCCTGTCTTGTTTGGGCGTGGATATTCAATCTGGCCGCGGCGGATTTCATTGAAGGTGGGTCGAGGCCTTTCAGAGCGGCCTGGAACGGATATGGCGCAATCAACGTCGCGGGATTGACGATTCCGCTGAACCTTGAGGGTTGGGCTGACTACGACTACTACTACATCAGTTGGGCAGACCAGTTTCTAAGAGGCGTTCAGCCTTACACAACCGAATTCGATTATCAAACGATTGGTGGCACAGTATACAACATTCCGTATTTCTTTCCCCCTCTGTTCTTGTATCTGTGCGCATTCGGGAGGGTGCTGCCGATTCAACCGTTTGGAATCGGATTGGTCATTACAGTGTTTGGCTATCTCACGGCTTTGCCGATATACGGGGTCGGAAAGTATCTCTCCGACAACCCGCATGTGGGAGAAATCGCAGCTGCAACGTATCTCTTCAATCCAATTGTGCTTTATCACACAGTGGTTGATTGGCTAAATCCAGCTCCGTTTGTCTTCTTTGTCATGCTTTCCATCTATCTGATAGTCTCTGGCCACAGGGTCTCCGGTGTCCTTGCAATGGCGACCGCGGCAATGTTCAAGCAGACGGCGTTCGTGCTAGCCATACCTCTAGTCTGCTTCTTCCTGAGAAGACCTCCTCAGAAAGATGTGGCTCCCGAAACCGAGGCTCTTCAGGAGGGAAAGAGGTCCCTTCCGAGCGACAAGCTCGACTTGCGAAGTTTCTCAAAGATCGTTCTGGTTGTTCTATTGTATGCGGTCGCCCTTTCTGTTCCATACTTGTTAGACCCGCTGAACTATGGATACTTCATCTTTCAGCGTGCAGGTGCCTTTCTATTGACCGATTTAGCGACACCTCCCGGCGACGGGCTGCCTATGACCTTGGCTGTCATTCTCATTGTGATGCATGCACCGGAGTGGTTAATCCAAGGTGTGAATCTAATGACGTATTACTCGGTCGGTCTCATCCTCGGGCTTTTGCCCATCCTCGTACAGATGCTTATCGAAATGAAGGATGACCGCAATCTGACCGGATATTGGCGAAGGATGCTCTATCTCACATTATTGCTCCTACTCTGGATTCACCTCTTCTCGCCACGGGGAATCTACAAGTACTACCTAGTCGCGCTTGTACCCTTCTTCTCGATCTTGTCGTCAACGACTATGTGCTCCAAAGAGTCTGGCGAATTTCGTCCGTCACTCCCGATGGTCGTTAACCCATTTGTGATCAGTATACTGATTATTGTGCCCGACAGAACCATCTACATGCTATACTTGATACTAATCCTTCTATCATATGTCTTCTACAGACAGCTTGGCTTGGCATACAGACTTCTTGGCCGGACCTTCAGGCGAGGTATGAACGGCCTTCGCCACCTACGAGGGCATTCGGAGCCTCCAAGTTCGTCGAGTACTCTTGCGGAAGGAAGATGATTAGGAGGCTTGCTTGTCAAATTCCTCTCTCTTCTCAGCAAGTCTCCTGTCTAGGCTAGCTAACCGTTCGTCCAGTTTTTCAACCTGCTCATCATAGCTCTCTCTTGTCATAGTGCCAGTGGAGAGTTTCTGTTCTATGTGATCTCGGAGCTGATGAACTGACTTGATTTCCTTCTCGATAGAATCGATGTCAGCTATTATCTCCTCGATTCTGTTCTCTTCCTCGGATTTGAATTGTTTCGCGGGCACCATGAGTCCGAACTGTTGTTGTGTCTTTTCCGCAAAGTCTTGGAATTGACCTCTGAGCCCTTCGATGCTCTTCTCGATTCTCCCCGTGTTCTCTGTGAGTCTCGCTATGTCTTTTTGTAAATCAATGACTGCATTGACAAGTCTGCGGAGTGTCTTGTCTATCTCGGCTTCGAAAGTGACCTGTGCGCCCTCACCAGCCGAGGGTCTTTCCTCTGCGGCCTTCGCTTGTGCCGCAACCACACGGCTAGGCCTTGTCAGTCGGTCTTCTCCTGTAAGCCATCTGAAACAGTTGAGTGCGAAGGTTGTGTTACCGTCGTTCTTCAAACCTCCCCCTCTTCGGAATATCTCATAGGTCCCGATGCAGATGACCCTCCCCCGCTCGAAGTCTGCGGCAGCTATGACAGGCTGATTTGGCGGATCCGCAGCCCCCGATGTTGCTGCTATGGCCATTGCCTTTCCCGAAAGCCTCAAGGTGCATGATGATGGCAGCAAGATATTGTTGATTCCTTCGGTTATTGAATGTTGGACGAAGCCTGATATCATGAGCAGAGTTGGAAGACCTGCGTTGTCTCTTTCATCCTTGACTGCCGTGTTGTCGAACTCGATACCAAAGTTCTTCGACAACAGGCTCATATTGGTCATGAGCCCCTTGTCGCCGCCAGAGAGCGACAGCAACATCAATCCGCCGCCGTCCTGAACAAACTTCTTGATGGCATCAATTTCATTGGACCGAAGCTTGGAGCCATTCGGGCAGGCAAACACGAGAGCGTCAATTCCTTCCAGCTTCTTGGGCATTATCATATACTCTGTATATGCCTCGACGTCATAGTCATTGTCTTTGAGAAGCTGACCGAGCTGTGAATAAGTCGTGTCTAAGCGTCCTCTCTCGTTCTGAGTCTGGTCAAATGCAATTCGCTTTCTCCTCGCGCTCACGTTGCGCACCTCGGGCTGCCTGGCATACTGATTACGATGGCCAGTGACTAATGAGACTTGTGCTGGTGAGTACTCTGGAGTGCGAACACTTTATCATCCGGTTTGGCAGATTCTGTCTGCATGAGTAGTCCCGAGGACTGTGTATTCTGCAGAATCGTCAAAGGTGAAGTCCCTGCATCAATCGTCTTCCAAGATGAGGTATGTCTGGCCTTCATGGACATATACCCTGTCACCAGAGGCCACTGTCTGCTGATTCCGAAGAAGCACTTCAACAACCTGCTCGATGTTGACTTGGACGTGCTCTCACATCTCGCCCGGCGCCTAGCTGAGTTGACTCGCAAGGTTCAGTCTGGCTTGAAGCCCGAGGGCGTATTGAATGCAGCCGCCAACGGACCTGGTGCCGGTCAGGATATCCCACACTTACATTTCCACATAATCCCGCGCAACAGAGGCGATGAATTCGGTTTTCATTTTCCTAGGAATTACAGGGAAAAGATGGCAGATAAAGCGCAGCTGGACCGGATTGCCAAAACAATCCGGGAGGCCAAGTAAGGCATCCACTACGTACTGCGATTTGTGTTCAGATATTCATCAGATTTAGACCGGTTGCACTGTCCTTCTCCTTGGTGATTTCTTCCGCTGCTTCGATGAAGAAGACTTCCATCGTGAGAGACACTTGGCATCCCTTACGTACATGCCCACCATGACAGCTTCCGCTCTCATCTGAGACACTCATATGCAGGTGCGCCATGGGCTTGCCTTCGTTGATACATACGTTGCCGACACATGAAATGATTTCCACATCCTTGTCGATGCTAAGCTCCCTGTATGTACGACTATCTCGGTCAAAGAATGCCAGTCTGGCCTTGGATAGTGCGCCGATACCGGTTAATGAAGCAGTTCGGATGCCTTGACTGACGGCTACCTTCTCAATGGTTTCAAGGACGTCCTCGCCCGGCTCAAGTCGCGCAACTATCATCCGTCGCGATTTGGTAGGCAACGATCGAACCATGCATTTACGGTAGTGTGTCCGTCTTTTGAAGGGCTCGCCACAGATAGTTGCGCCACTTTGAGAAGGGCTTATCAATGATGTATACTCAATCAGTGATGCGAGAGAACAAGGTTGGTCAAGGAAAAGAAGCCCGCACACGGGGATCAGTCCTCAGTAGAGGATTTCCTGGGCCCCGAACAGCGGCGCCGACGAACTGAAGATTCAAGCGTGGGGTCTTCGGATGTGGAGCATCGCGGCGCGCCTGACGATCCACCTGTTTCTCACAAGTCTACCTCCAGTCCGCCTCAGGCAGAAAATGATGTTGAATCTGAAGAAGAGAAGTATGCCGATGTAGTGGAGCAACCCGAAGTTGAGGTTGTAGAGGAAACAGAAGCTGTAGCAGAGATAAGAGCCGGCGATCGGGACACGCCTCGTAACCTTCCACCGTCTTTCCTGCTCTCAATAGACTATGCGGGCCAGCAAAAGAAAGCAGTCGCGCGCTTGTACGAGACAACCACGAAGCGATTGCTGTTTTGGTTCGACAACAAGGGTCACCTGCCGTATTGTTACACTGACCTTCCTCGTCAGGCCGTGGAAAAGATAGACCGAGTCAGCAAGAGCCCCGGGTTTGTTAGGGCTGAAGCCGTCAAAATGCTTGACTTGCTTCAAGACCAGTCGAGAGACATGACCAAGGTAATTGCGGACGACCCACTCAGCATAGGTGGCCGAGCTGGCTCAATAAGAGAACAACTTGTCAAAGACGGTGTGAGCCATGCTTGGGAGGCGAACATACGGTACCGCAACTGTTACACGTACGACACTCGCGTCGTGCCTGGACTCGTCTACAAGATTGAGAATGGTGACTTGATTCCCTGCGCACCGAAGATAGATAGCAAGCTGATTGACGAGTTCAAAAGAGTCGTTCAGGATGAAGCAGGTCTTGATCAGGTACTCTCGGAGTACGCTCCGATGTTCTTCACCGAAGTTCCTGACATTCATCGTGTTGCGGTAGACATTGAAGTATTCACACCCGTCAAGAACCGGGTTCCCGATGCGGCAACTGCACGTTATGAAATCATAGCAATTGGTCTGTCAGACAACGAGGGATACAGCAAATGCTTCGTTCTAAGACGCAAAGATCACCCCGAAGGCACGAAGGACAAGGATTTCCCCGGAAAGCTGGATATTGTCTACTTCGATCGAGAAGTTGACATGCTTCTCGAAGCTTTCAAGGTGATTGACACTTACCCCATAGTGCTGACATTTGTGGGGGATGCCTTTGACCTCAACTACATGTATCATCGAGCCGAACGTCTTGGTATTGACATGAAAAGACAATGTCCAATAACGCTGGGCAAGGATGTGGCTTTGCTCAAGAAGGGCATTCATGTCGATCTCTATCGTTTTCTGAAGAACCCCTCAATCAGGCTGTACGCTCTGTCGGGAGCTTATGAGCAGAACAATCTCGACTCAGTTGCAAAGGGTCTGCTGGGAGTTGGAAAGCTTGGGATAAGCAGCGACATATCCAGCGTTCCGTACGTTGAGCTTGCTCACTATTGCTGGCAAGATGCAGATATCACGCTAAGGGTCACACAGTATGAAAACAACCTCTTGTTAAGACTCATTGTTCTACTGATGCGTATATCCCGTCTGTCTATGGAAGATGTGACTCGACAAGGAATATCATCGTGGATTCAATCGCTTTTCAGACAGGAACACCGGACTAGGGGATGTCTGATACCCCGTCAGGTTGACATTGAGCTAGCAAAGTCTTCCGAAGCGCAGACTGCCGCCGTTATCAAGGACAAGAGATTCAAGGGCGCGATTGTTATCGAACCAGTTGCAGGGGTACACTTCAATGCGGTAGTTCTGGATTTCGCAAGTCTGTATCCCACGATAATGAAGACCCACAACATCAGTTACGAGACCGTGGATTGCCCCCACGAGGAATGCAAGAATGCAACTGACAACAGAGTCCCGGAGACCAATCACTGGACATGCAAGAAACGCCGCGGAATGATTAGTCAGACGATAGGCTTCTTCCGAGATACCAGGGTGAAATGGTTCAAGGCTAGGAGCAAAGACAAGTCCCTTGATGAAAAAACGAGAAACTGGTATTCTGTGGTTGAAAAAGCTCTCAAGGTTTTCGTTAATGCATCGTATGGTGTGACAGGGGCTGAGCACTTTGAGCTGTTTTGCATGCCCGCCGCAGAAAGCGTTACTGCCTACGGTCGCGATGCAATAATGAGGACTAAGGCGAAGGCGGAATCGATGGGCATCTCTGTGCTATACGGTGACACAGACTCTCTCTTCATGGACAACCCCACAAAGGAACAGCAGGAACAGCTAATCCAGTGGTCGCGCAAGGAGCTGGGCATCGATCTTGAAGTTGACAAGACATACAAGTATGTGGCTCTCTCTGGAAGAAAGAAGAACTACATCGGGGTCTACAAATCAGGCGCCGTCGAGGTGAAAGGTCTTACTGGCAAGAAACGCAACACTCCTGATTTTGCTCAGCACGCATTCAGGCATATGCTCGAAGTTCTGAGCCGCGTTGACAGTCCTGACGGTTTCGAGACTGCCAAGGCTCAGATTCGTGAGGTCGTCAATCAAGTCATCGACAGGCTGGAAGGTAGGGGTGAACCTTATACTCCCGACGATGTAGCCTTCAGAGTACAGATTACCAAGCCGCTTGAGCAATATGGGAAGACGAAACCACAACATGTGCGCGCTGCTCTCATGATGAGGAATGCGGGTTATGATGTCCCTGCAGGGACCATAGTGAGTTACATCAAGACAAAGGGCGAGGACGGAGTACTGCCGGTCGAGCTTGCTCAAGGAACGAGCTACTGGTTGGACAAGGACAAGTACATTGAGACACTGCACTCTGTGTTCGAACAGGTACTTGATTCCGTAGGGCTTGAGTTTGAAGAGCTCATGGGTTTCACAACGCTTGATCAGTTCTTCTAGGTGTCCGCAGAGGGAAGTTGGCATCCTCAATAACCTAGAGTCAGTATTGTCGGTGATAATGATGATTTGCCGCGCGCGTCTTGATTCAGACATTGACGAGAATGGCCTTCTGTATGTGTCTGAGCCTTCTGCCAAAACCGATTGGCGCATGAAGTCCGACCAAGAAACTCTTAATATGTCCGACAGGTCAAGAGCCAATGGACAGACATCAGTCAGACCACAAATGATGGGGCCGCATTAGATGAAGCTGAACTACCGAGAGCTCTTCATGGAAAAAATGGGAATCCTTCTCCGACCAGATGACATTGAGGCGACTGCGCGAGACTTCCTTTCGAGCTATGCATCTTACATGAAGGAAGTTGGGATTGTTGCTAAGGATCCAAGTGGCAAGACACTCTACTCAAGTCGAACCGCTCCAGTTGATGACAAGTACACACAATTCTTCGAACAATGGGTGAGTCTGACACGTGCACTTGGAATCGATTCTGCTGTTGCGATGGACTTCTACACTGATGGATGGTTCGGCCGTGACCCCAAGTACCAGACAATTGGATTCAAGGGTCAAACATTGACACATCAGATCTGTCCTAATCGGGAGGAGTTCTGGCAATACGGGGCCGAAATCATCAAGGAGCTAGGAGCTTATCCTATTGATGAGATTCTGCTATTTGGCGCCGGGTACGTTCGAGACGAGTTCTGTTTCTGTGAACGATGCAGGAAGGAATTCGCTCCGATGGTTGACCAGGAACCCAAACGTCTGACGTATCTCTACATTTCTGAGAACCCTGACCACCTGGCAAAGTGGTACAAATGGCGCACCGACAAGGTCAATCGAGGTCTCCAAGTCCTTCAAGACGCCGCTCGTGAGGTCGATAAGAAAGCAGGCCGATCAAAGCCCCTAACAATTGCTGTCGAAGTTCTGATTGACCCGGAGACCGGGCTGTCTGACGGCGCTATGAAGAGATGCGGTTATGACTACACGAAGATAGGCGAGATAACCGGCAATATTCTCATCAATCTCTTTCCATGGTCTCCTCTGTTGCCAAAGAAGGGAACAAAGCAATACAACGACTTGATTGAGTCTCTCTACTTCACGACTGAGTTCAAGCGACGCGGCGGCAGGGCCTCTCTCTTTCGATGGGGGGTGAAGACGCTTGACCAATTCAGGGAACTCAAGGCCTTCGGCAAGGACGCCGGAATAGACAGGTTTGTTGTCTCTCTCCACTACCCCAATGATTACTCAACTCGACGTGAGAGTGCCATAACCAGCTATTGAGACGCGGTTCGTTTCATCGCGAAGAACCACAATAAGGACAGACTCTTGTCCCTTCCCTTAGGCTTCTGCCGCATGAGAAGCAAAAGCTTCTCTTGGGTTCTTCAGTACGCTTGTCTTCGGCGAAGGGACTGAGTTCTCCCTGCGCAAACAAGCTGCCTAGGCCTTCAACTGAGTCTCCAGAACAGCTCCGACAAGCAGTACTAGAGGATTTGTCGCGGGTAACGGGCCGACGCTGGTCACCACGATAGTCTTCTTCGCGATCGTCGTTGAAAGGACCGGCTGTCCTTCCTTCCGAGAACGGGCTCTCTTGCTGTTCCAATGAATACCCTTGTCCGGCTGACCATCGGTCTTGGCCTTGGGCTTGAACCGGGCTGGGTCGACTGGACTGCATGCTCCTATCTAGAGTTTCGAAGTCTCCTCGGTAGTCATCAGAACTGTAATCCCCCCCTGTCGAAGGTCGATTCGCACTTCTCTGACCTAGATCCTCCCTTGGCTCATAGTCTTCTTGGGATGAGAGTCCTCGCGAGGCATCGATGAAATGAGTGTGGGACTCTGCCTTGAGCCGCTGATAGTCATCTTGTGTTAAGCCAAGCATCTCAAGCGATCTGTCTCTGTCGGCGCATCTCTTTGAAAGGGGACAACAGTAGGCTAGGCTGCCATGACATAAGGATGCCATGGCTCTCTCTTGACGTGACTTGAATATCGGCGTAATCCTCCGATTTCCGAAGATGAGCGAATCCCCGACGGCCTTCAGCTGAGTATAGCCGCTTTGCGCCATTGCCTCAACAATCTCTCTTGCGGGATAGGGCTTGCCCTCTATTATCACGTAGCCCTCAGTCTTTTCCAGTCTGATGGGCCTTTCAGCGCCCCTATCATCATAGCTCGAATCGTATCTCGTCTGAGCCCACCTCAGGTCGATGTCTATGTCAGGGATTGGGGTCACAACAATAGAACGGTGAGTATTACAGGGATAACTCTAATCCGTGTGCCGCATACTGCCGGGTCTTGTTATATAGAAGGACAGACTCCGTTTCACTGTTTATCGGAAAGTATATTATCTCAGGGAAGGCCCCTTGTTGACGGTAGAGGACCGAACGGCCCGCTATGCGTCGGTCGTCTTGTACTAGGATGGAGATACTATGGGTTGTAAGGCAGAAGGAGCTGCCCAGGGCTATACCGTTCTTGGTGGAATAGTGCTGTTGATTTTCGCCATCAACGACCTGCGCAACGGAATAGGTCAGGCTCTGGAAGGTAGCTTCGAAGGCACCATCACTGTAGTCTTGGCAATAGTGTTGATTCTGCTGGTGGTTCTGTCTTTTGATGCATGCGGATTTACGCACTTCAAATTGCGGCGCAGCGGGCTCTTGCTGGCAGTCTTCGGGTTCATAGCGATCGTCATAATCGGACGAGGCCTGAGCTTCGACATTTTGGGCTGGCTTATGAACCTGGGAACGCTGGCAGGTCTGATGATACTGATAGCAGGCATTTTGATAATGGTGAACAAGTAAGTTGAGGTGAAAGAGAGAAAATGCCAAAGAACACTCAAGCAAACAAGATTGGTCAACTCCTCGTCCTCTTGGGTGGAATAATAGGACTTCTGTTCGGGATAATGGATGTACTCCTGATTGCCAACCCGTTGCATGCATACTTCCCGACACTCGAGTTTGGAATCGGAGCCGTGATTGTAGGGGCAATCCTCATTATCTTGTCATTGGCCGTACTCGCGACCAGTGGTGCAGTCAAGATCAAGTTCCTGACATTCGACAACAACTGGATTGTTCTTCTGATTCTCGGCATACTGATGTACATATTCGCCGGAGGCATCGGAGCAATCCTAGTAATCCTAGGCGCAATCCTGATGCTTCTGTAGAGGGCAACTGGTCCAGAGAGAGGTTAGTGTAACAGTCGGCAGGCATGTTCTCACAGCCTGCCGGTCTCACCCTTTTTCTGGGTTTTCGCAATCGCCCCAAAGAAGTCGGGTTCAGTGGGGATTAGGCTGACTCGCACGGCATGCATCGCAAATTAGATAACGGCTTAGTGTCTGGGCCAGCTTGCCCGAACCGGGGAGGCGTTATCATGGACGATAAGCACATCCAGATTCTTAAGGACTTGGGCTTTGGCGACATCAGCTCAAAGACAATGAGTAATGAGTACTGGAAGAATAGGGCGGCAGAAGCCCTTGCCATCACGACTCAAGAAAGAGATGTCTTTGGCTGTCTTGACCACACTCGCGGAGATGGCGTGAGGATCTATGACATTGAAGGCACAGAGTATCTTGACGTGACTGGCGGGGTCGCAGTACGTGCCTTCGGGCTAAGATACAAACCGTTCTTAGACTTCGAAGCGAGCATCAGCGACGTCGTAAGCGAGTTACCGGGGATGGACTTCGACGCTATTCCACAGACACTGCTTGCAGAGAGGGTAGCTAAGATTACTCCGGGCACCTTCAAGAAGCGGGTCGTCTTTACAACTTCAGGAGCACGCGCTGTCGAGGGCTGCATGAAATCAGCAATGGATCTCTCTAGTAGGCGCAGATTCGTCGCGTTTAGACCGGCATTTCATGGTCGGACCGGCTATGCACTGGCATTGACTGCCTCGAATGCAATGCACAAGTCAGGTTTTCCTCAAGGAGTTGATGTCATCAGGGTTCCTTACCCATACTGCTACCGTTGTCCCTATGGTCAGGAGGTTGAGAGCTGCAACCTCGAGTGCGTCGAAGGTCTTGTGTATGCTCTCCAAGTTGAGGGAAACGACATTGTGATGACCGTGATGGAGCCAATCTGCGGTGAGGGTGGACTGATTGTGCCTCCGGCCAAGGCCGTGAAAGGCATGTACGATGTCACAAAAGAAGTCGGTGCCTATTTCATGTCTGATGAAGTGCAGGCGGGGATGGGTCGCACTGGTAAGTGGTGTGCCATCGAGAATCATGGTGTTGTTCCCGATTTCGTTTCAATCGCGAAGGCGCTCGGCGGGGGTTACCCGATGGGCGCGTCGATAGGGCCTGCCCCAATGTTCACAGGACCATCTCGGCACTCGGAGACATTCTCCGCTGAGCCGAAGCTCTCATTGCTTGCACTCTGGATAATCAAGCATATGGAGGATGGCGGGTTCCTTAAGAAGAACGCAGAAAATGGTGCCTACCTCATGAAGCGTCTGAACGAACTGAAGGACAAGTATGAAGTAGTTGGCGACGTACGCGGAATAGGTCTGATGGTCGGTGTCGAGTTCGTGAAGAGCAAGAAGACTAAAGAAAAGGCAAGGGACCTCAGATACCGTATTGTCAAGAATGCGGTGCAGAAGCAGAAGCTCTGGATGATAGGTGCAGGCCAGAACTGCGTGAGATTCACTCCGAGTTACATCATAACGAAAGCCAATATCGATGATGCCGTCGATAGATTCGACAAGGCCATAGCCCAAAGCCTCAGCTAGTGCGGTAGGAATCCGCAAGACAGCAGTCAATCCAGTTCTTTGAAGGACCCCGTTCTTCTTGCTGACGTAGACAGGATTCCTTTTGGCGATGCTCGAGGAGCCAAGCTTACTAATCCTGTTCCTAGCATAGATGTCTCGTCCATAGATTGCTACTAAGGTCTTCTCAGTATGACCAGATTCTCCGTAGCTGTTCTCCTGTCTTCGATCTTGGTTGCCGGATTCACATGATAGGAAAAGACTCTCCGAGCGACTATCGTGTCAATCAGTGTCTTTTCGTGAATCCAGCCCATCTGAGTGAAGTGCTCTGCGAAGATCGTGTCTATCGGAATCGGGCGTCCCCTGAGACTAGACCTTCCTACGAAGAAAAACAAACGCGACGTTATCTTGTCCTGCAGGCGACTGAGTGCTCCTAGGATGCCGTGAAAATAGCGGTCGTAGATCTTCTTTATGTGCTCTTCCTCGATATCATCGCGAATGACTGAGAATGTGGGCGAGTTCACCGGCCTCGGAGGCAGGTTCCTGTAGGGAATCTCAAGTCTACTGAGATTCTTAATCTCCATTTCAGAGTGTCCCAACCAGAAGAGATCCATCTTGGCTTGGCGTATGTATTCTTGGGACTGTAGGTAAGGCGGAGAGGTTATGAGAATGTCCTTCTCCTCGTCGAGATTAGTAGACAGCGTATCAACTCCGCCTCTGACCACGGCCTTTGTCATCTTGGGCGCAAGACTCTGATATTCACTGAGTCTCTGAAGGACATTCTCAGTTTCACGTCTCACCGTTTCATAGAACCGCTTCTTCCAGTCTCCGGCAATTAGCTGCATAATCCTCTCTTTTGACTTCGGCGACTTAGACAACTTCATCCTTCCCATATCATCGAAGGAGAAGTTCCTGCTTGCCTTGAGGAGCGGTATCGTAAGGAGCAGTCTTGCATGCTCATCATCGAGTGAATGGTAGAATCCCCAGGCTCTGGTCAGAATAGGCACGAATTCAGGAGGAAACCAATAATCGAACTTGGACCAGTCGGGCATGAATTCCTCCTCTGAAGAAACCATCTTGTCTATCAGTTCTCTTGTGCGAATCTCTCGTGGCTCCAGCATAGTGATACGGTGAAGGACTTCTATGATTGGATTCAAATCCCACAGCTCGTAATCACAATCGTATAATCGAGACACGACGCCCACCGTGCCATAACCGGCGAAGGGGTCGAATACCTTCGCTCTGGAGTGTGCGTAGTTTTTCAGAACGTATGCTATGACGTGAGGGATGAACTTTGCCGGGTACCTGTAGATACCAAAAGCAGCATAGGTCGTGGAAGGGAAGTCAATCAAGTCCCTGAATGCAACTTGTTCTTCTGGCCCCAAGGTTTGTTCTTCTCGCGTGATTACGTCTGTGACATCTGGGTTGGTCGCCCACATTTCAAGTATTGCTATAACAAAGACAATACGTCCAGATGGCGGGAGTGGGACTCTCGTTCGTTTGCAGATGGCAGTTCCAGAGACCTACTTGACCGTGCCGCGAACGTGACCTCGTGATGCCAACGCTTATCAGTTGAATGTGTTTCTTTTGAGCCAGAACTACGAAGGAGGTAGTCAGGCAGAATGGCAATAACCCAATGGGGGAATCGCGTTTGCGCGCCAGTCGATACTAGCTCTGCCTCCCTCTGCGAAGTTCGTCTACGTGCTTCTTAAGAGCCGGCACCAATTGTCCCGGCAGGATTTAATCTCGGCGACCTACATGCCCCCAAGAACAGTGAACTATGGGATTAGTCGCTTAAAGGCATTAGGTCTGATTCAGGAAGAGAAACATGGCGGCGATGCGCGGGAGAAGGTATACGTGCTGGTTTCGGCGCCGGTGTGATTCCCGCTTAGGAATTCCGTATCGACTTAGCATCCCATAGGTACTGCAGGCAACTGCAGTATCTCCCTTTCTTTCGGTTCATCCAAAAGCCTCATAATCGAGACGCGGGAACCTCGGATTGGCCAACTCTCAACATGGTGTAGTTGCACATGGCCAGTTGATGAGCGATGAGCGATCGAGTAAGAGACGAAGGTAACTCAGACTTCTACGCAAGGCTCGGCGTAGAACCGATGGGCAAAGAAGGGCGCACGCATTTCAGTAATGAACTGACACCGGAGATAGCCGGAAAGGATGTCGTGCTAGTCGGATGGGTTCACATACTCCGTGACAAGGGAAAGCTCAAGTTCCTCATTCTCAGAGATGAACACGGCACTGCTCAGGTCACAATATCGCAGGACAAGGTTCCACCAGACGTCTTTACTGTTTCCGGACAGCTGAAACCTGAGTCGGTTGTCGCTGTCAAGGGGCGGGTTGTGAAGGCCGGCCAAGTCGAGAGGGGCGTTGAGGTTGTACCCACCAGGATTCGTCTGATAAACACTGCAGAACGGCTCCCAATAGACGTTGTTGAGGGAAAGGTCGACATTGACCTAGAGACTCGTCTCAACAATCGTATTCTCGACTTACGCAAGCCAAGAGTGAATGCCATTTTCCATGTGCAGCATTGTCTTGTGAAATGGGCACGAGAGTATCTGGTCAAGAATGCATTCATCGAGATTCATACCCCCAAGCTCGTGGCTGAGGCCACGGAAGGGGGTGCAAACCTCTTTGAGGTCAAGTACTTCGAGAGAAAGGCGTACCTCGCGCAAAGCCCTCAGTTCTACAAGCAGCTTATGCTTCTGGCAGGATTCGGAAGAGTCTATGAGGTCGGGCCCGTATTTCGAGCTGAAAAGCACAACACTCGTCGTCATGTCAACGAATACACATCATTCGATTTTGAAATGGCATGGATAAGTGGCGTCGAGGATGTCATGAACATGGAGGAGAGAATGCTAGAGTACGCATTCAAACAGACAATCAAGGAAGCATCTGCTGAGCTCGATTTGGTAGGAGTAAAACTCCAGACACCTAAGGTCCCGTTCAAGAGAATCAAACATGCGGAAGCTATTGACCTAGTGAACGAGACGGGCATGCATCTGTCGTATGAGGACGACCTTGACCCGGAGTGCGAACGCATTCTCGGTGAGATCTTCCCGGAGAAGTACGGCACTGACATGGTGTTCATAACGCACTATCCACTTGGGCTGAGACCGGCATACACGATGCCAAGTCTAACTGATGAGGGAAAGACTGAGAGCTTCGACCTCACGTACAAGGGCATGGAGATCACAACTGGCGGTCAACGGATACATCTCTATGATCTTCTTGTTGAACGATTCAAAGCAAAGGGATTTGACCCAGCGCATTTCGCTTTCTATCTTGACCCCTTCAAGTATGGGGCGCCTCCACACGGGGGACTCGGTCTTGGAGTAGAACGTCTGACTATGCAGACACTTGGAATTGAGAACGTAAGAGAAGCCACTCTGCTCCCCAGGGACCGCGACAGACTGACTCCCTAATGCTCACTCTATAATGCTCTCTCAAAGCACGAGCCGCGGGATTCAACGGACAGTATCAGCACACGCGAGTTTCTACAGGACATCTCGTAGTTAAACTAACTTCATCCCGGCGGCGTAGGTTTTCCTTGTTTAACTTCTTTCTTTACCTTTGGTCGTCTAATGCTCTTTCCTTTCTTTCCCATTTTTCATCTCTTCTTTCTAATAGAACCGGTTCTACAAACCTCAAACGCAACATACAACTATAAAACAGCACGGATATGAGACCTTGGGGAACTTATAAGGAAATATTCCTTAGAGTATTCTGTTGGCACGAGTGATATAGGAGGGGGAATAACAAGACCCCCTATCTTGTGATTTCTAATTCCTTTCCTCTGAAGAATTCCAAGAGGCTCAATAATACTCTCTCTTAAAGCACGAGCCGTGGCAACGTGTAATGGCCCAGCGACACTCATATCAACTCAAGAAGAGGTCCTAGGTAATGGACGAACCACTGCAATCCGCGCTCTACGCATCAATCGCTACACTGGACCAGCTCAAGAAAATGTACGACATGGGCGTTGTTGATGTCAGGTCGTATGAAAGGGAGTCTGAAGCGCTAATAACAGAGGTTCGGAATTGCATCGAACAGATGCGGAGAACCGGTCTTGACGTTGGGAACTTCGTGGGTCAGGCCCGGATATCGGAGTCGTTTCCCGAAGCGTCGAACATGCTGGGGCTGTACGGACGAGACACGCGGCAGCCAGGTATAGGGATGACAACTGATCAGTACTTCGACTACATCGGACTTGCCGTCTTAGATGTGGCTACCGCGAATTCCTCGAAAGGGCTGATGGGACTTGCGGAACTCATTGTCGAGGTCGTGCGCCTGCTGCCAGAGCTCAAGTCTGTCAGCTACAATGACGTGATCGAGGCAGTGAACCGCGTGTCTCAACATGGATTGATACCGGGCATTCGGACGCTTAGGGGCGGAGTCAAAGTTGTGGAACTGCGTCCGTTAGAGCTGCGTCGTGACCAAGCAGATGTAATCAATGCTGCCGCCACCAAGGGGTACGTTTCCATTGAAGAGCTCATGATGCAGCTCAAGTGGTCAGAGGACCATGCACGTCAAGTTCTCTCCAGTCTGGTCGATGCTGGCATGGCAGTGGCAGACATACGGTTCTCGACGGGTGGCCGCTATTACTTCCCGGGTTTAAGACCTAGAGATAGTACAGTGTAGAGGACTGTATTCGCTGTTGGCATTCGGGCTATGACAGGTCACATTGGATCAGACCACTGCTAGTATTGCGCCTTTCTTCGAGTCAACCCATTTTGCCAATCCTTTGTCAACCATTATCTGCATGATTCGATGCAAGTCTCTTTCAGGGAGCTTCGAGAAGTCTTGGCCGGATTCCTGCACGACAATTGACTGCACATCTAGGCGCAGTTTTCCTGTCTTTATTGCCCAACGGTATATGATGTCACCCCATTCCTCGAGGGGTCGCCAGTAGACTCGAAGCTGTCTTTTCTTCTCGTCGAGCCATTCTCCAACGTCCTTCTTGACCAATGATTCACCTATGAATCTGAAGGCGTCGACCTTTCCAAGGATGTCACTGAACGGTTTCTCCTTCACGAAGGTTGACACTGAAAGAACATGTATGCTTTTGAACTCGGTCCAAATCATAAGATAGTCTGACCACTCTTCCGCCCACATTTCTATGTCTTTTTCTGCAGGTGGAATATGATACATCCATTCAGCTTGGTTTACGTTTCCCCACTGCGGGGCCGGGAGCTCTAGGACCTGTGAGGGCGCAGACTCAGGGACGATTTCAGTCTGAATCGACTCGAGCTCCTGAGTCTGCGAATCCTCTTCAGCTTCAGTTTCGGTAACATCGACAAGAGTGTCGGTCTTAGGTGTCTCTTTGCCAACAGAAGCATCAGACGTTGGTTTGGGGGTTGGCTTCTGTCGCTCCTTTTCTTTCCGGCGTTCCTTCACTTCCAATCCCTAAGACGCCTCCCCCCATTCGATATACTTCCTTACGTCTTCTGGAGTTGTACCGGGTCCAATGTTCTCAATAGCCCGCAGAAAGTCGTCCCGTGAGACGGGCCGTAGTTCGAGTCGTGCGCGGTCGCTATCGAGCTTTCCCACGCGCTGTAGGTCTCTTATTGGTTCCATCGCGGCTTCCCGACATACCACACTAATATCCCGGCCACTATAACCGTCGGTCAAATCAGCAAGTTCTCCGAAGTCGACTTCCGGGGACAGTTCAATGTCTTCCATGTGAATCTCGAATATCTTTCTCCGTGAGGTTTTCCTTGGCAAGGGGATGTGAATCTTCTTCTCAAATCTTGATCGAAGAGCGAAGTCCAGTTCCCATGGAAGATTGGTAGCACCGATTACAGTAACCCTATCATCGGGATGAGTCGCCAATCCCTGCAGCTCAGTCAATAGCTGAGTCTTGAGTCGTCTCTCCCCGCCAACATCATGTCCCGTTCTTGAGATTCCAACAGAATCAAGCTCATCCATGAAGATAACGGAGGGCTGACTCCTCCTCGCCATTTCAAAGAGGGTCATGACGAGCTTCTCTGACTCGCCGAGCCACTTGCTGACGATATTTGCGGCTGAGACATTGAAGAACGTTGCATGCACTTCAGAGGCCACAGCCTTTGCTATGAGAGTCTTACCACATCCTGATGGTCCATAGAACAGAATGCCCTTCCAGGGCTGCCTCGATTTTCCCTTGAAGAGTTCAGGATGTTTCATTGGAGACACAATGGCTTCTTGAATTACCTGCTTTGCATCGTCCAATCCTGCAACCTCGGACATTTTCAAATCCGGTCGTTCAGTAAGAATCGTGTCAGCAATCATATCCTGAAGGTGTCTCATGTCTTCGTTGTCGTCGCCTGTTTCCGAAGTCCTTCCGGATGGCAGTGATGGCTCTCCCCTGTCTATAGAAAATGTGGCGGGAATACTTGGAATCGTCGGTCGTTCCGCTTGCCTTGTCTTAAGGCCTGAGATGTATCTTACCCGATCTACACACTCTTGGGCCCTGCTCAGGTAGTGCTTCTGCAAAGATGGAAGGGATGAGGAATTCGAGAGCTTGATGAGTATCATGCTTGCCTTTAGATAGTCACTACAAGCCTCTTTCTGGAGTCCTCTCCTGTCCAAATCTATTGCCTTTTCGAGCAAAGCCTTGACTCCAAGGTCGAGGCGGTCAGCGTCTGTTCCTGACATTCAAGGTCGCCAGTCAAGTGCGCTTGAATGGTTAAGAGTTTCTGTGTTTCGTAGCGCGATACTCCTTCAGTTGTCCTGCCCGCCAGAAAGGCACGTTTGTTACGAAGGCTTAAAGGCGGAGGTCTCGCACAACCCACAGAAGTTCATCATCAGGACATGGTGAGGTCGTTGGGTACATTCAGGAAGGCTATGACTTGGGGTCGCAAGAAGCCGGACGTTGCAGAGGTAACCAGTCAGCTTAGAATCCTAGGCAAAGAGCTCGAGCGAGAGAGAAACAGGCTCGAGAAGGAAGAGACTGAGACCAAGGCTCGAGCGGTGCGGGCTCGGAAAGAGGGCCATGTCGACGCCTACAAGACCTACGCAGTAGAGATGATCCGGTTCAGGAAGTATGCTTTGTCTGTCGACAAATCGCGGCTTCACCTACTGAGGGTACTCGGCCATATCGTTCATGCTCAGTCGGCCGCTAAGACGAGCTTGGCAGTAGAAAAGGTCGCCAAGATTCTCGGGATACTAGGTGATGCAAAAGACCCAACAAAGGTTGTTCGGAGTCTTGATGAGATTACTCGAAGACTGGACGCAATGGAAATCGAAAGCGGGATTTCTGACGAAGCCTTTGACTCTATGAAAGACAGCAAGGTGACGTCAGAAGAGCTGGCCGCAGCACTGCAGGAGATTGATGCCGAGGCTGGGGCTGCAAAGGTCGTCTCGCGGGCCGGTCCAGCTACAGAGGCTGAGAAACTCGAAGAAGAGATCAAGTTGCTAGAGAAGGAACTTGGTGTCTAGACTAGCGCCCAAAGACCTGACGATTCCCAGAAGCCGTTTCTAGTCTTTTTCTCGTTTCAAATGAATCTCGCATGAGTCCCTTGTATCTCCTGATGAAATCCTCTGGGACCAGCTGACCGTTCCTCAATAGACGAACCGTTTCTCTAGCGGCATCCTCAATCGTTATCGCGTCTCTTCTGAGTCCCATTGTTTCTGCAGAGTCGGGAACCGGAGAAGGCATGCCACCTGCACCGAACAAGCCGCCGAGGTCTCGGCCGAGTCTGTCGTGATACTGCAAAGGAGCTGTGCGGGCTCCGTTGTCAGATGCGTTTCCGAATGGATAGTACGAAGCCGATCGCCGGTCGTATGGTCCGTATCCAGCAGATGCTTGTGTCCCGATGTCAGCTTTTCCACCTGAACACATGAGCGAGTAGGCGAGTTCTTCTACCTTGAGCCTGACATCGCTAATGCTCACGTCGGTCTGTCCGAGCTTTCTCGTTCGCTGAAGGTCTGACTGCATATACTTGTCGAATTTTCTGGCGATTTCTACATAATCTGGCAGAACACTCTCTGTCTGATCGCTGCAAGTTATCTTGATATCGCCCTGCTTCATTCTCAGGACTGTTCTCTTTCTCAGCCTGCCATCCTCTTCTAAACCCTTCATGTAAGCAAGGGGTATATCGAAGACTATGTCGGTTTTCTTTCGGAGTCTTCCGGTTTCAGCAATAAAGACGAGCCTCTTGTTGGTTATGTACAAGGTGCCAGTGGCCTTGTCATTCTTCACGAAGTCACTGCCTGCGATTCTGATGTCGGGTAAGGCACAGACTGGCAGTTCGTTCACAGACAGTTCTGCAGTCTCATAGAATCCCGCGAATTGCTTCCTATAGTAGTCCAGTCCGTCCAGCTGCTGTTCGATATCTACTAATGTCAGCCTCGCCTCTTCGATTGCGTCATCAATATTCTTCCGGTATTGACCCACAAGATGGGTGACACGATTCGTTACTCCGCCTACAAAGGGGAACTGATCGGCAGACCATGCGCTGGAATCGAGGAGCCCCTTGGTCTCAGCAGCCATTTGCCTCGAGACTATCTCCGCTTGGCTTGTCACTCTGTTCTTGATGGCAGGGATCTCCATCTCGATGTTCTCAATCTTCTCTTCCAGCCAGCGATAGTGAAGGAAATTCGCCATCCTGAGAGAAACAAGAAGCCTCTTGGCTGACATCAGCTGGTTGGTGAAATCGCGCAGGCGTGTGTATCCATAGTGGAGTGTGATTATGGCATGACGCAGGTCTTGAGCCAGCACCTTTCTTTTGTCCTCTACAGACACCGTGTGTGTGGAATGGCACCTGGGACAGATTTCTTCGATTCGCTTCCCAGCACTCAGCTCTCGAGAGCCGCATTCCGGGCATTTCTCGAACTTCTGCCCTGGGGCGGGAGTGCCAAGGCCGTGGTGGCAATTACTGCATACAATGTGCTCGCTTGACTTGGTCTCAAGGCATTCCAAGCACAATACCTCTCCGCAATCCTCACAAAGATGCGTGGCTCTATTGCTCTTGCAGACTTTACAGAGCTGGGTAGAGGATTCGTTACTCAACTGGGTGCCTCCGAACATCTGGGCTTGCATATTGTACTGAGGAGTCATGGATAATTGGCTATGTATCACACTGGTATTAGTCGATGCATGCTGGTGTTTGGCTAGCTAGTGCACTTGGTACTCTCCAAATGGATTGTCCCGTCCGGATTGGTTATATTACGGGAAGCAAGTTTCGGAACACAAGGCGAATCACGCATGAAGACTCTCGCGCAGGCTGCAATTGAAGCCGCTCTCAAGGCCGGAGCTGCTTTTGCAGACATCAGGATAGAAAACACAGTTACAACAATCATTGAAATCGATGATGGAGTCACAAAGAGGTCGATGGCCGCCCAGTTGAAGGGGGCGGGAATAAGAGCATTCTTCGACGGAGCTTGGGCATTCGGTCAAACCACGGACCTAACTCCTTCTGCAATGCGAAGTACTGCGGCATCTGTTGCCAAGATGGCTATTGCCACGCACGGCAGAGTCGCAGAGAAGTTCAGCATTGACGGACCTGCCTTCGAAGACAATGTCCGTCTCAAGGTGAAACGCCCACTCCAAGATGTGGGTGCGGCGGAGAAGGTTGCATTGGTCAAGATGATAGATGAGCAGGCTCGAGGTTATGACAAGAGGATAGCAAATGCCCGGACTACGTATGGAGACCTGTGGACCGAGCTGTATGTAGCCAATTCATTGGGTACGAGTGTTTACATCGAGAATTCGCTGCCGCGCATTGTCAGTATGGTAACAGCCAAGGACGGAGCCAACAGACAGCGGGCGTTCAAGTCAGCGGGGGCAAGGGGTGGTTTCGATGAGATGCAGACCGAACACGCTCAAACAATCGGCGAAGAGTCTTCCAAGTTGGCTGTTGAACTCCTGTCTTCTGTCGCTGCAAAGGGTGGAGTCTATGATGTCATCATGGATCCAGTTTTCAATGGAGTAATGGTGCATGAAGCGTTTGGTCATGCTTGCGAGGCAGACAACTGGCCAGCTCATACCACGGTACTAGAAGACAAGGTGGAGAAGGTTGTGGGGCCTGAACACCTGAATTTGAGTGATGATCCTACCCTTGAGGGGATGCGTGGTTCGTTTCCTTACGACTGGGAAGGGACTAAGACCCGAAAGAGACATCTTGTCAGACGCGGCGTACTTACGGATCTACTGCATGGCCTTGAGTCTTCCAGTCGGCTAAACATGGAACCAAACGGTGCGGCAAGGGCCCAATCGTTCATGAGTGAGCCGATTCCTCGGATGAGCAACACGTTCATGGAGCCCGGCGACTGGCGTGTTGATGAGCTGATTTCAGACACGCGCCAAGGAATCCTGCTTTGCGACTTCAACTATGGCTACACGGAGCCATCAAAGGGTCAGTTCATGTTTCAGGCGAGCTATGGATATATGATTGAAGGTGGAGAAGTTGGCCAGATTGTGCGCGATGTATCAGTTGCAGGACAGATTCTTGATGTACTTCCCAAGATAGATGCCGTGGCGAACGACTTCAGATTGGAAGCAGGGAGTTGCGGCAAGAACGCTCAGCTGGTTCCGGATATGAGTGGCGGACCTCACGCTCGGGTACGGTCAGTTCCGGTAGGAGGAATGTAAGATGACGAAGCAGCTCACGGACCTAGCAGAGAAGACAGTCAAAGTCGCAGAACGATTGGGCGCTGAGCAGGCGGAGGTCTACATCGGTTCCACACGGTCTTTCTCGATTGATGTTGAGAACAATGCTATCAAGAGCGCCGCCGAAAGAAGAGACGCTGGGTGCGGCATTCGATGCGTGTTTGGAAAGAAGATAGGCTTCGCATACGTAACCACACTAAACGGTGATGACATCGAAAATGCCTTGCGCAGGTCCATTTCTTTGGCAAAGGCATCAGTCGCTGATCCCGACTTCGTGAGTCTGCCCGGTCCTGAGTCACGCTACCCCGTTGTGAAGGACTTGTTTGACAAGGGCGTAGAAGGCTTGACTGCTGATGAAGCTGCTGACCTTATCGCAGGATGTCTAGATGCTGCCAAGGAGCCTCTGCATGGAAGGAAGTATGCCATTCAGGCAGACTTGAGCACTTCTTCGGGTAGCAGAGCAATCGCCAACTCTCTCGGAGTGTCACAGTCTGCAGAATCGACTTCTATAACAATGTACAGCGAGGTGACAATCAAAGAACAGGCGGACCAAACGTCAAGTTACGAGTATCTGGTGTCGCGTGCACTGAGGGAGATTAATCCTGAGTGGATCGGCAGGACCGCTTCGGAGAATGCATTGCGCAATCTCGGAGCGAAGACTATCGAAGGCGGCGACATGTCAGTAATCATGACACCTCTGGCCGTAAGCACGGTTGTCGGATCAGGTTTTGCAGATGCCGTCAACGCAGAAGAGGTTCAACAGGGACGTTCCTACATCTCAGATGCAATTGGCTCGGAAGTTGCATCGGATGAATTACATATCGTGGATGATGGTTTGCTCAAGGGCGGAGTAGGGTCACGAGCATTTGATGCAGAAGGTGCCCTTTCTCAACGGACTCAGGTGCTGAAAGGCGGTGTGTTGCGGAGTCTGCTCCATAGCTCTTACACCGCTAACAAGGATCGGGTTCCCAATACCGGGAATGCCTCTCGGCCTTCCTACGCTGGCATACCAATGATTGCCACTACCAACTTTGTGATTGAGCCTCGGCGCGGCATGCTTGAAGACCTCGTCTCAGAAGTGAAGAAGGGTGTCCTCTGCATGAATACATTCGATCGACCGAACATGACCACGGGCGATCTGAGCGCAATGGTGAGCGAAGGTTTCTACATAGAGGGCGGCGAACTCAGACAAGGAGTCAAGAGTACTCTCATAGGCATCAACATGCGTGACCTTCTCAAGAGGGTCATTCGTGTCGGTGCAGACACGAGAGCAACAGGCCGCATGGTGACCCCTTCCATCGTGATTGATTCTGCCAAGATAACCTCCGGATGAATCACATGCGTTCGACAGCTTGAATCCCGAGTATTCTCAGACAGTTTGCCATAGTTGTTCTAAATGCTTTCACGAGTTCGAGCCGCGCTGTCGTTATAGCAGGCTCTGCCTTGAGTACGGGGCATGAGTCATAGAACTTGCTGAAGAGGTTCGCAAGACCATAACCATAGGAGGAAATCTTGTTCGAGTAGAAGCTCGT